>MDTD01076781.1_pt1 | contig 43277 bp, 38 predicted proteins | sample 811221 | NCBI WGS metagenome assembly MDTD01 (sample SAMN05326646, study PRJNA326480) | marine metagenome | isolation source: seawater | place: Pacific Ocean: South West | collected 2011 | reverse complement strand
CTGACTGCTAGGACCGCCGTATCAGTGTTCCTGTTCCTAGTCCCCCTCCGCAACACATGGTCACGATCGCATATTCTTTATCAGCCCGGTGGAGTTCGTGAACTGCTTTGGTTAGCAGAATAGCTCCTGTGCCCCCAAGCGGATGCCCGATTGCGATAGCTCCACCGTTAGGGTTCACAGTTTCCATATCTGGCTGTAGTTCTTTCTCCCATGCTAAAACAACCGAGGCGAATGCTTCATTGATTTCAACAACATCTATATCGTCCATCGTAAGCCCATTATCGTCGAGCAATTTCTGGGTGGCGTATATAGGGCCAGTGAGCATTAGAACAGGATCAGACCCTACAAGACATGAATCAACGATTGTCGCCATGGGCTTAACACCTAGTTCATCAGCCTTCTCTTTGGTCATCAGGAGAACCGCAGCTGCCCCATCAGAGATTTGGGATGAAGTTCCAGCTGTGTGAACACCTTCAGGCATATTTGTTCTTAGCCCTGCCAACGCCTCGAGATTCGTTTCTCTGAGCCCTTCATCTCGAGATACGTTGTGTGTTGTATCGGCGAGTTTTCCATCTTCTCCGAGATCCGGAGCGTCAATACTTAGTATTTGGGATCCGAAGCGGTCTTCTTCCCAAGCTCTTATGGCTCGGTCTTGGGACAGCTTGCCGAAGGCATCTAATTCTTCTCTACTGATATCCCACTGTTTGGCAATTCTTTCCGCTCCTTCAAATTGGGAAGTAAGTTCATATCGTTCCCAATATCCTCTGTTAACCGGCTTCCCAACTTCTGATTCTCCTCTTGGAACAGTCGCTCCCATGGGGACACCGCTCATAAGTTCAACGCCGCAGCCGACAGCTACGTCAACGACCCCTCCGGCCACAAGGGCATAGGCGAGATTTGTTGCCTGTTGTGATGACCCGCATTGAGCGTCGACCGTTGTTGCTGCAACTTCGAGCGGAAGTCCAGATGTTAACCACGCATTTCGCGTCACGTTCATTGTTTGCATGCCAACCTGGCCGACACAACCACCTACAACTTGGCCGACTTCGGCAGGGTCCACTCCACTTCTCTTAAATAGCTCTGACTGGACAGAACCTAGGAGGTCAATAGCGTGCATGGTGGATAACCCGCCATTCCGCTTACCTAGTGGAGTTCGAACTGCTTCAACAATGACTACTTCTCGCATTTTTTCCCTTTCGGACATTAAAAAACTGGCTACCACTTGACTATCAGTGGTTTACTGCCGCCATACTGTATGGAGACATACTAACTAGGTTTTATCTTGCCGCCAAACCTTACCGGCGAGATAACGGAAGAACGAGGATTTCAGTGGCTATCACCGATGACGAACTCAAACAAAGAACAGAAGCTCTTATTGAAGAAGTAGACCCGCATGCAAACGATCAATACACCTTTCGAGGAGCACAATATGATGCTGGATTAGCCTTTGTTCATTTCCCAGAGGGGAAGGGCGGGCTAGGCCTTAGTAGAAGTAAACAATCCATAGTGGACCAGGTTTTGAGAGATGCAAAAGTCCCCTATCACGACCTTATGGTCAACCCTATTGGGATTGGCATGGGTGCTCCTGTGGTCTTGAACCATGGAACTGAAGAGATGCACGAAAAGCACTTGAAAAAAATCTTCACCGGTGAGGATATTTGGTGCCAGCTTTTTTCTGAACCCACTCACGGGTCAGATGTCGCCGGAATTCCTAGTCGGGCAATCCGTGACGGTGATGAATGGCTGGTGAACGGACAGAAAGTCTGGACAACCCTCGCTCACTTGTCTAACTATGGGATGTTACTCACCCGAACCAACCCAGACACTCCCAAGCATAAGGGATTGTCGTACTTCATCCTCGATATGCATTCCCCCGGGGTAGAAGTAAGGCCCTTGTATCAAATCACGGGTGAAGCAGAGTTTAATGAAGTGTTTCTAACTGATGTGAGAATTGCTGATAACCAGCGTTTAGGCGATGAGGGCGACGGATGGCGCGTAGCGATCACCACTTTGATGAATGAACGTGTTGCACTCGGCGGCGGCAGCGGAGGAAAAGGCGGAGGACCTATCCGAACCCTTATCAATCTCTGGAATACAAAGAAAGACGAATTAGGAGAGCATGACCGGAAAGTTATGAGAGATCAGGTCGCAGACCTTTGGATAAAGGCTGAAATACTTCGCCTGACAAACCAGCGAGCGAAAGTCTTGGCAAAAAGTGGAGATGCCGGACCTGGAGGTTCAGTTGGGAAACTCTTTAGCGCTGAACTTAACCAGAAGATATTCGAAACCTGCATGAGCTTGGAAGGAGCCGAAGGAATGCTTCACCCTGCAGGGTACCCCATGGTGAGAAGCGAAGAAGCACATGGAAGTTCATTCGTATCAGGTCAATTCCTTCGATCGCGTGCGAACACTATCGAAGGCGGAACAAGTGAAATTATGCGAAATATCCTTGGAGAACGCGTCCTAGGACTTCCGGGAGATGTTCGTGTAGACAAGGATGTCGCTTGGAGCGAAATCCCTCGCTAAAGGACACCCCCCTACTCATCAAGAACAGTTACAACTCCTGAATCCCCATTTACCTGAATAAGTGCCCCATTGGGTATTTTCCTTGTGGCATCTGTTGCTGAAACAACGCACGGAATCCCTAATTCTCTACTGACAATAATGGCATGTGACAGTGGGGCCCCGACATCAACAACAACAGCTGCAGCAGGAACAAAAAGCGGCGTCCAAGATGGATCAGTGATCGGCGCGACAAGAATATCTCCGGGTTCCAGCTCTGTTGGATCGTTACTGTCGAGGATGACACGGGCACGACCTTGTGTCATTCCAGGGCAACCTGGCATTCCTTGAAGCGTGCTCCCTGGTTCCAGCTGGTCTTCAGATGCTTCATCTCGACGCCTCCAAGTCTCGGGCGGATCTGCTTCACCATAAAACAAGAACTGTGCTTCTCGATCAAGAAGACCATAATATTCTTCTCTTCTTGCCCTGATGGTCTCCAACATGCTTAGGGGCTCAGCGAAAAGGGCCGAGTATTCAGTTTCCTCAAGAAATCCGAAGTCTTCGATTTCATCAAATGCTTCTAGAGCCACCATACGTTCACCTATGACTCGCATTCGAACCCGCATTTCATGAATGAGGCGAATGTTGTTTGTTTTGGTTCGCTCTCGAGCTGGCAACCACGCCATCGAAGCAGCAATCCCCGCAGATAATTCTCCATGGACTTCGGGGTCGCCTTCAACCATCGCCAGCAACTGAGCTGCAGCCTCTTCACGTTGAGCCGAACGAACTGCATGTTGCGTTTTCGGGGCCGCTTCTTCTGGCGCTAGCCGCATTCTTTCAATAGCGCTCAAAGCGAGTTCAGGTCGAGTCTCCCAAGTAGGCGAACGCACTTCCCATTCATTAGGCCCTCTAGAACCATAGGAGTAGACAAAATCTTCAAAAGCTGACAGAAATTCTTGCGCATCACCTCTGTCGCTCTGACCCAACCGGTCAAGTAACCCCTCCACCCCAGTATTGAATGCTTCTGTCAGTTCGGAAGATGAACTTACAAGTCTTCCCATCTCCCACAGTGCATGGGACGGCTCAGCGGAATCCACTTCACCGATACCAGCGATAATTGGCATAAAAAGGTCAGGGCGTTCAACAGCTGCTGCTACTCCAGAGATGATGCCGACAGGAACAGTCGCCATGTAGGTAGTAAAAACATGTTGGCAAAAGTATTTTCTATGCTGCTGCATAAGCTCCTGAAATTGGGCGAAGAGCTCCTCATTGCTCAGTTCCGAAAAGTCAGGCCGGTTCGCTCGAAGGTCTTCCGTGGCGTTTTTATCCGCTGTGAGTTCATCGAGGTCTTCAAGCCGTGATTTGCTCAAGACCCATTGGAACACTGCTCCAATTGCCGCAGTTTTCTCCAAATCCTCATCCCCAGGCTGCTCTTCGTATGTGGGAACTCCAGGTAAAGCACCAAAGAACTGCTCATCCATATCCTGCCATGAAAGCCCTGGGGCACGAACGCCAAAAAGTCGGATAAGTGAAGCGTTTAAATAACAGTACCCGGCTACAACACCTAATTGGGAGAACTGGTCGGGTGGGAATTCACTCGCGTCGAAAGCACCTATACGTTCCCATGCATCCCGCCAACCCAGCTCAGCCTGCCAGAGGCCGGTGCTACTTGTTAGCGGGGTGACAGGGTCTGGGAAAACTTCGCCGACGTTCGCGCGTGTGTATAAAGGGAACCGTTCTGATAGGTCGGTATCAGTAACGTAGTACTTTGTAGCCATTCTCGTCTCCTTTTTCTATCTGCAGACTAGAACAAGCTAGATCTCTAGCATAATTGGGTTTACGATTTCAGAAGCTCTTGGACCTGCTTAATCGCTTCGGTGTGATCGGTGACATGAATGGCATGTATACCTACCTGCTCCGCTCCTTTGACCATAGGTTCAAAGTCATCTAAAAATACAGCTTCGTCAGGGGAAATCTCTAGCCTCTCAAGGGCGAGGGTATACATGGCTGGATTCGGTTTCCGAAGTCCCACTTCAGAAGAAAGAATAACGGTATCAAAAATACTTCTATCTGGTATTGCGGTTTCCCAAGCTGGCATCCATTCCTTGACACTGTTAGAAACAATCGCAGTCATACAATCTGTTGTTGCTAACTCGTTAGCGAAGGCCATCATTTCGCGATTGGGGCTAAAGGCATGTCCGAAAAAATATTCCGAGTCGGGATGCAGTAACACACGTGCGTCTTGTTCGACAGGGCCGAGCGATGCGAGAAATTCGTCAAGTGTTACTTCTCCACGTTCTAGTTTATGGCCCATTTCATCAGTATCTTCCTCGCCCAGGAAAACTGGAATGAGTGCTTCTGCGAGCAAGTCAATATTTGCATCGATAGCTACAGCCGTTTCGAGGATAATGTGTCCGTAACTTTCTGTGAGGACGCCAGCGACGTCGAAAAGAACTGCTTTTACCACCTTTGGAGAATAGCCTATTTCGAGGTGTCCGGAAATTCTTACAGCCTGCTATTGAAGAATCGATCAATCACCAGCTCACCGCTCCAGTCAGGTTCTCGGCTACGCTTAGAAGATGGATGCAACAGCTGAACAGTTAGATGAATTGGTCCTCTTTGAAATTGTTGACCAAGTCGCATGGATAACTATCAACAATCCGGATAAGGCGAACGCGATCTCTCCACAAATGCGTGACAGAATGGCTGAACTCTTTGAATCACTTAATGGCCAGTTCGATGCGAGAGCAGTCGTGCTGACAGCAACAGGTGATAGGTTTTTTTGCACTGGTGCTGATATTTCTGTTGGGCGCGAATACGCTCCTAGGCCAGACGATGCGCCAAAGCTAGCTGTCGGGGAACCTAGGCGGATGATGCTAAGGGGCCAACATCCCCTGATGGCTTCGATTCTTGACTGCGAACTACCTGTCATTGCCGCTGTGAATGGAACGGCTGCCGGCGTGGGAGCGCATCTTGCTTTTATGTGCGACTTGGTAATCATGTCAGAGAACGCAAAATTTATCGAGGTCTTTGCCCGGCGCGGGCTTGTACCAGACGCTCTAGGTACATGGATTCTCCCCAGGTTGATCGGACCTATGCGAACAAAAGAATTGATGTTCTTTGCTGATGATGTCCTTTCAGATCGCGCATTGGAACTAGGTTTATGCAATAAGGTCGTTCCAAGTGCAGATCTTCGAGATGCAGCAACAGCATGGGCGGAACGGCTAGCTTCAGGCCCGACAAAAGCGCACATGTTTACCAAATGGTTAGTTAACAGGGCCCTAGATACTGATAGGCATACTATTGCCGAAGAAGAAAGCTGGGCTGTTGAACTTAACAGTGGAACTGTCGATTCCAAGGAAGGAATCGCGAGTTTCCAAGAACGCCGGGATCCTGAATGGCGAGGGTTCTAACCGACTAATTTGCGGCGTTCCTCGGATCGTTTTCTGGGATTGACGCTTCGGGTGACCGTGCCCACATGAGTTTGCTATTAAAGGACAACTTGTAATCCGGCGTGAATTCAATAATGACTCGCTCAGGGGAGTCGAGGAATTTTTGGAACACTGCTGCTGCTTCTGGCTCAGGGCGTAGACGGCGGGCAAAAATAGGATAGAACCAATCTTTTATTTCTCGACTGTCATGAATGACGCATGACCCTTTGTAGGTCACGGTCTTTCCAGTTCCCATTGAAGTACCGGTACTGTTGATACAAATTGATGCTCTAGGAAATCGGCGAAGAGCTGGTACTCGAGCTCGGCGTTCTGCACACGTCAACCATATCTTTCCGTCACTAGGGAGATATGACATGATCACACCGAATGCTTCACCTTTTTTATTTGTCCACATGAACGTGCATTCCCGTTGGACATCCAACAATTCTTGCTCGAGGTCGGACTCGAGGCCGCATTGGGTGAGGTCTTCATAATTGTCGTCTTGGTCACTCATTTTTTTCCTTTCAGTTTTCGACCACTGCCTGAGCATGGCTAATTATTTCGCTTGTGATGTCCGCCCATAGCGCTTCTGGGAGGTCGTGGCCCATATCGTCAAATATAACCAATTTGCTATTAGGAATAATCGATGATGTAGCTTCACCGCCGCTTAGTTGCACGAGAGGATCGAGTCGCCCGTGGATCACTAATGTCGGTATGTCAGTAGATCGCAACGCTTCGGTGCGGTCTCCGGAAGCAAAGATTGCGGCAATTTGGAAACCCTGCGCATTCGGATTCCAGTTTCTGTCAAAGGTCGCTGCGGTTTCTTCGGCATGTGCGTCAGCATCGAAATGCGGTCCGGAAATTAACCGGAATGTTTCCACTGAGGTTTCTATCGCTTCTTCTTTGGAGCCGGGAGTAGTCAAAGGCATCTTCATCAGTAATTCTGCCTTAGCTCCTCCTACATCTGGGTTTCCCGTGGTGGACATGATTGATGTAAGGGACAGAATTCGTTCAGGATGTTCGATCACCATTGTCTGGGCGATCATGCCTCCCATTGAAACTCCGACAAGATGTGCTTTATTGACGCCTGCACTATCAAGGACAGCGAAAGCATCATCAGACATATCTGAAAGCAGGTAGGGAACCTTGTCCTCCGGTAAGTCTTCGCCTTGCATGTTGATGAGCTCTTCTATACGGGGAGGGGTTCCGGGCGTTTTTGATGACAGCCCCACATCGCGATTATCAAAACGAACGATATGGAATCCGGCCCGAACAAGAAGTTGGCAGAATTCTTCCCGAAAAGCCACCATCTGAGCTCCTAGTCCCATAACAAGCAAAATTGTCGGGTCATTCGGATCACCCATCGTGTCGTAGAACAACGTGGTACCACCATTTACTGCTTCAGGCATTGCCCCTCCTCATTACGCTACAGAGACATTAGCCGGTTCGAAGGTTTCCTGCGACTTGAGCTAATCCAAACCAGAATGATCGCTGACAATCTCAGCAATAAGCTCAATAGTGGCTAAATCAGTTGATCGAAGGATCTGGCCCGTTACCCCTTGGGTAACTGTGAGCGGGTACCGCTCCCTAATTCGCTCTTCTGGACCAAATAGTCCGCCCATATCGATGTACTCATCGGGGACAGCCCTCACTGCTCCTTCTTTATCGCCAGCCAGCCAGCGTTCTTGAATAAGGTTGGCTTGTTCAGGAAAGCCTCTTCGAGCCATTGAATCTCTATGAAAATTATGTTCCTTACTTCCCATTCCGCCTACGTACATAGCTGTCATAGGTTTTCGTTTGTCGATAGCTACCTGAATATCATCAGTTATTTCCACAGTTAGATTCGTGAAAAGTTGAAATTCAGACTTCGGGACCGCATCATCTGCGCGAATCTGAAATCCCTTCTCTAAATTCGGCCCGTGGATTTCCCATCCGTCGGGACCGTACCCCATGGGGAGCCAGCCGTCAGCAACTTCAGCCGCAAGGGCAGTATTCATCGGAGCTCCGGAAGCTATCCAAATTTGGATCCCGTCGCTAGGGTGCAAGATCGATTTAAGAGCTTTGCCTTGACCTATTGCACCTTCGTCTTTGAAAGGAAGCTGGATTTGCCTTCCTTCATGTTCGACAGGGATCTGCCGCTCTAGGATCTTACGCATAATGGCCACATAGTCTCTTAGCCAATGATGAGGGCTTCCCCATGGCCTCCCGTACCAGCCTTCGACGATCTGGGGTCCGGAAACCCCCAACCCGATGATGGTCCGGTTACCACCTGCGAGGGCATCGATTGTCATTGCGTGCATGGCCGTAGCGGCGGGCGTTCTCGCAGCTACCTGAACGACCGCAGTGCCAAGTTTGATGCGTTTAGTTACGGCGGCTAAATACGCTAGTGGTGAAAGGGCATCTATTCCATAGGCCTCTGCTGTCCAGACAGAATGAAATCCGTTTTTTTCTGCCTGAATGACGGCTTCTGTGGGTAAAAGGAGCTGAGATTTATTGTAAATGTCAAGACCTAACCCAAGTTTCATCTTTCAAAACTAACCGTAATCTATAAAAAAGATGATCTGGGGTGTAAGATTTGTTCAGGAAATTTGTCCTACTCATACAACAAACACACTATAGAAATGCGTAGGTATACAAAATATGAATGACAAACCTTCAAAATTAGAGACCTTTACTGCTCAGATGGGTCTTTTATTCCAACAAAAACGAGTCAAGGCTTTTGCCGCGTTGGCTGTTCTAGCCATTATTGCGCTGGTAACCACACTTATTGTCGTAAATAACGACGATAATGACAGCTCTGCTGAGCCCAAAACTGAATTAACAGGGTTAGCAGACCTTTCGCCAGTGACAGACTATGTCTATCAACCGGCAAAATCTGTTGGCCCTGACCCGTTTACACCCTCGTATGCGGTTTATACGCTAGATATTCCAACAGACATACTGGAAACCGGTGAAGTAAGCGGTAGCGCTACTGGCCTATACGGTGGAACTGGAGAGAATGCTTGCGATATAGACAAGCTAATCGCATTTCTTGAAGCGAACCCCGCTATAGGAGCTGCTTGGGCGGAGGTCCAGGGCATCCCTGTAGATGAACTATCCGATTACATTCGCGGGTTAACCCCAGCGGTTCTTCTACAAAACGTATTAGTAACAAATCATGGATACTCGAATGGTGAAGCTGTACCGTTCCTCGCTGTACTCGAAGCGGGAACTGCAGTACTGGTAGATGAAGATGGTATCCCTCGAGCACGTTGCGCGTGTGGTAACCCGCTCCTCCCACCAGAAGAACCTGAAGAAACACCTGAAGAAACACCAACTCCAGAAGAAACACCTGAAGAAACACCAACTCCAGAAGAAACACCTGAAGAAGCATGTCCACCGAACCCACCATATGGCATCCACAAAAATGGTGACGGAGACTGGATCCTCAAAACTGAAGCAGGAGAATTTATCTGGAAGTCAAGCCTCCCCGGATGGGAAGACCTAGATTCTGGTGACGTCTACGACACTGAATCCGATGTGCCCGGATACATCGAAGAGTGTTACCCCTGTCCGGAAGATGAAGGAGGAGGAGATCCAAATTACGATAACGACGTTCCGTCTTATGACTATGACGAGGACGGTGACTACCAGAGCAACGACGACGTTCTTGAAGAAAACCAAGAGCGGGTTCTGCTTTTCGTTGTCATTGTTCCTGCTCCAGATGGTGAAGACGTTAACGTCGATGATGTTGACGAAGACTACGCCGAAGACTTTGAATCTGACTACGACGACTATGACAACGACGAAGAAAAAACCTTCGAAGGCTGTTTCCCACCCTGCCCAGAAGATGATGAATGGGGCTGGAGAACAGTCGAATTTGGTTCCGTAGACGAAGGAACCATCTATTCCGGATACGCCTGGGTCGAACCAGGATCAGACCCAGAAGATGGTTTCTCATGGTGGCTCTGGAACGGAACGGGATGGGAGCGAGCGCTCGTCCTTGCTGACGACCCTGACTACGGCGTAGTCTACGAAGACTACCGAGATCTTCCTGGATGGTCAGAAGATTGCTTCGACTGTCCTGAGTGGGGTTGGGTCCAAAACGAAGATGGCGGCTGGGAATGGCATGCGCCTGACGGCACCATCTGGACATACGATCCCATGGGCAACTGGTCACCACCATATGAAATGGAAATGACTAGCTTCCAAGAGAGTAACGATGACCCTGAAAACGGTGAGGGATACGAATACGTCCCTGTTCCTGAAATAACAGACCTCCCAGGATACGACGAAGAATGTGAAGAATGTCCTGAGTGGGGTTGGGTCCAAAACGAAGATGGCAGCTGGGAATGGCACAGCCCAACCGGAGAAATCATCACACTAGTACTATCTGAAGAAGATGACTGGGTCTGGTCTCCAGAGATTGACGTAGACGAAGACTACATGGGTCCAACCATTTTCATAGGTTGGAAGGACTACACGGACCTTCCCGGTTGGATTGAAGAATGTGAAGAGTGCCCTGAGTGGGGTTGGGAACAAAAAGAAGACGGCGTTTGGGTCTGGAACGATCCGCTCGGTAATGTCTGGTTCCCACAGGAAGACGGCTCGTGGACATCAAGTGACGAAAGCCTAGATGATATTTGGTCCTATGAATTCCTTCCCGGCTGGATTGAAGAATGCCACTGCGAAGACCAAGGTTGGGGCTGGGTAGACGTCAATGACGACGGCATCGACGAATGGAGAGCACCTGATGGTTCTCTATGGGGCGAAATCGATGGGATATGGCAACCCCTAAATGAGGACGGTACTCCCACCAACGAATCAGATATCGAGCTGACCTGGTATGGTTCGTTGCCTGGCTTTGGTGACACTTGCTTTGAGAACCCAGGAATAACGGCGCAGCCAACACCAACGCCGCCACCGACACCGGAGCCAAGGCCAACACCTACGCCGGTGCCCGATCCAAGGCCAACACCGACGCCACAGCCGGATCCAACACCGACGCCACAGCCGGACCCAACACCGGAGCCAACACCGACTCCTACAACTCCTGGAATCGCGTATTCAGCTCCGTATACGAATTATTGGGATATGAGTTGCTCCAGCTTCATCTCCCGGCTTGAACCAATGGGAGACCCTGAGGCTCCGGGATACCGGGTTGAGCTGACTGTAACGACAGATGCAGGGGCTGTAACCCAATTCCGTGAAATAGCGACTGGGGATATTGACGGCTTTAACTGGCAGGAAGTTTTCACCGCTGGTGAAATGTTCCCTGGTGCAACTCAATGGCCATATCTAGGGGATGGATACCCTACCTGGTCACTGACTGGATATGCCCTTCCTGCTGGACCGGGCGGACCTCTCGGACCATCCGAAACGATTAGTGGAACCATCAACCTCGCTGGGTGTGGTGGTGGCGGCATTGCCGTATTACCACAAAATTAGTTCATTGCGAACCGGTATTAGAGATGGGTTGTGTGTATCTAGATAGGTACACACAACCCATCCAACTATGAAGTGCTAGCTCTGTATGCGTTAGGTTGGCTAGGTTGATCCGAGTAGAACGCCGGTGAGCATGTCTGTGAGCGTCTCCACATATTCATCATGAGTGTTCGGGAGTTTACGCCCAACTGAAACTTGTTGGGCTCTGCTAGCTGTCATTGCAGTCATAAGCATAATCATGCCGAGTACACGTTGGGCGTCAGTTTCGTTCTGAAGAATCTCAAGGATATATCGGAGATGTTCATGGACGTTGTCGTCTTCAAAGGAAGCAATAAATTCCCAATCGGTCATCCACCCTCGTAATTGGTCCACGATCCGCAGGTAGTGGCATCCGTTCTCCGTGTGTAGGCAACTGGCGTAAACTTCAACTAGCAGATGCACGAGCTCACGTGCTGTTGGGTTGTCCCCTATCTGTGTGAGGCGTTCTGCGCGAGCAGCGTCCAACTCTTTACCTCTTCGGGTCAGTAACGCGATAATGAGTTCATTGCGTGTACCGAAATGGTAATTTAGGGCTGATTCATTTTTCTGCCCGGCGGCTTCAGTGATCTGCCGGTTTGTTACGGCGTAGACACCATCTTCGGCGAACATTTTCTCAGCATGATCAAGTAGCCGTGTTTTCGTATCTGTACTGTTACGGGGCATGAGATGTGTGAATAACCTATTCGCCTATGCACTTAACGGCAGTATCGCAGATTCTGGGATTATGCTGACTTGACTTGCTTCGTCAGGTAATTCGTTATTGAACATTTGATACTTGGGTTCTGCCGTTGCACGGTATTTCGTGGTTGAGTGCACAGGGTCTTTGTCGAATTCAGGTATAACTTGGTCGCCAAAGATTTCGATCATTTCTTGGATTTCTTCGTGCTGCATACCCTCGACTGGAAGCCCAAACACAACCTGGTCGCAGCCAACTGATTGGTATGCCTGAAGCTGTTCAGAAACTTCTTCGGGATTCCCGCAAAGCATATATCCAGCTTCAATGATCATGTCGAGCATTTCATCAGTCCATTCGATGAGAGTGCTTGCTGGAGGGTCTGGCCATGTAATTCCATCCGGTGATTTCGGCATCGTGTCGTGATAGAGATTCACCATAGTAACGAGGTATCCTCGACCGCGTGTCTTGGCGATCTGTCGGGCCCGTTCTCGATCCTCGAGGCAGATAACCCCGTTAGTCATCATGACATTATTGTTCTGAAATTGGCCAATGATTTCGACTGGGTTTTCAGCTGCTTCTTTATACGCTTCCAATCTTCCTCGAAGGTTATGTATTGGTTCAAAGTTGAACGCTATAGCTCCTATCCCAAGAGATCCTGCTTTTTGAAATGTTTCAGGATTTCCACATGCTACCCAGATAGGTGGATGTCCTTTCCCATAGGGCTTCGGCAGAATATTATGGGGCCCTGGAACCGACCAGCCGTTTCCTTCGAATGAGTAGTCTTTTTGTTCCCACATGCGGGGAATTTCACGGATTACTTCATCCCACATAGCTTTTGTTTGCGAAGGTAAAGTACCGCTGAACGTTTTAAGTTCGTGGCTTCCTGCGCCTCGTCCTGTTCCAAATTCGAAACGATTATTTGTGACATGGTCAAGCATGGCTGCCCGTTCAGCTATTCGTACTGGATGTTCTTTGGTTGTTGGAAGGCTGGTAATTGCTGATCCAATATGGATTCTTTCAGTTTGGGCTGCCACCCATCCCATCAGTGGCGCTGGGGCTGACATGTGGCTGTATTCAACCAGAGCGTGGTGTTCTCCGTACCAAATATATTTCCAGTTGTTCTTGTCTGCGATTACGGCGTATTCCGACTCGCGCATGAGCTCTGTATGTTCCGCTTCGGTATCATGTGCGGCTGGTCCGGGAATGTACCCATTGCTAAAGATTCCGAATTCCATTGTTCCTCCCAAGTTATCGGCAGCACGGCTTGTATTTAATGTAGGACATTAGAACTGGAGAGTCAACTCTGTTGGCGAAAACATGATTTTTTAGCTATTTTCAACTGAGCCCCGAAAAGAGGAAGTAACTATGGAGATTGGTGTCGTTTATCCGCAAACAGAATTAAATGGGGACCCAGAAGCTGTTCGGGCCATTGGCTTGGCGACTGAGGAGTTGGGGTATGACTACTTGCTCGCGTACGACCATGTTGTCGGCGCTGACCATGCAGAACGTGATCCTGAACTTTGGGGCCCTTATACCGACAAAGATCCGTTCCATTGCCCATTTACGATGTTTAGCTACCTTGCAGCAATCACTGAACGTATCGAATTTGCTTCCGGAGTGATCATCCTCCCCCAGCGGCAGACAGCGCTTGTGGCAAAACAGGCCACTGATGTTGATCTTCTGTCAGGCGAACGCTTACGCCTGGGTGTTGGCACGGGGTGGAACTACGTTGAATATGATGCGTTAGGCGAAGACTTTAGCTCACGAGGAAAAAGATTAACTGAACAAATTAAACTCCTGCGCCGTTATTGGGAAGAGCCACTTTTTAGTTTTCAGGGCGAATTTGACCAGCTCGATAGAGGAAACATTAATCTTCGACCAAACCGACAGATTCCCATCTGGCTAGGCGGGTTCAGTGAAGTAGCTTTCCGCCGAGCAGGAGAAATTGGTGACGGATTTATGTTTGCAGGAGATTTCGAACGATGCAACGAAGGCCGCACACGTGTGGAACATTACCTAGAAGAGAATGGCCGATCTATAGATAATTTTGGATTAGAACTTATTGCGTTACGTGGACGAACGCCAGCGGAAGCCGCTGATGCCATGAAACGATGGGAAGATCACGGCGGTACTCACGCATGTGTTGTAACAATGAATTGTGGATTAACAAATCTCCAAGAACACCTTGATTTCATTGCCGAAACCAGAGAGCTCCTGTCATAGACCTGCCTTAAAAAATTTTTAGCTCACGGATGCGGGGAGTAGCTAAAAAAATGAGCTCCCCCGAGCTATATCACCTCTTGGAACCGTTGGACCACTCCCGAAAGATAGTCGGTTGCTTCTTCGACCCCTTTGGGGATAGGAAGATATGCGCGGAAGTCGGTTACTCCACTAGTCACCAGTGATGGAACATTTTCCATTGTTGCATCAATGTTGATCGTATCTCGCTCGCGAACGATCGGAAGAGTACCCACAACTGCTATCGATGAAGGGTCACGGCCCAATATTGAGACTGCTTCTCTCATCGATTCAATACCGTTGGAAATATTAATAGCGTCCTCGCCCCATGGAATCCACCCATTCCCAAATTTCGCCAAACGGGCCATTGAACGCTTATTCACGGTTCCGCTGATCCACAAGGGAACTCCAGATTTCTGTGTCGGTTTCGGCATAGCGTGTATAGAAGAGAAGGTCAGCTCAGCAGAGTCATAGGAAGATCTTCGTTCAGACCAGATCAGCTGACATACTTCAAGTGTGTGGTCCAGCAATCGACCACGGGAAGAAAAATCCAGACCACATGCCTCATACTCTTCTTTCTGCCAACCGACACCTACACCAAGATCAACTCTTCCTTCTGAGAGGACATCGAGAGTCGCTACAGATTTAGCTAGCACCGCAGGGCGACGTAAAGCAGCTAAAAGAATGCTTGTCCCTAAGCGGATATTGGAAGTACGGCCGGCGATAACAGAGAGTACAGTCAGAGGGTCTAGCCACAACCCATCAGGGCCAGTGGGTTGCTTCCCTCCGCTGAGCCCCCCAAGACTGGGATCTGCATACGCGTCAAGGTTCTCTCCAAAGACGACATGGTCGGAAACGACGACTTTCCCGATCCCTGCCCGGTCAGCTGCAACAGCTTGATCAATTACCGGATTCCAAGACTCAGGTTCTTCGGAAGCGAATGTCCGAAGCTGCAAAGAGAGATAGGGCTTGTCTTTCATAATGGTGTCCTTAAACGTCGAGATTAACCTATGGGATAGTCCAAACGATCTCAAAGAAAAGATTAACTTCAAGGATAGAAGACAACCAGTTCGTCGTTGAATCGTTTCGCGGCTAAGAATAGGGTATGCGCCTTCTCTATATCGATATAGATACGCTTCGCTCAGATCACCTTGGATGTGCGGGCTACCATCGGGATACAACTCCGAACATCGACCTCCTTGCAAACCAAGGTACCCAATTTCAGAACGTGTATGCGTCCGATGTTCCGTGCCTTCCCAGCCGAACTGCTTTTATAACTGGCATGTTTGGTATTCGCAATGGTGTAGTTAATCATGGAGGAATTGCAGCTGATTTAAGGCCAGAAGGGTCCGGTCGGAATTTCTTCGGACGGTTTTCACTCGGATCGTGGGCATCAGTATTTTTCCTCTCGGGCTGGCGTACAGCTTCAATTTCATCATTTCCTTTTCGCCATGGGGCAAGTTGGTGGAATAGCGGATTTATGGAAGCAATGAATCTAATGCGCGGCTTTGGAGGAGAACGCGCCGATGAGGTTCTTCCGAGTGCAATCGATTGGCTTGAAAGAAAAGGAAAGGATGACGATTGGCTCCTACACGTTCATCTCTGGGATCCTCATACTCCCTATACGACTCCAGAGCATTACGGAAACCCTTTTGCTGGTGACCCTATTCCTGATTGGCATACCGAAGAGGTCCGATTGAGGAACTGGGAGCTTTCAGGGCCTCACTCGGCTCAAGAGCCGTGGGGGTTTCGTCCAGACGAATGGGGTGAACCTCCACCACGGCAACCATGGGATGCATCATCAATGGATGCGCTCAAACAAATTTTCGATGGCTACGATGTAGGCGTTAGGTACGCTGATGACGCTGTTGGGGTGTTGCTGAACAAACTAGAAGATCTCGGGATCCGTGATGAAACCGCTGTGTTGATAAGTTCAGATCATGGAGAAGCTTTTGGCGAGCTCGGCGTCTACGCCGATCATCAAGCTGCTGATGAAGCTACCTGCCATATACCCGCTGTTCTGTTCTGGCCAGGTCTGGAACCGCAAATAAATTCGGGACTGCACTATCACTTAGACATCGCGACAACGGTTGCTGATCTTGCTGGCGTAAAAATTCCAAAGCATTGGGATGGACAGTCATTGGCGGATGACCTTAAGCAAAAGACCGAAGGAGGAAGAGATCATCTCGTGCTTTCACAGGGTGCCTGGTCTTGCCAACGCTCGGTCAGGTGGAAGAATCATCTTTATTTACGTACGTGGCATGATGGCTACCATGGCCATTGGAATGAGGAAATGCTTTTCAACATTTCAGAGGACCCACATGAGCAGCATGATCTCGCTGCCTCAACGCCAGACCTAGTTAGTGAGGGATCTTCGATCTTAAAAGATTGGACTGATGAGCAACTGTCAAGAAGCTATAGCCCTATAGATCCTATGGAAATCGTTTTGGATGAGGGAGGGCCATTTCATGTTCGAGGGCATCTTCCGTCATACCTCGAGCGACTGAGAAATACTGGGCGTTCACACTGGGCTGATGTTCTTATTGAAAGGCACCCTGAAGAGGGATTGGAAAAGTAGATACCGAGATACACCTCGGGAGATCTACGGTTTTAGAATTTTATCTGTCCGCCACCGTCGAGCACTATAGCTTGGCCGGTGATCCAACTTCCAGAGTCAGCAGCAAGATATAAAGCGGCGGCGGCAATATCTTCAACTTCACCTAGACGTTTCAGCGGATATTGCTGCGCCACCATGTCTCCACCGTCGCCTTCCCAGAGCATTCGGGCAAAATCCGTTTTAATTAATCCTGGGCATATTGCATTCACGCGTACCTGAGGGGCTAGTTCAGCAGCGAATTGTTTTGTCATATGAATTAAGCCAGCTTTGGTGACATCGTAGACGCCCAGCATTGGATTCGTTTCTAATCCCCCTACTGAAGCGATATTTAGAACAACTCCGCCGTTTTCTTTCTGATATTTCTGCCACACCATCTGTGTCCAGAGAAAGGGCGCTGTCATATTGACATCAATAGTTTTTTTCCATCGGGGTAAATCAGCATCAATCATTGGTCCGGCATAAGGGTTCGTCGCAGCATTATTCACCAAAATATCAACCCCACCGAATAACTCGATGGTGCGATCAATGGCTTGCTCCATATGTTCAGGGTCTCCAACGTTCCCTGCTTCCCATTCACAACCTCCGCCGATTTCATCGGCAGCGTTCTCACATACTTCGGCTTTTCGGCTGGTGATCATCACGTTCGCCCCAGCATCTGCAAAGCCTTTAGCTATAGCCTTGCCGATGCCTTTCGATCCGCCGGTTACAAGTGCAGTTTTTCCACCTAAAACTAGTTCCATACCTGAAGCTTAGAAGATCACTTAAGATAATGCTCCTTTGACCATCTGGGTTGGACCAGATACTTTTTGAATGATCTAATACCTATAGATCCAATTTTCTATCTAAACGTAGGAGTACCCAGTGGCTATTGATTTTACTCTCACACCCGAACTCGAAGAAATACGGCTACGAATCCGTACTTTTGTCGATGATGTGATCAAACCAGCAGAAGCAAAGCTCGAAGGCGGGGAAAGTGGCGAACCACTTGAAGGTAAAGAGCGAACCGAGATTTTAATCCAGCTTCGCAAGCAGGCACATAAGGAAGGGATCTGGCTACCCCATATGCCCGAAGAATGGGGCGGTATGGGCCTTGGACATGTTGAATTAGCAATGGTCCAAGCAGAGGCAGCGAAGTCCTATTACGGACCATGGGTGTTTAATTGCCAAGCTCCCGATGAGGGAAATATGCACACGCTCCTCCACTGGGCCACTCCAGAACAGGCAGAAAAATACCTCAAACCTCTCTGCCATGGGACCACATGGTCGTGCTTCGCCATGACAGAACCTGAGGTCGCTGGTTCGGACCCAACACTAATTCAGACTAGTGCCTATGAGGATGGCGACGAATGGGTCATCAATGGGCACAAATGGTTCATCTCAAATGCCCACCGTGCAAACTTCGCTATTCTTGTCTGCCGAACCGAAGAGAACCCCGATATTCCTCAGGCAGCAAACTCAGCATTCATTATCGACCTTCCAGCCGAAGGCTGGAATGAGATTCGGCAAATTGAAACAATGCACGGAGGTACCGGCCATAGTGAAATAATCATTGAAGACCTCAGAGTGCATAAAGACCAGATGCTCGGGGGTCGAGGACAGGGGCACCTTCTTGGACAATACCGTCTAGGCCCTGCTCGACTTGCCCACTGCATGCGGTGGATCGCTCAGGCAGAAATGGCCTTAGACATGATGGTCGACAGGTCATTGAACCGGTTCTCCCACGGGTCGCTTCTCGCTGAGAAACAAGGCATCCAATGGATGATCGCGGATTCAGCAATGGAACTGTATCAAGCAAAACTGATGGTCCTCCACGCCGCCCATAAGATCGACAGGAAAGAAGACTTCAAAGCTGAAGTTTCCATGGCGAAGCATTTTGTGGCGAACATGCTTGGACGAGTCATTGACCGTTCGATTCAAGTGCATGGAGCTCTCGGCTACTCAACGGATACGCCGCTGGCACACATGTACCAGCATGCTCGGTGGGCAAGATTTGCTGATGGGGCAGATGAAGTACATCAAATGCGTATAGCGCAGCGAACCATTGCCGCCTACACCGATGAAGGTTCTACAAGAAGAGCGACAGGAAACCTGCCAATATAGGAGCTAGGTCAGGTCATTGAATTCTTCTGGGAAGTCAAAAACATCGCATGACTCTAATCCATGGCTTAGTCGCGCCAACGAATGATAGCGGCGTCCCGCAATCATCCATGAACCGGCATGCTTCAAATACTGATCATGGTAAACACCAAAAATAGTTGACCACATGCCTGTATCTTTCACACGGCGCATTTCGCTCATCCATAATCGTCCCCCAGCCGCCTTACCGGAGTCGTCAATAGTGATAACCGAGTTGCGAACAACGAACTGAAAAAAGTCAAAAGCTTCTAGTGACTCAGCAATAAAAGTGCCGATTTCATTAGGGCCGCGAAAAGACAACGTCGTTCCCCGTAGATCAAGAACAATATGAGCGTCCGGAAGAATCAGATCTCTTAAATCCCCGAATGCTTTCCTGCTACAAATATCCGCGTATCGTGAATGAAGATCACGGATTAGAAACTGATCTTCAACGTTTCCCACTGATATCACGCTTCATTCACGAGCGGGACAACAGATTCATAGAAAGCATCAAGCTGCTCTAAGTATTCCGACAGGGTTCGACCTCTGAACTTCATGTGGAATGTATTCGCCCCAGCTTCTCGCGCCGCACGAATGTCAGCAGCCAACGCCTCAGCTCCTATGATCCAAGCTGGAGGTAACCCGTCAGGAGCCTCCTCTCCAGTGAGGTACGCCCATCCGGGCATGTACCCAATTGCAAATTCAGCGTCGCCGCGCCCAGCTTCAACTGCCGCCGCCATAATCGTGTCAATAATCTCTGGATACGAGTCCACTGGGGCACCCATCGGAATGTACCCGTCTCCTTGTCGGCCAGTACGTTTCCATGAAGCTCGACCGGATCCACCAATCCAAATCGGCAGAGATCCATTGACTGGGCTGGGAGCAATTCCGACGTTTTCATACGAGTAGAAGTCACCATCAAAACTGGCATAATCACTTTGAAAGGCTCCGCGAATTGCGTCAATGTTTTCATTGAGAATCTTCCCTCGTTGAGCATAGTCAACTCCTAACGCTTCAAACTCAGCTTCGACATGGCCTGCGCCGACTCCCATGATCACCCGGCCCCCCGAAAGATGGTCTAGTGTGCCGAACGATTTCGCAGTTTGAAGAGGATGCCGATATGCGGCAACCCACACCACTGAAAGCAGATTCACGGTTGTCGTATGTGCAGCCAGATAAGACAGCGTCGCTACAGTGTCATACCAAGTAGTTCTCATATTCGCCGCATAGTCGTTGTCAGGAATCGCAATATGATCACAGACCCCGACGAAACTATGTCCGGTTACCTCAGCTTTTTTAGCGATCGTTACTAGGTCTTCAACGGTTGCATCTTCCTCCCACGGGTCAGCTAGGGTTCTCGTCAGTGTCTGAATTGGAAGTTGCATCCCATAACTCCAACCTTTAACGCTCATGTAACATCCTTTCGGTAACCCGGTCATACAATTAGACCATGCTCTATTCTCTTCCAGCAAAATTAGTTATACCAATCTGTATCTTGTGCACTTTACTCGCGGGTTGCGGAGGAAGCGGCGACGGAACATCAACACCTGCTTCAGCATCTGCTAACGAAACATCCGAAGCGCAGGCGACCCCTGTCGAGGCTGACGACGTACCCAGCAACGAAACAGCCAGTAGTGAGCGAGATACCTTAATCGCGTTAGTAAAGTCCATCCAAAGTTCTGAAAATGACGATGGTGTTCCACTTGCTTTCAATGAATGCTGGATAGATGAAACACTTGAAATAAACGGACTTTCTGCTGCTGAACTCATGGTGATTCTCGAGACGGGTGATAATGACCAAATTTTAGATACCCACATGGGGGAAGTAGTACAGACTTGCGTTGGCCAGCTTTCAGCAGAGGATTTCGCGGCGGTCCTAGCATCAGGAATACTCGACGATGATGAGCCCAATGAGGGATCGGACGACCCGAATGATTTCAGAGAAGGTCAGGTCTTCCCAGACGTTGATGCCCCTGACTTAGTCAGTGACCCTATGCTCGCCGACGAAGGTATCGAAATTGTTGTCAGCCCCGGTTTCACTAATGGTTACTTATGGTCGGGTTCTGTTGAAGGTTCCGGAATGCCTCCTGGGATCGTTACTGCCATTTTCGGATGCGCCGGATCATTTGAAACTGTTATAAGTAATATTTTTGAAGTTTGCGATTTTTCCCAGCCACTTATTGCTTTCATTGATGACCAAGGGAATTTTGTAGCCACAGTTAATGATCCGGTACCAACATCACCTCAAGGAACATGCCTACTCGTTACAACTGATCCCGATGATAACCCTGAGACTGATGACGGGCCAGGTGCGATCGTGTGTTCTGAAAATACTCAGGTGCTTACCGATGAGGAAACCCCAGATATGACCAGTAGTGCTTTATTTGCTGACCCTGGGATAGAGATTGTTGTAAGCCCCGGAATCGTTGATGGTTCACTATGGCAGGGTGTTATTAGGGGAAGCGGGTTTTATCCAGGCGAACTCGTTGGTGGCGTCGGGTGCGCTGCAACGTATGAAACGTTCGAAGAGCTCTTCCCATCTGCATGTGATTACGCCAACCCATTTTTTCTAGGGATAGCGGACGATAATGGAGAATTTGAATCTGACCTTTTCCCACCAACTCCAACAGTTCCTTCCGGAACGTGCCTTCTGGTTGGAACGGACCCTGATGGAAATCCTGATACCGAAGATGGGCAAGGAGCACTCATCTGCACCCGATAGGTGCATTCGCCGGAATTGCCCCTAGGCTTACGGGGTGGCTGACAGAGTAGAAGCTGAACATTCTAAATTTCAACTCCTTGACTGGGGTCTCCTTCTGGGCGCAGCGGGTATTTGGGGAGCATCATTTTTCTTTATCGATATCGGTTTGGAAGCATTCTCTCCGGGTCTTGTTACTTTTTTCCGTATCGGATTTGGATGCCTGGCGTTATGGGCGATTCCCATACGGGCGCCACGGATCGAAGCACAAGACCGAAAAATGGTTATGTGGCTTGGCGTTACTTGGATGGCTTTCCCGTTATCGATGTTCCCTGTTGCCCAACAATGGATCAATTCATCTATGACCGGAATGCTCAATAGCGCAATGCCTATCCTCACTGTCGTCGTTGGACTAACAATGTTTAAGATACCAACCGCGTCGAAACAACTTCTAGGGGTCGCAACAGGGCTGGGGGGGCTTGTCCTGATCGGGATTCCTGAAGTCACAACAGATGGGACAAATGCTCTAGGTGTGCTTCTCGTTGTACTTGCTGTCCTTTCATATGCGGTTGCCGTCCATATCGCCGGACCTCTTCAGCGAAAGTATGGAGCTATTCCGGTTGTTCGGTGGGCGCTTCTGTTTGCTGTCATTCTTTCCTCCCCTTATGGCATCATTGGAGCTACTGACAGCGGATTCGGGTGGGGGCCAATGTTCGCCTGCCTCGCTCTCGGAGCGGGAGGTACCGGCATAGCGTATGCTCTCGCAGCTGAACTCAACGGAAGGGTTGGTGCTGTCCGGACATCAATTGTGACCTACCTTATCCCAATAGTGGCGATAGTTCTGGGTGTGGTTTTTCGCGATGACAACATTACCGTATTGGCGATCATCGGAACCGCCATCGTCCTCGGCGGAGCCTATACAGCAAATTCAAATTAACCAGATTGTTATTCTGAGCCGTGTTCCCAACGGCTTGTATCAAATCCGAATGAAATTGTGGGTTCAAAGAACTGCTCAACGGCTGGAGCTACTTCAGCCATCGATTTCGCAAGGTTAAGAAGTGACTTTGCTTCTGGCTCCATTTCATCCGACATCGGGACAGTCACGAGATACTTGAGAATATTTTCCATGCGGGGAAGCATCGCATCATAGAAGGCCTGAATGTCCTCCATAGAAGATTCAGATCGTTGCAAGCTGCGTTCGCTCATCAGATCAAGATCCCACATAGACCATACAGAAAGGTCTTGAAAGTCTTCTGGTAGCGTTATGTCTCCCATCAGGCCCCTTTCTGGTTTTCGATTATCATTTCATTGCCTTGCCATAATGCTTGACGGATAAACAACTCTTCATCTTTAAGGATGAAGCTTTTTTTTGCTCCGGACTTCAGCATTGACTGGGTTTCTTCTATTTGTCTTCCATCTTCGTTCATAATGTCTCTGAACATGACACGGCCATATTCTTGACTAAAGCGCTCTGCGGCATTAGTCGATTTCGGGAAACATGTAGTGGAAAACCAGTGTGTTTTATCTACAGCCAGTGGTATGAATTGATGCGTGAAGTAGCTTCCTTGTGTTACCGCTAAGAAGAAAGAAGGGAAAAATACCTGCAACTCGAAGGACCAGTCACTGCTTCCTGTCGGGTTAACCCCCGGCGGAGCGAGAGCTGAGGATACTTCCTCGCCATCAACCATTGAAGCACTTGCGATAGTTGCCCCATACCCATACGCCTGCATTGCAAGTGGGCTTGGCATATGTTCCATATTGCCAAAAAGTGAAGCTCGGGCATGGCGACCAACAATGGCCATGTCAATAAAACGCGTGTGTGGGTTCGCTTCGCTGATGTATGCATCTGGGAGTGAACGATTGTGTTGGAATGGCGTATGGCAAACTTCTTGGAAAGCATCTTTTACTAATTTCCAATTTGCATTAACTACCGTTTCAAATGTGAAGACTTGACCTGATGTCTCAGCGAAAGGGTAACCGTGAAGCCCTTTACCTAAATCACCCATGTATTCTTCAAGAGTTTCTTTCGGATTAGGGTCAACGTTGATGAATATAAATCCCTCCCAGGTATCGACACTCACCATGCTCAGACCCAAACACGATTTATCGAGGTTAAAGTAATTTTCTTCATCTGGAACGACTATGAGGTCCCCATCGTGATCATAGGTCCAACCGTGGAAACGGCAATTAAAGGATCGGGCATTCCCGGACTCTTCGTAGGCCATTTTATTTCCTCGATGAGAGCAGACATTATGAAAGGCATTGAGGCCGCCATCTTTACGTCGGACGATTACAATGGATGTGTCGCAAACCGGAACATCTTTGACGACGTAATCACCAGCTTTAGGGATGTCTTCGATTCTTCCGGCATTAAACCAGCATTTTTTGAAGATATATTCCTTTTCTAGCTGGAAGTATTCTTCAGAATAATACGGCTCGGTCGAGATTTCGTCCGTTCCCATTTCTGGGTAGAGGTCGTGGTAACGAGCCTCAGATGCATATGGGTTATCTTCTACTGCTGTCATAATTTCCCTTCCCTGGAATTATTTGTGTGTTATTTAATGATCTAGACCTGTCGCCTCATTCAGTTCTTCAACGCCGTCTTCGGGGACGATGTTATGTTCTTTCGTAGTCTCAGCTTCAACTAACTCTACGAGTTTGTCGACAACCGCCTGTGGGTCCATTTGATCTGTTGTAGCTGCGCTTCGCATCATGGTAAACATTTCCATGTTCGGTGACTGTAACGAGTCCTCTCCGAACCATTCCCACATTGACTCCGCCATTGCATCATTGAATCCTGTGTCGTGAGGTCCAGGATTAATTAATGTGACATCCACCCCTTGTGGTTCAAGTTCTATACGCATGGCTTTAGCCATACCCTCGAGAGCGTGCTTAGTCATGTTGTATGGGCCAAAGGCGGGAAAAGAATGCAGGCCGCCGATTGAGGACATGACAATTACTCGTCCGGCCCCACGATTGATCATTCCTGCGAGTACTTTTTGCGTTATTGACAATGTGCCAAAGACATTAACTTCAAAGATTGCTCGTATACGTTCCATTGGTACATCGGCCATCGGGCCCGTTTGACCCATAGCCGCATTATTTATTAGTACGTCAATATCCCATTGGTCTACTTTGTCGACATCATCTGTGGTGATATCGAGCTTCTCAACTTGTAACTCCGGATGTGCCGCAGCAAGCTCAGTGGCTTGTTCTTCGGTTTCAGTCGTGGCTATAACGTTGTGGCTGCGTTCAGCCAAGGCAATGCTCGCTCCCCGTCCGAAACCTGATCCCGCACCAGTTACTAGTACCGTCTTTCCCATAGTTTCCTTCCCAAATTGGGTATTGGTGACGACCGGTGTCTATGCAGCAGCTTCTTCTTTTGCAGCATTATGCGCGTCGACGATTGCCTTAACCTCACGCCATGTATACGTTGGGCCTTCTGTCCCATCTTCATTCATAAAGATCGCACCGTTTGCCACATGAACAAAATAGATCGTATCAGTATCATGTTGCGTAGCTTCGTGAACGGCTCCAGCTGGCTCATAAATGTAGCCGCCTTCGTATGCGACACCGCCACGGTATTGCAGGTCACCTTGAAGCACAAAAACCACTGTCTCACCAAGGTGGGTGTGTGGAGGTATAACTGTTCCGGCTTTGGACTTTATAAGCGCCGTGTAGCTTCCATTTTCTTCACTAATTCGAAGAATCATCATGGCGTTCTCTCCTGGTTCGCTGTTAGGTAAACCAAGGTCAATCCATTCACCATTCTTCGTATCAATCATAATCTCAAGATCTTCATTCATATCTTTTCCCCATCTCCTTAAACATCAAGGCACCTAATGCTGTAATTAAGCACCCTTTACCAACCATATGGTTGGTAAATTAAGTATTACATAATCGTCCGTAGTTGGCAATTGACGAAAGGTCAGATGGCATTGTCGAAGAACGGCAACCTAATGCCTTCTCTCGGCCATGGAAATGAGCGCAGTGTCCCCGAATCCGAGCAGGTAATAAAAGCTGTCTGGTGATCCTTTCCACCGAAGCATATGTTGGTTGTCATGGGATCACCCGTTTGTATGATTCTGGCTTCGCCTTCGGGCGAAATTTCACAAATACCTCCGGCGTTTTCAGTCATTGAGCCTAACGATAAAACACCTACGTTTACATACCCACTTGCATCCACGGCCATTGAGTCGAAGCGGAGACCATCCGGTAACGCGTAGAGCAATTTCGGTCGCGGTCGTTGGCTCTTTCCACTGTCAAGTTGGCCCGGTCCCGTAATCGTCCACTGGTAGATTTTGCCTGTAGTTGTTTCTGCAACATAGAGGGTGGAGCCATCTGGAGACATACCTATTCCATTTGGGGTGATGAGAGGATAGATGACCTCTCGGATGTTTTTCCCATCGATTGATGCATAGTACACGCCTCCATGGTCATGTGTTCGAGGCCATGTCTTTCCTAGGTCTGTGAACCAGAACCCTCCACTTTCATCAAATATGATGTCGTTGGGGCCTCGAAGCTTATGCCCATTGCACTCACGGTAAAGGTCTTCTGTTTCTCCGGTTTGAAGATTGACACGCTGAATCGATCCTCCGACATATTGTCGAGGCATTTGCGACGCGAACCGTCCAGATGGATCTGTCTCGTCATCGAATCCCCCATTGTTACAAACATAGATGAACCCGTCGGGACCAATTGCTGCTCCGTTTGGCCCCCCGCCCAAATCAGCTACGACACTGACGACTCCTTCCGTGTCAACTCGGCTGAGGGTCCCGCGTGCAAGCTCGACTAAGATAACAGTCCCATCAGGCATAGCTATGGGTCCTTCTGGGAAATATAAATCTGTAGCAAGTGTTTTCATTTAGTCCTCAAGTGCTTTGGGTCGGTCTCCAGAGTGGAAGCGCCATGGATTCATCTATTCGTATTGCGTAGGCTTCAACGTTTTGTCCAACATGAACATTATCTACATCTACCTCAGTAATGTTCCCCATGAGGCGGACTCCCTCAGGGAGATCAATCATGGCGAGCACGAAAGGAGTAAGAGATGAAAATGGTTCGACCCCATGCCTTCGAACAACTGTGAAGGTGTATACCTGTCCCTTCCCCGATGTTTCAATCCATTCTGGGGGTTGCCCGCATGACGTGCAAAGCGTTTTCGGGGGAAATTGCGTATGTCCGCAGTCTGGGCATTTTTGAATGATAAGCCTGCCTTTAGCAGCTGCTTCAAAATACTTACGGTCAATCGGACCCGGATCCATGGGCCCCCGATTCCAAGGTTGGTCGTCAATAATTTCCATCAACGCCGATCCCTTCCCAATATTGTGGTCCCGATATAAGACAGCAATCCTCCGCAGCCTGCTGCCAGAGCGAGTTCGCAATCAGGAACTTGTGATTCTCCGCCGTGGCCGCGGAGCTGGCGAACTGCTTCAGTGATGAGCATTGTTCCCCTCATACCAGAATGGCAGCTGGATAATGACCCACCATCTGTATTCATCGGAAGTGACCCACCCCTGCGCAGGTGGCCTTCTTCCACGAACGCCCCGCCTTCACCTTTTTCACAGAACCCATGGTCTTCAAGAAGTAGAAGAGCTGTGATTGTAAAGGAATCGTAGAACTGGATAGTGTCTATGTCTGCTGGCTGGACACCGGCTTGTCTGTATGCTTTCTGGCTGCTCACGGTTCCAGCAGTACTAGTAAAGTTCGGCATTGAGTGAATGTGCCAGTGCGAATTAGCTCCAGCTGCTCCAAGTACATGAATTGGGGGTTGTTTCAGGTCCCTTCCCCGTTCCTCAGTCGTGATGATAAATGCCGCTCCTCCATCGGAAACTACGCAGCAGTCAAGTAAGTGCAGGGGGTCAGCGATCATTGGACTTGCAAGGACGTCACCAATCGTGAGTGGTTCCCGGTACATGGCATTTGGGTTCATGCTGGCGAACTCTCTAACTCCGACTGCTATTTCAGCGAGCTGCTCGGGGCTTGTCCCATATTCATTCATGTGTCGGGTGGCAGCTAAGGAGTAGCAGGTTGCTATGGTGCTTCCGTATGGTTGCTCGTAGAGGAGCGGTCCGGATAGTCCGTCGTCAACTGCGAGACCTCCTGTGCCGAGAGTTCGCCCGTAGCGCGTGAGGAAATCCGATCCGTACGCGAAAAGGATTGTTTCAGCTCGGCCTTCTCGAATAGCGGCAATGGCATCAGGAATTTGAAATTGGGCGGCTGAACCTCCGGTATAGGTTGTATTGAGCCATCTCGGGGTTAGCCCCAAGTGTTCGATGGCTTCGACGTGTAGTTCTGGGTCCGTTGGCATGGCGGCACAGGCAAATCCGTCAATGTCGCCAAGGGTAAGACCACAATCCTGCAATGCTCGCTGAGTAGCTTGGGCGATGTGCATGAGAGAGTCAAGGTGGGGGGCTTTGGGATAATCTGATAAGCCGATTCCAACGATAACCGGTTCGCGCGACATGCTATGTACCTAATTTTTTCTTTGTAGCTATTTGCCGAAGGTCAAGTTTCGATATTTTGTTCGAACCTGTTAGGGGAAACGAATCGAGGATTTCGAAGTATCTGGGTACTTTGAAATTTGCCATGTTTTCGCGGCACCATCGATGAAGATCATCTAGATGAACTTCTTCACGCAAGATCACGAATGCACACCCCACTTCACCTAGGCGGTCATCTGGAACACCAATTAGTGCAACGTCCCGAATACTCGGGTGTTCTCGCATTATATCTTCTACTTCAGCGGGGTATACGTTGAAACCTCCGACGATGATCATGTCCTTTATGCGGCCTAGGATCTTGAAGTAGCCTTTTTCATCGCACGTTCCGAGATCACCAGTGTGCAACCAGCCTTCATGGTCTATTGCTGCCGAAGTAGCTTCATCGTCATCGAGGTAGCCGTCCATGACCGCGTATCCGCGGACAACGATCTCCCCTTTTTCTCCGGGAGCTAAAGGTGTATTTTTCTCATCTACGATACGAACTTCTAAATCTTTGGATGCTTTTCCGATTGTTGTCGCGATAGTCTCAGGACTGTCGGTGGCCACCGTGTTTGTTGCCGTTCCACATTCGGTCATTCCATAAGCTTGGACCACTCGATCGAATGTGAGTTCGTCCAGCATTTTCTGTATGAGGTCGACGGGAACATCTGCTGATCCTGTGAGTGAGAACCGAAGCGAATCCATGTCGTATTCGGATAGTCTCGGATGTTCAAGAAGGGAATGAAAGATTGTCGGAGGACCTGGGAAATAGGTGATTCCCTGATCTTGGATAAGTTCTAACACTTGATCGACATCAAAAACAGGGAGCGGGTACACGGTGGCTCCACTGAACAATGCAGGAACCCAGCCGCCCGTGTAACCAAAAACATGAAAAAAGGGATTTATAACTAGCATCCGATCTGTATCTGTAAGATTATTCTCTTCAATCGTGTTAAATGTCTGACGGACTGTGGGGCCATGAAGGTGTCGAACTCCTTTGGGTTTTCCTGTGCTTCCCGATGTGAACATAATGTCGCACAGTGTCGAAGCCGAAATATCTTTAAAATTATGGGCACGATAATCGTCATCACTACTTTCTGCTGACGATAGGAAGGAGGAAAGTGAATCTTTTTTCGACTCATCTCCATTGATGTTGACTGTACGAATATTGGGCCCTCCTTCTTGCCTTATTTTTGCAACTACGGCCTCGCCTTCTATTCCCATGAAGCCATCAGCCGTAAATAGCATCTTTGCTTTCGTTTTTTGGAGGGGATATGCGGCTTCACCAGGCTTATACCGAGTGTTGATGGGAACGAGCGCTGCTCCAACCGACTGAATTCCTAACGCAATCACGATCCATTCCGCCGAGTTCGGTGCCCATAGCCCTACACGATCTCCTTGTTGGACGCCCGCTGCGTTAAAAGCCTTCGCGCAATTCGCGATACTCACATCTAAGTCTCTGTAGGTAACACGTTTGTCCCCTTCAATGATTGCGTCTTTGTCAGGGTTCTTCAGGCAGACGTTATGAATGACTTCAGGTATGGTTTCGTAGCTATTCACTAGAGACCCCAAGATGGACCTTAAGTCCTTTTAGTTCGTCTTGTGGCTTCCGCATCTGATCTGCCCTTGTTTCCGTATACCACTCAGCTTTCGCTAATCACTCCAGAGCCATGAACATCTAAAATTTCATCTTCTGTTAGCCCAAGAATATGTCTGAGCACATGTTCATTGCTTTCTCCCAGAGTAGGTGCTGGCTTTCTGATTGGAGTTCTTTGGCCGTTGACGCTCCAAGGTGTAGCAACAATGTCGCGCTCGCCGGTGATTGGATGCAAACAGGCCTGCCGGACGTCGGTCCCTGTGAAAATCTCTGAATGCTCAGTCTGACCGAGGTCCTCTATTTTGGTTGCAACATTTCCGTCGGCTCTGATTTGGGCTAGTACTTCGTGTGTTTGTGTCTGTTTGACCCATTCTTCAAGCGTTTCGAGTGAGTGGAATGGTGAATCTGGTTTTGATGATGAATCTATTGTGATAGCCACGAAGTCTCCTTCAAGAGTTTCGAAGATGCCTTCGCTTGGTGATTTTTGGGCATTTGGCCTTTCTGGAGTTTGCATCAAGCTGGCGACGGCTTCTATTTGTGAACATTCGTACGTTGCTCCTACGCCTGTTTTTCGAGCGTGGAGGCTACCTGCTAATGCAGCGAAGACTCCAAAGAGCGCTGCGTTGGGATCGCTCATAACAAATGTTGGGGAGCCGATGAATTCATTGTTTTGGTCAATGACATGATTTTCATAACCGCCTAGTGCTGAGAGCATCAGGCCATAAGAGCGAAGAGATTCGATTGTGCTTCCGCGGCCGGTAGCACTGAGAGAAATTGAGACTAGTTTGCTATTGAGTCTGTTAAGTTCTTCGGGTGGAAGGCCGAGCCGATCAAGTGTTCCGACGGTGAAGTTTTCCAGAAGAACATCTGATTCAGCAATGAGATCTTTTACGAGTTGGAGTCCTTCTTCGTGCTTTAGGTCGACGGCAAAGCCTAGTTTGTTGCGGTTGAGGCTTTGAAATGAATATGAGGATTCTCGGCGAATCGTTTCAGGTAGGGAACCTCGAAGTCGTTCAACGCCTCTGGTGCGGTATAAATCGAAACGTTTATACCATTCAACCTTGACGACTTCTGCGCCAAGGTCGGCGAGATGTTGGCCCATCATGGGGCCAGCCCACACCCAGCAAAATTCTATGACCCTTAGTCCTGCCAAGGGAAGGTACACGGCAGACATACGCCCCTCTGCGTCAGTAATTGCATAAACCAACCATTCGGTTGATTTATCTAGATTGGCTTACAGAGTGTTGAATTGTCAAGTCTATGACCTGATCAGAGCTGGAAAAAGAAGGCTCTAGTAGAAACCATTTAGAGGGAATCCCCTAAATTAATGCAGGTTTAATGCGCTTAGAAGAAGCTACTCATCTCCCTTGATGGTTCCATTGAGGATTACCGAGAGGATAGCGTTGCGAATTTCATCTTTATCGAAGCGCGTGCGTTCTGGATCGTACCATTCAACGAGCCAAGCTATCATTCCATAAAGTAGCCGGGATAAGAGAACGGGATGTATGTCATCTCTGACGTCGCCGCTTGTTTGAGCTGCTTCGATGATGGCTGAGAGTCTTCTGTCGTGTTCTCGTCGTCGTTCCGTAATTTGTTCTCCTGTGACGCTGTCAGGTTTTTGCCGGAGTACGAGGCTGACCTTACCCAGATCATTTAATGTCTGGTCGATGGCGAAGGTTAGGGCATCGATCATTGCTTCTCTTTTGTTGTCTTTTGCTTCTGCTTTCGCCATGTTTGTTTCAGCATCGCTTTGCGCTTCGCTTGTAAGTTTTCCTAGGAGGTCCTCTTTCCCAGATACGTAGTGGTACAGACTAGATTTGTGAAGCCCGACGCTGTCAGCAAGTTGTTGCATGCTCGCACCGTCGTATCCTTCCACTAGGAAAAGGTCGGCGGCGGCCTCTAATAGGCGCTCTAAATTTTTGGGGTCTGTTTGCCTTGGCACGAAGTTCTCCCCTAGTTCATTCTTGTTTGAGGTTTTGAGGTTATATTCATCTGTTAGCTGTCTTCCGCTAGCCGGTCCCATGCGTCGCCGCGCCCCCGTTCACGGAGGGCATGGCGTTCAATTTCTTGCTTAGTAATTGTTCGGGGGAATTCGGTTACGTACTCGATGAATCTGGGAACCTTGAAGTAGGCGAGGTGGCTTTCGCACCATTCGACGACTTCTTCAGGTTTGAGGTCCTCGCCATCTTCGAGGTGGATGTAGGCCTTGATATCTTCTTCGCCTAAATCACCGGGGACACCTACGATGGCACAGTCTTTTACTGCTTGATGACTCGTGAGTACTTTCTCGACTTCAAAGGCAGAAACGTTTTCGCCGCGAACACGCACCCAGTGTGCTTGACGGCCGACAAAGTGGAGGTAGCCATCATCGTCGAGGTACCCAATATCGCCGCTGTGATACCAGAGATTCCTCCATGCTTGGATCGTTTCCTTTGGTTTGTTGATGTATTCCAGCATGAAGCAGTTCGCTCCATTCGGGCGTAGAAGGATCTGTCCTTGCTCTCCAGTCGGGACAGGACAATCGTTTTCGTCCACGATGGATATGTCAGCCCATCCGTAGGTCTTTCCGCAACTGTCTTCTGTTTTGTCATCAATGCGTTCGCTACAAAGAAGGACACCCACTTCTGTCATTGCGTAAACTTCTAGGAGCGGAATCCCGAAGCGTTCCTCGAATTCATTTCGAAAAGCTGATCGAACCTGGCCTGAGGCGATTCCTATACCAACTCGTACTTGGTGGTCTTGGTCTTGCGGAGATGGGTCTCGGGTTAGAAGCGCAGAAATCATGGTTCCAATGGGATCGATGATCGTTGCTCCAGTTTCTCGGGCTATGTCCCAATATTTTGAGACACTGAACCATTTGGTCATCACTCCTGTTGTTCCACAGTAGAGGGGCCCCATGACTCCGAATTGTTGTCCGCCAACGTGAAAGAAGTGTGAATTGGCGAAGTGGACGTCGTCTGGTTGGGACTGGGTTATTTCTTTGTAACGCTCAGCAGCTCCTATGTAGTGGAGGTGTGGTGCCAGGACGCCCTTGGGCATGCTTGTGCTGCCTCCGGTGTAGATAATCGACATGGGGTCGTTGGGGGCAATTTCGACATCTGGCAACACATTGTCGCCTTCATAGAGGTTGTCGAAGGGAATAAATCCATTTGTATTTGAGCCGCGCCATAGAATCTCGACAGGCTGGTGAGTGAAGTTCGGTCGGGCTTCTTTGTACACGTCGATGAGGTCATTGTCTACTATCAATACCTTTGCGTTCGTGTCGCCGAGGCTGTAGACGAGTTCATTAGGAGCAAGAGATACGTTGAGAGAAGCAAATATGGCTCCAAGTTTGACACATGCGTACCAGACGGCTGCGTGGTCGACAGAGTTGTACATGAAGGTTGCTACGACATCGCCTTTGCCTACGCCGTATTCGATGAGGGTGCTTGCGACTCGGTTTGACCGTTCATCGGCATCTGTGTATGTCAAGGTTTCACCGTCACAAATCAAAAGTGGTTTATCACCGAGTGCGGTTCGTGCGAGGAAGACATCCCGCATGTTTGTATGTTCGATCTCAACTCCGTTTAATAACACTTTTCTCCTGTTCAAGTGGTCAATTGGAATTTGGGTTTTGTGTCCATCTCTCAGCGTCTCCCCCGAAGAGGGGTAGCGATACTGGTCCATGTTCATCTGAAGGTAGGGCTACTAGAGCCGTCCCCCTCGTACTTAAGTCATCAAACTGATTTCTTCCTTCTATTTCTAGAGCAACAAAGGGGTGTTCATCAAACCACTTACCCGTGATTTTTGCTGAAAAGAAAGTTGTGTGGCCGACGAGGTTCGGTCTGAGTACATCAACATTGACTTCAGCTAGGTGGGCACTATCTCCCATCCAGTCGGTGATCATCTCTATGACCCATGCGATTCTGTGGAGGCCGACATCGTAGGCTCCTCCCATTCCAACGTCTTTTCCTTCTTTCGATGAGAAGTGACCTCGGGCTGCTGAGTCCTTGGCGCCTGTTTCCTTGTTGATCTCATAGTCGTCGTGGCGTCGCCGGTACCGTACTGCATCTCCATGGGCTCCGCCGTAGTGAAGCGCACCTTGCGCTCCGGTATACCATTGAAAGATCCTGTTAAGTGTCAATGGTTGGCTTACGGGCCCGACGACGTCATCAACTTGGGTTTCTTCCCATATTCTGTCTAGGTTTCCGCGGCGGGATTCTGTTGTGAGTTCAGGGCTGTAGCTAGCTTCGGGGGCTGGTCGTTGTGAAATATTTTTTTTTGCTTTGGGTTTTTTGCTTTCTCGTCTTGGAGTTCGGGCTACCCTGCCTTCTGCAAGGCACAATAGGGAACCATCGTCTTTTCGGTATGTGATCTCACCGGTTTGCAGGACCCACAGTCCAAACCTTTTCCCGGTTTTTTCTTCCATTTTCGTGAATACGACCGATACATCGAATTTGTCATCGACCCGAATGACGTCATACCAACGCCACCTTGTTCCAGCGTAAATCCATTGAACACCAGGTAATTTCGGAGCCACGATGGTTGCGTCAACGGAATAAAGGAAGCTGGGCGGGGCAAGGAGGCTAGCCCAGCGGGTCTTCGATGCGTAGTCCGAATCCCTCCAAAGCGGATTTTTGTCGCCAACCCCATCAGCGAACTGTCTTATCGCATCTTGCGTAGCATAGTCATTCCATTGCATCCTGTCGCGACGCAGCGGGATGCCGAGAAGTTCTCGGGCTTCTTGGATTGATTCTTCATCAATCACTCCCCATCGTTCAGGGGTAACGGTCACAGCGTTATCGGAATTTCGGGATAACGTCTTCTGCGAATTGGGCAAGCACGCGGGCGTTTTGTTCCCGAGTGTTGTATGGGGGGAAGTGCAGAATAAGTGAGTCAGCTCCAGTGACTTCTTCCATGTACTTGATCTTCTCGATGACGCTTTCGGGAGATCCGTAGATGATGGTATCTTCTCGGAGTTTTTCATAATCTGCGCCTTGAAGTTCTTGTTGACTGGCTTGGGAAACTTTTCCAAGGTAACCAGACGATGCAGCTCCGGTGAAGGAATCGACGTGCTTCACAACTGATTCTGATGCTTCTTCTTTCGCTTGCTCATCAGTATCGGCAACATAGACCATCCGGCCGATGCCGATTGTTCCATGTCCTGGGTTAGCGTTGTAAGGCGCTTCTGTCTCGTCACACTTTTGCAAGTAATACTGGCATTTCGGTGCCAATTCGGAGATGGGTGTGAGCGTGGAGGTCAACAAACCGAGACCGTAGCGGGCGCAGTTGTCCATTGACTCCTCACTTGATGCCCCCATGTACATGGGAGGGTGTGGCAATTGAACTGGTCGAGGGAGGATTTCATAGTCTCCGGTGATTTTGTAGTTCGGGAGGTATGTTCCCTGATGATCAATTTGGTGCGTGTGGAAGAGTTCCATCATCACTTCGAGAGCTTCCGCCTGATACTTTCTCCGGTTTTCAAAATCGGCACCAAGAGCTTCGAATTCATGCTCGCGATACCCTGATCCGATTCCGAAGGCGACCCTCCCATTGGTCAAAATATCTACAAAGGCTATGTTCTCTACGAGCCGTACGGGGTTGTGTAGCGGCGCAATCATTACTCCGCTGCAGAGAGTGATATTTTCGGTCTGGGAAGCAAGGTATGAAACGTACATGAGAGGATCAGGAAGAATTCCGTATCCCGTGCTTGCATGGTGCTCAGCTATCCAGCACATGTCATATCCGCGTTGATCAGCTTCGATGATCTCTTTCGTTACTCTCTCATGGATTTCGCGGTAGGGGTATTCTTCTCGTTCCCTGTCTGGCTGTGAGATTTCTATAATTCCAAATTTCATAATGTCACCTTTTCAGTTATCAATAATACTCGTTGTTCTTTCGCTTTCCGTCAATGGCCAGCTCCAACCAAATCATCATTTTTTTCGTTTCCGTTTGAATCTCCTCGAGGGATTATTTCAAAAGGAAGATTTGCAGTTTGGTTTTCGTTGAAGGTGCCAGATCGGGTTATTCCCCGTTCAAGCAGTTCATTAGCGGAATATACGGGCGCAAGCGTTGCCCCGGTACGTACAGATTTGTCTAGAAGTTCATCACGACCGAAGCCAGAAAGGGCTTCGGTTAGTAATTTATCGACTTCCTCAGGGTTAGCTGCTAGTTCGAATGGGTCGTCGAATCTGGGGTCATCGGCCCATTGTGGTCGGCCGATAACATCGCGGATAGCTTCCCAGTCTTTTCGTGAGCGACCGACAATGCCTACATGGCCGTCCTCGCATGCGAAGTATCCTTGCGGGTAAATCCCGCCATGTTCAACAGCAACACTTCCATTTCTTCTCCAGCCTTGTTCAACCTCAGCATGATTCCCAGCGTTCTGGTCGGCAAAGGAGCGAAGAATATCTGCACTGGCGATATCGACTCTTCGGCCTGGGATAGTGTTTCCGAGTTCTATGCCCAATAGAGCAGAAAGCGCCCAGTTGGCTCCGATGAGTCCACACCATTTTTCAGGGATATCAATTGGAAGGGCCAGTGGAGGCCCGTCAGCGTGTCCTATGACCCAGGACACTCCGGCCGCAGCTGCCGCGTGGAGGCCGTTGCCGTCCCAGCCTTGTTGGAAGTCCCATAGGGTGATTCTGGTGATCCCGCCGATCGGGGGGTCCAGAGGGGATGGACCGGCAGGACGACCAGCTTCAACGATGACTTGAGAATCCTCTGCAGTGGAGGTTTCTATCCCGATTTGATTTAACCAATGTCGGGCGTAAAACACTGAGGCTGTTTCTCCGAGCACGCTGACGCGGGGTGGACTTGCTAAACCTGAAAAATCAAGTGTTCGCATATGCGCTCCCCGTGTGCTTAATGACCAACCATACGGTTGGTTGATAATTAGATCTTCGCATTTTCAGCGCAAAAATGCAAACAAAAACAAGATTTTCTAAAGTGAACCCTTATTTTCCCCGCTCCTAATGCTCGAATGCTTATTTTTCAGTGAGAACGTAGGATTTAAAGACCTCTAGCTGGTCGTCGGAAACACCAAGGGCTTCGCGTCGAAGATTGTGCCATGTCCCGTAGTTGTCCGCAACAGCATTAAACGTCGCCTGGATCATATCCCTATGAGTAAGCATCAAGGTCTTAAGCGCCTGAAGTGATTCTGGATCTACGTCGTCCTCGCTGATACCACGTTCGGCGGCGAGACGCTCACGCCAGACAACGACTCGCTCATTAGCTCGTTCCTGAAGAAGTTCATTTGTCAGAAGGTAATCCTCGATCACGACCTCGTCGGGCACATCGAGGAATTTTAAGATAGCTGCTGCGAGGAAACCAGTTCGGTCCTTGCCGGCGGTGCAGTGAAAGAGAAGTGGCAAGTTGTCGGGGTTGAAGATGTATTCCATAACTGGGATGTACCGGTGAATATTGTGGGTGATGATTTCTGTGTAGTACCTGACGGCTTCGCCGAGGATGATTCTTGCTGCATCCGGCTCATGAGCTCTCGCTGCCGCTTCAGCGAAGGCGTTGTCTGGATCGGAGACGGAAATATGTTTGTTTATTTCTTCTGCGAATTGGGGGGTCGGTCGTTCTTTGACTTCGTCATCGCGGCGAAGATCGATGATGGTCTGAAGCTTCAGGTTACGGTATATGTCTTTCTGCTCTGGGGTGAGTTCTGACATGTGTCCGCATCGGTAGAGGAGGCCTTTTTTGATTATTTGTCCGTCGGTGGTTTGATAGCCACCAAGTTCTCTGAGGTTGCTTTCTGGTAGGTGGACGTTTTCGAGGGTCACGGGCAGGTTCCTAGGGGATTCGGGTAAGAGCAAAAGGTACCAATTTTGTGGACTGGTTGCATAGTTTGGGGGATTTGTCTGTGTTCTGACTCTATGCTGTCCTTGGGGGATACCCGGTTCGCGTATGAGGCGAGTGTTATGGCAGATGATATTGACAAGGACGAATTTTTAGAGACGCTCCGTTCCCATGTTGGGAAGACGGGAAGTCCCATGGTTGCCCGCGATCCGGTGAACCAGTCGACAATTCGTAACTGGTGTGATGCCATGGCGGAGCACAACCCCTATTACACGGTTCCGGAAATAGCTGAGGATGGGCCGTTCGGTGGTATCGTTGCTCCTCCTGCGATGCTGCAGGTGTGGACGATGACGGGGCTTGTCCCTCGTTCTCCGGGGACGAATCCTGCCTATGGCGGGGATCTTCAGTTAGGTGAGCAGGAAGAGGTTTTGCCTGAGCCGAGCACATCAACCTATGAGCTTCTCAATGAGGCGGGGTTTGGGAGTGTGGTGGCGACGAACTGTGAGTACGTGTTCCATAGGTATCTTCGTCCCGGTGATTTGGTGACAGGAACAACCAAGGTGGTTGATGTTTCCGAGGAGAAGGCAACGGGTCTAGGGATCGGCCATTTTGTGACGACAGAAACCGAGTATGTGGATCAGGAAGGCGAGCCGGTTGGGTCGATGTTTTTCCGGATTCTGAAATTCCGTCCCGGTACAGGAAAATCTAAAAAGAAAGAGCCGGATCCCAAAGTTGAGGCGTTGGAGGCGGCTGGCCTTAACCCAGAGGAGGTGCTTCCAACTCCTGAGCGGCCGACGCGGCCGCGACCTCAATGGAATCAGGACCAGGAGTGGTTTTGGGAGGGTTTGAAGAAGCATGAGTTGCGGATCCAGCGCTTTACCGATGATGGGACGCTGGTATTCCCTCCAGCCAACGCCAATCCGAATACCCAAGCTATGGAGTATGACTGGGTGGTGTCGTCGGGGAAGGGAACCTTGTATAGCTATACGGTCGTACATTATCCGCAGGTCCCTTCATTTGAGTACCCGTTGATTGTTGGCCTTGTTGAGCTTGAAGAAGGTGTGAGAATTATTTCGAATATTGTGTCGGTGAAACCTGAACAGGTAACGGTGGGGATGCCTGTCGAAGTGTGTTATCCCTACACAAATTCAGATGATGACATCGTTCTGCACCAGTTCCGCCCAGCCCAGCCGGAAAGGGTCACTGAGGCCCGAACAATCAGCGACGTAACCCTTGGGGAACAATTGCCGTTATGTCCGGTGCCGTTGACGCCCCGGCTGATCGTGTCCACGGCGCTAGCTACGAGAGATTATCAGGACGTGCACCATGACCGAGACGCCGCTGTGGCCAAGGGGTCGGCTGACATTTTCATGAATATTCTCAGTACTGCAGGGTTAACGGCCCGTTGGATTGGTGATTGGGCCGGACCTGATGTCGTATTTGAGGACATAAAAATCAAATTGGGCGCCCCGAACTACCCCTATGACACGATGACGTTCTCTGGGTCTGTTGACGAACGTAGCGATGATGGTTCTGTGACGGTGTCGTTTGTCGGGGAGAACTCGCTGGGTTCCCATGTTCGGGGGACGGCGGCATTACGGTTTCCCGCTTAGCTTCGCACCGTTGGAGGCGGTGCGGTAGTGTGCTTTCACGGTCCTGGAGCGCGGGGGTGTGATTTTGTGACGGGATATGACGGGCGCATAGCCGAATTATTGGATGAGATGACACTCGCTGAGAAGGCTGAACTGGTCACCGGTGATGGTATCTGGACCACGCGGGCGGTGGAACGTCTTTCCATTCCGGCGATGACGGTGACCGATGGGCCAAATGGGGCCCGTGGTGGTGGCCTGATGGGGACCGGTACGCCGACGGCGTGCATTCCAGCTGGTTCCGTTCTGGGAGCTACCTGGGACCCAGACTTATTAGAGGAACTTGGTGGTCTTCTCGCCGATGAATGCGGGGTCAAAGGAGCGAATGTTCTGCTCGCGCCAACCATTAACCTGCATAGGAACCCGTTGGGTGGGAGGAACTTCGAATGCTATTCGGAGGATCCGGTCCTCACCGGGGTACTCGCTGCCGGGTTTATTCGCGGTGTTCAATCTCGGGACGTGGCGGTCACGGCGAAACATTTCGTTGCTAATGACTCCGAGTTCGAACGGAACACGATCGATAGTCAGGTTGATGAGCGAACTTTGCGTGAGGTGTATATGCTTCCGTTCGAGTACGCGGTGAAAGACGGTGACGCATGGGGCATTATGAGTTCCTACAACCGGATTAACGGAACGTTTGCGTCTGAGCATGAATGGCTTCTGGGGACGGTGTTGCGCGACCAGTGGGGTTTTGACGGTTTTGTCGTTTCTGACTGGTTCGCTGTGCGTTCCACGGGTCCGTCGGTGGCGGCGGGGTTGAGCTTGGAGATGCCGGGCCGGGGCCAATGGTATGGGCCGGAAAAGATCATGGAATCCCTCGAGGCAGGCGAATGTGATGAGGCCGACCTGGACCGGATCGTTGTGGACATGTTGAAGGTCCTTGAACGTACCGGGGCGTTTGATGGGGTCGGCGGCGGCGAGGAGGGCCAGCTTGACCGGCCCGAAGATCGGGCGCTAATCCGGCGTGCCGCTGCGGAAGGAACGGTCCTGATCAGAAATGACGGGTTCCTTCCCCTTGACCCTTCGACGCTCGAATCGTTGGCGGTTATCGGGCCGAACGCCCAGGCGGCGAAAATCATGGGTGGCGGGTCGGCGGCAGTTCGCCCGTACCGTAATATCAGCCCTCTAGCGGCACTGTCTGAACGCTTGGATATCGAGATCCGCCACGCCCATGGCTGCGACATTGACCGGTCGACGCCGCCGATCGGAGCCCCACTCGTCTCATCGTTAACAGCGGATTTTTTCAACGGGTTTGACCATGATGGTGATGTTGTTGCATCCAAAGCATATGAAAAAGCCGATTTTAAGTTCTTCGGCTCCCCCACCGAGGGGGTTGACGGCACGAAGTATTCGTTTAGGGCGTCGGCGACCCTGACCGTGGACTTTACCGGGCCGTACGAGCTCAAATTGGTTCAGAACGGGAAAACCCGGGTCATGGTCGGCGATGAGGTTGTGATTGACGCCACCGACGGGGATTTCGGCCGGGGTGATGATTTCTTCGGCCTCGGGTCAGCCGAGATCACCGGAACCATCAACCTTGAAGCCGACACTCCGGTTGATCTGACAATTGAATATTCGAGCGAGGGTGGGGTCATGATCCTCGGCTGCAGGGTCGGCCTGCGGGCGTTGGGTGAACGTGACCTAGTCGGTGAAGCCGTCGAAGTCGCCGCTTCTGCTGACGCGGCCGTTGTGGTAGTAGGAACGAACGACGATTGGGAGACCGAAGGCAGGGATAGGGATAGTTTCGCCCTACCGGGCCAGCAGGAGGAATTAATCCGCCGTGTCTGTGAGGCGAATCCGAACACGGTCGTGGTCATCAATGTCGGCGGCCCCCACGCTATGGGGTGGCTAGATGCCCCGAGGGCGGTGCTGAGCATTGGGTTCGCCGGGCAGGAACTCGGCGACGCCCTCGTCGATGTACTCGTCGGAGATGTTGACCCGGGTGGTCGTATGCCGACAACGATTCCGGCCCGCTACGAACACAGCCCCGCCTACCTCAACTATCCGGGTGAGAACAGTACGGTCCGGTACGGGGAAGGCCTCTACATCGGCCACCGGTGGTTCGACGCCCGCCATATCGAACCGGCCGTGCCTTTCGGCCACGGCCTATCGTATGCGATGTTCGCTTGGGACAATGCCAGAGTCAGTGGCCCGAATTCAACATCTTTTGATTCCGACGTTCTAGTTGAGGTTGATGTGACCAACACCAGCGGCCGCGCCGGATCCGACGTGATCCAGGTGTATGTGGAGCCGCCAAAGAGTTTGCTTCACCGTCCGCTACGAGAACTCAAAGGATTTACGAAAGTGAAATTGGGGCCGGGTGAAACAGCAACTGTTCAGATACTGCTCGACCGGCGGGCGTTCGCCTACTTTGACCCAGGCGACCAGTTCTTCGGGTCTATCCCTGACACGTCACCGGTGCCGCGCGAAAAAGGAGAACGCCATAGTGAACCGGGATGGTATGTGACCGAAGGGACCTATCGGCTGGTCGTGGCACGGTCCAGTGTTGACCATGTCGCCAGTGTTGACCATACGCTTGTCGGGGATGAAGTCCGGATCGACCCGTAGGGTTACATTCCCCACGTGCCGTCGTCGCGTACCTTCCATGAACCGGCGGCGACTGTTCCCCCATCGACAGGAATCGTAGAACCAGTCACGAAACTTGCCAAATCCGATGCAAGGAACACGATGACGGCGGCGCATTCCTCGGGTGTGCCTGTGCGGCCCAGCGGAGTGGGTTGTAGGCCGGGGATGAGAGCGCCGGAATCTTCAGCGAGGCCGGCGTCTCCGGGGGTTGGGATCATGTCGGGGGCGACACAATTGACTCTGATGGATCGAGCGCCGAGTTCCACGGCGAGCGATTGGGTGAATTGCTGGACGGCGGCTTTCATCGCCGCATACACGGCAAAACCGGGGGCGGCGTGGTAAGCCTCGACCGATGTGACGTTGATGATCGACCCGCCGTCAGCCATCAGCGGCATGGCGGCCCGTACGCAGTTGGTGACCGTGAAAAAGTTTTCGCTGACCAGCGCTTGTTCTCCTTTGGCGGATACGTCGGTAAATGGCGCCCAGAACCCGCCGCCAGCGTTATTGACCAGCACATCGACCGGGCCCATCTCGGCGTGGGCGCGGGCCATAAACGCGTCGACGCGTTCAGCGTCACGAACATCAAACGACTCAGCAAGTACCGTGACGCCGCGCGCCTCGATTTCGGCTGCGGTGTCGGCCAGGTCATCGTCGAGCATGTCGCATACGGCTATGTTCGCGCCTAAATCGGCGAACGCCAATGCGGTTGCTTTGCCGATGCCGCGGGCGGCGCCGGTGACAACCGTATTGCGTCCGGTGAGTAAAATCTGGCTTGCTTCCATGATGTCTTCGTAGCACAAGGAGACGGAAACGCCCAGACGAGCTAACTTATAATTATGGAATCGCCAATAACTGACCTGATGGACGTCACCGCATACGGGAGTAAGGGCGTCCCCCATGACCTGTGGACGAAACTCAGGAACGAAGATCCACTGTTCTGGTATGCCCAACCCGGACACACGCCGTTCTGGGCGGTGACCAAACACGCGGACATCATGGAGGTATCTTCTCAGCCAGATATTTTCTCGAACGAGGCCGGTGGGATCATCGTCCTCAACGACGACCAGATCAGGGCCTATATTGAAAGCGGCGGATCAGGAAGCGAACTCGGGCAAATGCGGACGATTATCACCATGGACCCGCCCGAACACCGCGACTACCGGAAAGTCGCAAGCGGCTACTTCACGCCCAGAGGGGTCACGAATCTTGACGAGATTGTCCGTGAAAGCGCCAAAGCAGTATTTGATGACCTGGACGCGGAGGGCGAGTGTGATTTTATTGAAGCTGTCGCCCAGCAGCATCCGCTTCGGGTTCTCGCGACAATCCTTGGAATCAACCCGGAACAAGAAGAACGCCTGTTGGTGATCACCCAGCAGCTGTTCGGCGGTGAAGACCCCGATATGCGCCGGGGTGGAGAGGACCGCGACCAGGCACGGCGGGAACT
>MDTD01048914.1_pt1 | contig 43288 bp, 41 predicted proteins | sample 811221 | NCBI WGS metagenome assembly MDTD01 (sample SAMN05326646, study PRJNA326480) | marine metagenome | isolation source: seawater | place: Pacific Ocean: South West | collected 2011 | reverse complement strand
TCTGAGGTATGTTGATTAGGGTTTTGAAAAATAGTGCACATTCCGACATGCATGACGTGAGCCCTCAATTTTTGATTAACTATGGACTAAATTAACATTCTATTGATATAATAGTCAATGATAATTATATCATTATAAAATATATATGAAACAATTAACTAGTGGCATCGGGGTACGAAAACGCGCCTCTAAACTATCTCCGGAAGTACGTCGTGAGCAATTACTTACGCAGGCCATAAAGGTGTTCGCCCGTCGTGGTCTTGGAGCGGGTCGGCATGCGGAAATAGCGGAGGAGTCTCAGGTGTCTGTGCCTACCGTTTTTAGTTATTTTCCAACTCGAGAGATACTTGTTCGTGAGGTATTGAAAAAAGTCGATTTATTTCTCTTCCAAGTGGTAAAGGAGGCTTTAGATTCCGAAGATCTGGTTTACGCGAAGATGTTAGCGGTAACACGGGCATTTGGAGAGAATGTCGATAACAATGAAGATATTATGAAAATTTGGTTGAACTGGAGTACGGCCATGAGAGAAACGACCTGGCCACTTTATGAGGAGCTTCAGACTAAGGTGATTAACCTTTTCACGAAGGTGATTGAGAAGGGTCAGCGTGAGGGGGAAATTCAAGCGAGTGTAAATGCTGAAATTGCAGCGCATATGATTGTTAGTGGAGGACATATGATTGTCCAGATGAAAATCGTTGGAAAAAAAGACAGTGTTATTTCCGAATTTTTAAACAAGTTGGTTTTTGGATCATTGGTTGCCAAGAATCAATCTTAGGGGGCGTTAGAGGTGAAAGTAATCGTTATAGGTGGTGGTCCTGCGGGATGTGTAGCTGCTTATACTTTGAATAAAGACGGGCATGACGTAGAAATTTTCGAAGCTAGCGACCAGTTCGGTGGACGAACTAAACAATTGCATCGGGATGGGTTTAACTTGGGTACCGGCGCGTTATTTTTGATGGGAGGCATCTACCCACGAACGATGGCTTTACTGCAAGAAATGGGTCGAAAAACTGAATTGAAGAAATGGGAAGGGACAACTGAGCTAATGGATGAGGACAACTCCAGATATGAAGTACGATTTGATTCGCTTTTGAGCTTTTTGAAGTTACCTGTTTTGACTTTTAGAGATAAAGTGCGATTGGTATATGAGGGCCTCAAACTTTTTCTTACATCGGGCCCCAAAAATCCTTTTAGTGGACCGGAATTAGCTGCCTTTGATAGCGGCGATAATCTCGAACAATGGTCCCGTAAACATATTGGCGATAGAGCCTACGAATATCTGATGCGACCCATTATGGATTTTCTTTATGCGGTGCCTTTAAAAGAACTCTCTACCCCCTTTCCTAAGGCGATTATACAGCAAGCACATAAGCTAGCTCTTTCTGTTCCGCCCGAAGGGATAGGGCAGATCAATGACTGGTTTCTCGAAGCTATACCCAAGGAGAATAAACATTTGAAATCTCCCGTGGATAAGGTGGAGAGAATAGGTGAAAAATGGCGCGTATCGGTTAAAGGAGTTGTTTTTGACGCGGATCGTCTGCTTATCGCCACGGAATCCTTTGTTGCTGCCAAGCTATTGAAAGACCTTATCCCGGAAGAAGCGTACGAAAGCTTGATGGGAACGCCCTATACGGAATATGCGCATGTAGCGGTTGCTTATGAGAAGAATCCTTGGCCTGATTATCCAGTGGACATGGTGCTCCCAGTTGGAGTCGGGAGCGACCGAAACGTGGGAGCAATGGTACTTCATGGTCGAAGGTCTCCAGCATCGGTACCGAAGGGCGGTCAGGCAGTTGGAGTATATTTCAATACGCCTCCTCTAGAAAAAATGAGTGATGAAGATATTAAACGAGAAGCGGTGTCACAGATTCACGCGGCCTTTGGGGAAGCTCCGAAACCGACCTTTGTACATTTATTTCGTTATACCAAAGGCCTAACAATTGCCAAGCCAGGTCACTATGGTCGATTGGATTCTGTGCACGATATTTTGCCTGAAGGAGTTAGTCTTGCGGGTGATTACTTTTCTCAAGCTGGTGTCGAGGCTGCTGTGTCTAGTGGGGAGCGGGCGGCGCAGGATTTGGTGTAAGAAATAAAATAAAATTCATTCGTAAAATAGGGGAAAATCAATGAACGAAACAGCAATACCGTCGTCATGTAGCGATGCACTTTTCAGGAAAACATTGGCGTTTTGTGGCTACACTGGGTATGCCGCAATCGTGCTTTTTATAATAGGAGGAGTCTGGTTGGGAGGAATGTTACCGGCACTCCCTCACGCCAATGATTTGCCCGCGGAGATAGTGGCCAAGGTGTCCGAGAATCTTTTTGAAATTCGAGTTGGTTCGATTTTCATGATCGCCTCATTTGCATTGTTTGGCACGTTCGGTGCGGGAATGGCTATGCAAATCCGGCGATGTGAGACCCAGCCTGGTTTTTCTTATGTTCAGCTCGTATTTACTTCAGCGGGCACCACCATAGCACTATTGGTTGCTTTTGCTTGGGCCTTAATGGTTTTTCGCCCAGAAACTTATCATCCATCGATCCTTTTGATGTGGGCTGACTTTGCTTATTTCTTGGCTCTCTTTTCGGTGCCACTCTTCGGAGGTTGGTGTGTAATGGTAGCATTACCGATTTTTCTTGCGGAAGAGGGTAAAGAGCCATTTCCAAGATGGGCGGCTTATGTCAACTTATGGGCCGTGCTGCTATTTGCGCCTGGCCAGATGGTCATGTTTTTTAAAGATGGCCCATTTTCGTGGCATGGGGTAGTCGCCATGTGGATACCCTTTGTAGCGTTTTTCGTTTGGATAGCGGTCATGTCCTTTTTAATGATACGGATTGCTCAAACAGAAGATAGTTGAGATTAATGGTAGAGCTATCTAACGCAGATTCGAAAGTAGAAATGAAAACCCAGATCCCGGGCGAGGCCGGGATCTGGGCATTCGTTGCAGGTGATTTATTAGTTTTCTCGGTCTTCTTTATCTTGATAGCCCTAGGTCATGCTGAGCAAACGGATATTTTTGAGGCTTCTCGGGGAACTCTTGATCTTCGCTTTGGAATTGCCAACACCCTACTACTACTGACAGGTTCACTTTTTGTGGCAATCGGGGTAGAAAGATGCCGTAGTATGCCTAGTGGAAAAAATAAACAATGGTTTTTTTTGGGAATAGGGTGCGGGGTTGGTTTCGTTGTTAATAAAATATTTGAATGGAATGCGAAAATAGAGGCCGGCTATAGTCCCGTGACGAACGATTTTTATATGTATTTTTTTATTTTTACAGGCATCCATTTAATACATGTTTTAGTAGGCTTGGGGGTCCTGTTATTTATACTTCGGATGAGTCAACGTTCTAGCCTCTCTGCTCGAGAAATTCAAACGTTAGAGAGTGGCGCTATTTTTTGGCATCTGGTCGACCTCCTTTGGATTATGCTATTCGCTTTACTTTATCTGTTATGAGTAGTCGAGAATGGGGGTAAAATAGTTTCAATGAATACTATCATCAGAATCCAAGGCTTAAGTGTGATGACATGGGCGTGGTTTGTGCTTGTCGGAATGACTGTGTTAGCGTGGTGGTTCGGTACTGCATCGGATAGTCCTGACCGTGTGATAATGGGGGTCATCATTACTGCAGCGATCAAGATATGGGTGATTGGTTATCAGTTCATGGAATTACGCCATGCCCCTTCCTTTTTGCATTACGCTTTTGTATTGTGGCTCATAGTTATAAGTACTGTCCTACTGCTGCTACTTGGCATTGTGTAAATGAAGGTTATCTTATGGAGACTGACTATCTTGTAATCGGTGCAGGGGCCATGGGGCTGGCTTTTGCGGATGCAATACATAAAGAGAAACCACGATCTAAAATAGTTATTATTGAAAAGCGGCCGCTCCCTGGGGGGCATTGGGTGGATGATTATCGGTTTGTAGCGCTCCATCAACCTGCCGCCTTTTACGGGGTTGGCTCTTTAGAGTTGAGTTCAGGCGGTAACGATCTTTCTTCCCACGCAGAGCTTGTTTATTACTACGATAGGGTTGTTAAACAATTACAAAAGAGTTCTGCAATCACGTTTTTCTTCAGAACTGAATATAAGGGGGGCGGTCTCGCGGTACCCCTGTTAAATCCTGATAAGCCAATCAAGATTCAGGTGAAGGAGAAAGTGGTTGATGCGTCCTATATGAAAGTTTTAACCCCATCCACGCATAGCCCCAACTTCAAAGTCGGTGATGGAGTGAAGTTTGTTCCAATTAACGATTTATTAGATCTACAACACAAGCCAAAAAGGTTTTGTGTTATCGGGGGTGGTAAAACGGGGGCAGATGCTGTCGTACATTTAATCGATAATGGGGTGCTGGCCGACCAAATTAAATGGGTGGTGCCCAATGATATGTGGTTTTGGAATCGCAGTAAGGTTCAGACGGGGATTGTCGGTAACGAATTCATCAAGTTTTTAAAAGCTATCCAAAACAACAGCTCGGTTGAGCAAATATTTCTCGAGTTAGAAAAAAAGGGAAGTTTATTTCGACTATTAGATGATGAACTTCCAAGAAAATGGCGATGTGCGACGTTTAGCGAGAGAGAATTTAAAGTATTGAAGAGCGTGAAGGACGTTGTACGGAAAGGTCGCGTACACGCTATAGGCATAGATCGTATTGAATTGGACAACGGTTCGGTCGCTTATGAAGAGGGGTGTTTGTTTATAGATTGTACGGCGAATGGTTTGGCAGCTAGACCAAAGGAAGCGATTTTTAGCGACAAGCATATTACTTTGCAGTCGGTCTTAATGTGTCAACAGACTTACAGCGCCGCTTTGATTGGCAAAATAGAAAGTGCTCGAATGTCTTTGAAGGAGAAGAATGCTATTTTGAAGCCTGTCCCTCATCCCGAAAGAGTAGAAGATATGCCTGATATTTTAGTCGCTAGCTTTGAGAATAATATAAGGGTAGTGAAGAAGATTCCTTTTTGGTTTCGTAAGAACAGATTAAGTGTTGGCGCTCACGTGTCTTTCCTCAATTTCTGTTCCCTGATCGTCAAAAGTCTGTTACTCACCCCGAAAGCTAAATTGGCTCTCAAACGCATTGCAAGTAATTCATCGCATTCATAAATGGGTTCGATTTCCCTTTGGAAATTGATTTTATAAGGCAGTGGGCGAGCGTTAGCCGCGACTTAAGTGGACGCTTTCTCTGGTCATCATGGTAGCAAACCACACATTGAGGTTCAGAAGGCCGGTATCGATAGGTTGGCCGACCGAAGCACCGAAGTCCAAAGCACAGAATAAAAGGATATCGCTTAAAGAGAACCAATCGCCGCATATCCATGTTCTATTCTCAATCAATTGGTCAATGATCATGAGATTTTTCCGTGCGGCCTTTTCTAAATCTTCAGCAGCGTCTGGGATGCAATGAACTCGATCTTTATAAATTTCTAATCCGACAGAAAATCGATATGCGTTATAAATGTTTTCCGATACTAACAACTCGATTCTACGTTGCCATGATCTCTGGGTTGCTCTTTTATTTGCAGAATCTCCAATTAGTTTAGGGAAATCTGCCTGCTCTTCCAGATACTCACAGATTGCCACAGATTCGTTTAGGTATTCTCCGTTTGGAAGTTCCAGACTAGGTACTACACCAAAAGGATTGATTCCTAAATAAGAGTCGGTTCGATTTTCACCAGCTATCAGATTCACCTCCTCGTAGGTAAGATCTATTTCTTTCTCTATTGCGAACATTTTTACAACGCGTGAATTTGGGCCCGATGAAGTATAGAGTTTCAAGATAATTACCTTTAGGAACGGTTAAGGATTTTTTTCATCCATCTGGTGGCATTGGATTTATGAGTATCTAAATAACTAGCGCTTTTGAAATGCTTGTCATAAAAATCAATGTCGAGTCGGTGCGCTTGAACATAATAACGCACAAAGATACTTGGTACTGTGCCCGGAAATTTTCCATAGGTGTCGTATATATATTGAGCGACTTCTACTACACAGTCGACAATTGCATCGTTCGGACGAGACGCTTGTCCCTTCATGTTTGAATCTCGAAAAGGTCCCGGGATTTTGGAATCATAGGTTCCACCTGAGCCATATTTTTTCTCTAGTAAAGATTCAGTTGCCGCCCGCATATCGGCATGAAATGGGGGGCCGTAGCATTCATATAAACCCTCTATCCCAACGGGGTTCGGGACACCCCATCCTTCCTTTCTTTCGAAATCAAAACCTAGGCCAGGAATTCCTTTGCTTGCAGATAAGCCCATCACTGAAAAAGGGTTTATTCCCGAATAGAACCACCCTCCTAACCCTAACGGTTGTAAGGATAGTGCCATGTTGTGGCCCAGCATTCCCATTTCAACTGCTGAGGTCGATAGCACATACTGTTCTAAATAAGAGAGCGGATATTTTCGCTTTTGATCAATTAACCCATCTTTTATGAATTTGTCTAGGGAGCCGGCATTTCTTTGATTATTATCATCAAAGACAGTGTAGCCAGATCCCACAACGATAAAGAGAAAGGCAAGTAATTGTTCAGATACGTTGGCTGCTGGAATAAATAGAGTTGATCCTTCGGTGTTGCCATTCCACAGGTTGTGAGCGCTATAGTGTGGCGCGGCCCTAGGTGGACTTACTCTCTCCGTTGATATTTGTGTTGTTTTTGCTTCAACTTCTTTAATGAGATGCTCTGCATTAGTAAGTGTTTCCTCTGCCCAAGATTCTTTACCATCTGCATCTTTGGTGCTTACAAAATAGGTGCCACTATCATCAGTGTAAAACAGATCGACATTGCCGATTCCGGCTGCACCGGGAAAAGTGCGTCCAGTGTATCTTAAAGAATAATCGCACAAACCATCCTGCGCAGCAGAGTAAGGTATCCCGTGATGCCAACCAGAGACGCCCAGACCAGAAGCGATTATCACTGCCCGTTCAAATTCATCTATGGGAGTGGGAGGTAGCTTAGACTTATACTGCATGGGCCCTTTTGGTATCTCCATTCCCCACCCGAACCTTCTAGACCTACGAGAGAATATGGCTTCAAGTAAAGGGAATTGGTTGATTTCTGCAAGTAGTTTATTCCATTCGGATACCTTGGAGGATTTATTAGATAGGCCTTGTGCAAGTGATTTCGGATTACTTCCTAGCCCAGCAGCTAAGAGTCCAGATAGGTAAATGAATGCTCGTCTGCTTATTCCAGGTTTTTTTAAATGGGTCATAGTTGATCTCTCTATTTTATCCAATCATTGGTCGAAAACTCTTTGAAAGGAGTTTTTATATGTTTTAACTCGGAAATCAGGTCGGGAGGTAAATCCGAGGGTTTCTCATAGCTTTGACTGGCGACCAGAGTATCGCTGATTCCTCCGTAAAAATCCTCAATTAGTTTTTTAATCTCGTGGTGTCGTCCCACTATTGTACAGGCATGTAACAATGCATCGGGTATTTCTGAAGCCAATTGGTCCCATTTCCCTTCTTTGGTCATTCTATTTAATTTTTCTCCAAGCTCTGGGAAGCCTGCTGACTCTAGGACGGGCCAGTAGGCTGGAGTAGATCCATAGAACCCTATTCGGTACCGTACCCATTCCATTTGTTTTGCTACCACATCATTTGTTGCTCCTGTTGCTAGGAAGCTACCGCCAGATATTTCAAAATTCTTTCTCTGCCTACCGGATCTTTCAAATCCAATCTCTATGTTAGGAAGCACATAATCTCTTATATAGTCTCTCGTGCAAAAGGGATGTAGACGGACACCATCAGCTACTTCGCCCGCTAATCGAAGCATTGATTGCCCGACAGCCGCGATAGTTACGGGTGGTAGGCGAAAATCATTGGTTTCAGGAACAAAATTGGGAGGCATCAAGGTGAAAGTGTAATGTTCTCCTCTGAAATTCAACTTAGTCCCATTTCTCCAGCTGTTCCAGATAGCTCTTAAAGAGCGTACATATTCCCTTATCCTAGGCACAGGCGCACTCCAGGGGACGCTGAATCGTTTCTCATTATGAGCTTTTACTTGTGGGCCAATTCCAAGTACAAAGCGGCCACTGGAGGCGGTATTTAAATCCCAAGAAATGTGGGCGCAAGACATGGGTGATCGCAGAAATGCGATAGCAACTCCGGTGCTTAATTCGAGGCGTTCTGTAGCTAGGGATGCTACTGAGAGCGGGAGAAAGGGGTCGTGTCGATTCTCTAGCGTGCAGATACCATCATAGCCCTCTTTCTCAGCGGTTTCTGCTGCAATTTTGGATGACGCCAAATTGCTCTGATCGATTGTTGTGATTATTCGCATACTTACTCTTGGTTTGACTTGATTGCTCGATCGCTATTTTAACTCTATTTGTGGCAGTATAGGAAAATACCAATAAATAAGGGGAGCACATGATGATGAGGGCAATCTTTAAGGGTGTTATTTTAGTGATTCCGATTCTTGTAGTTTCAGTGACCAACGCTGCTACGCCGAAGCCTATTTGGGCCCAATCTGTTGAGGAAATTGCTAGCAGAGTGAACAAAGTCAGGGCCGGAGATGATTTAACCCCGCAACAATGGCCGGGGGGTAAGAAGGTAGCAGTAAGTTTGTCGTTTGATGTCGACACAGAGCCAGTTTGGATGGGCTTTCAAGGACAATCTAGTCCATCTTATATGTCCCGAGGCGAATATGGAGCTCGTGCGGGAATGCCGCGGATTATGGAATTACTTGAAAAGCATAAGATCCCGGCGACTTTTTTTATTCCGGCTCTTTCAATGGAACTGCATCCGCAGGTAGTGCCGATGATTCAAAAAAACCCTCGGAATGAGATTGGTTTTCACTCTTATGCCCATGAAAATCCAATGACCCTGACTCCTGACCAGGAGAGAGCGACTTATGCTAAAGCTATGGAAATATTTTTGCGTCATACAGGGAAAAGACCCACAGGCTTTCGTTCAGCAGCTTGGGATCTAACCGAATCCACCATTGGCATCGTTCAAGAGATGGGGTTTGTCTATGAGAGTAGTATGATGGCTGACGATAGACCTTATGTGTTATTGGCGGACGGAAAGGATACTGGGTTGGTCGAGATTCCCGTCGAGTGGATACTTGATGACTGGCCCCTTTTTCAGCTGTCATGGCCAAGTAAGCACGTAGCACTTAGGCGAGCAGATGATGTTTATGAAATCTGGAAAGCTGAATTCGACGGCGCATTAAAAGATGGTTCGATCTTTATTCTGACCATGCATCCCCAGGTTATTGGGCATAGAGAACGTATGGCCATGTTAGATAGATTAGTCCGCTATATGAAATCAAAACCCGGGGTTTGGTTTGCAACCCATGAGGAGATTGCACATTATGTGAAAAGGTAAGAGATAGTGACTACTATATGATAAAAGGAACCTATGAAGATACAATATTACTTTGATTACAAGAGTCCCTACGCTTTTCTGGCCGATGAAAAGAGTAGAGAGTTGGCCTCACTTCCCAATGTTGAAATTGAGTGGCTGCCTTATACTCTCAAGATAGAAAAATACCTTGGGGAGGCGGAACTTAACAGCTGTGGTGAAGACATAAAAAAAACCCGAAATGATCATCAATGGCGAAGGGTGCGGTACTCTTATTTTGATTGCAGGAGAGAAGCTAAAAGGAGAGGGATGACCATTCTTGGCCCCCAAAAGATTTTTGATAGTTCTTTAGCGCACATCGTTTATTTATGGTCAAGGAATAGCGCCAATGGTCAGAAACTTCATGAACAAATTTATGAACGATTTTGGCGCCGCGAATTGAACATTGAGGACTGTGAAAGTTTGACCTCATTAATGAGGGAGATCGGCGTAGAAGTGAAAGGTTTCAAGGAATACTTAAAAAGAGAAGGAAGGGATTTGCATAATAAAATACAAAAGGACGCGGAGGCAAAAGGTGTGTTTGGCGTGCCGTCCTGGCTTGCGGACGGGGAGCTTTTTTGGGGGTTGGAGCGAATGGATCGAGTGAAGGAGTTATTAGGATGAGCGCATTCGATGTATCAGATCTCGATCCGAAGGATTGCGTGTCTGTTACTCCAGAGATAGATTTTGAGGCTGAACAGGTTCAGAATTTTGCTCGCCAACATTGTAAGGGTGAAAGCGAAGTCGAAAAAAGTGTCTCTCTCTACTATGCTGTGCGCGATCTCATCAAGTATGACCCCTATGGTATCGACCTCTCGATAGATGGGTTAAAAGCTAGCAAAGCTATACAGATTGAGAGTGGCTGGTGTGTCAGCAAAGCGATTCTCCTTGCAGCCTTGTTACGCTCGGAGGGTATACCAGCCGCACTAGGATTTGCTGATGTTAAGAATCACTTGTCCACACAAAAACTACGAGAAGCAATGGGTACAGACATATTTATGTGGCACGGATATACATCCATTTGGTTAGATGGTGCTTGGGTAAAAGCGACTCCTGCTTTCAACATAGAGCTTTGCGAAAAGTTTAGAATATTGCCTTTAGAGTTTAATGGTAGAGAAGATTCAATTTATCACCCGTACGATAAAGATGGTAGGGAACATATGGAGTACCTCAGATACCGTGGCGAGTATCGTTCTACTCCCTTAGAGGAAATGAGAATAGATTTTGAAAAGTATTACCCAAAGCTTGGATCCCTTATAGAAGGAGCGGATTTTTCTAACGAAGCTGCTGAAGAGAATTGATACTAGTAGTTGGTAAAAATATATTTTGGACGCAAGTAAAATATTTGAAGGCTTCGATCGAAAAGTGGTTTGTCTAGTGGGTGCTGGCGGTAAGAAGACTACTATGTACGCTCTTTCACAAAGCCTACCTGGAACAGTTGCCTTGTCTTCAACGACTCATATGTACCACTATGATTCCAAATATGTGAACAGGTTGATTTCCGTAAAAAATCAGGACTATCTTGCGTTTGAAAAGGAGGCTGGCAAAGTGCACGCTTTTTTTGGCGAAAAAATCTACAAAGAAAGAGTCTCTGGTTTAAATGAAGAAGTGCTAAGAAATATCTGGAATTCGGGTAATTATGACACCATGATAATAAAAGCAGATGGGGCCAGAGCGCGACTTATCAAAGCACCGGGGGTGGGGGAGCCCCTCATTCCATCATTTGCCGATTACGTCATTCCCATCTTTTCTATCAAGGTTGTGGGGAGGAAATTAGATTCTTCGATAGCCCACAGAATTGATCAACTGTCTCGAGTTATGAAAATAGAGCCGGGAGAAGTCATTCAGGATAAACATGTGATAAGTCTCATGACATCTGAGGCCGGTTTCTTAAAGCATACTGAGGGAAAGCAAATAATACCAGTTATCAATATGGTTGATTCAAAAGTAGACGAACAAGTCGCCCTTCGCATCGCAGAAAAGGCATTAGCTTTAACAGATAGCTTTCAGTCGGTTATGCTTGGAGCTATGAATAAAGGATTAATTAAAAAAGTGGTTTTAAGGAAATGACCTAGCGCTTTATAACCCGGGCTAACGATTCAATAAAATGCTCTAGATTCGAGTCATTAATGCCCGCAACGTTTATACGGCTAGAGTCAACCATATAAACGCCAAAGTCTTTTTTTAATTCCTTAATTTCTGTTTCATTAATTCCAAGAAAAGAGAACATCCCTCTTTGTTTTTTAATAAAGGTGAAGTCTTGATCAGTTTCTTTCGAGAGATGATTCGACAGGGACTCGCGAAGATTATTTATCCTGTTCCTCATTGCAGAGAGTTCAGTATCCCAACTTTTATAAAGAGTCGTATCTCCAAGTATGAGCTCTACAATGGCCGCTCCATGAGCCGGGGGCATTGAGTAAATTCCTCTCACGGTTGAGCCTAGCTGGGCTTGAGTGATTTGGGCGGTTTGAGCATTCTCGGCGATGATTTGAAGAGCACCTACACGTTCCCTATACAGGCCAAAGTTTTTTGAATATGAGGTGGCTATTATCATTTCGGAGGTTTGCGCGGCTAAAAATCGTAAGCCGACAGCGTCTTCGGCAAGGCCTAACCCAAGTCCTTGATAGGCCAAGTCTACGAATGGGATAAAGCCTTGCCTTTCAGCAAGGTCCGCGATCTCCTTCCAATCTTCCAGCTCTAAGTCAACCCCGCAAGGGTTGTGGCAACACCCGTGTAACAAGACAATATCGTTAGCGGGAACCTTTTGGAGTACATCTAGCATTTCCTTTCTACGCAGGCTTTGATTCTTAGGAGAATAGTAAGGATATTCGCGTATTTTTAGCCCGGTATTGCCGAGCAATGGTATATGATTAGCCCAAGTGGGTTCGCTAACCCAAATCGTACACGTGGGGTTAGTGCGCTTTATTAATTCTGCGCCCACCCTAAGGGCACCACAACCGCCCGGAGTTTGTACGCTCGCAAGCCGATTATCTTTGATGGCTGGATGGTCTTCGCCTAATGTCAGTTCTCTAGTTAACAGATTGAATGACTCTGAACCAGCCGGGCCGATGTATGCTTTCGTAATTTCTGTTTCGATACGTTTTCTTTCGGCTTCCGCGACGCTTTTCATAATAGGCGTATTGCCCTTTTGGTCTCGATAAATGCCTACGCCGAGGTCGATTTTTTGTTCGCGAGGGTCGTTGCGAAATTCTGCCATCAGTCCGAGAATCGGATCGGCATTAAGGGTTTTTAAGGTCTCAAACATTTCTGATACTTTTTAATTGACACGCATAGATTGTAAACGAATCTGTCCGATAGTGATATTAGGTAGGGTACATCGGTTCAAATAAAAATGAGGGATTGAAGGTTCGGAAGGTAGTTGTCTCAGTTTGAAAATATAATATACTGTATAAATAAACAGTATTTTATTTTAGAGGTTTTTAGTGTGCTTTATGCTGAGCTCAATAGTCTGAGTAATTTTTCATTCTTAAAAGCGGCATCCCACCCAGAGGAACTAATTCAAGCCGCTGCATTAAATAACTACTATGCAATCGCTCTTACTGACGAGTGCAGTTTTAGCGGACTTATTCGTGCCTACGAAGAAGCAAAAAAACATCAAATTAAACTTATAGCAGGGACATTAATCACTGTTGATGAAGGAAGTACTTTAATTTTGTTAGCCAATAATTTGAGTGCATATCAGGAAATTTCTAAATTAATTACCTTGGGTAGAAGGCGCGGATTGAAAGGTAGCTACTCGCTGTTTTTAGAGGATTTAGGCGTTCTGCAAGAATCCTTGGTAATCCTAAAAGCAACAGCTTTTGAAATTGATAAAACGAATCTATGTTGGTTTAAGGATAAATTTAAAAATCGCTTCTGGTTAGGGTTTGGAAACTTTTATGAAGCATCCGATCAAGATTTATTGAATAAGTTATGTGTTGCGGCAGATAATTTTAACATTCCCATAACAGCAATCGGCGATGTTCGGATGCACACATATTCTCGAAGATTTTTGTTGGATACAGTGACTGCGATTAGACTTAAAACCAAAGTAGATGCGATTGGAAATAGGAAATTCAGCAATGCTGAACGTTATTTAAGGCCTTTAAGTAGGCTTAAAGTATTGTACACACGAGAAATGCTCGCTGAAACGATAAAAATTGCTGACAGATGTAATTTTGCTATTGAAGAGATTCGTTGTGAGTACTCCTTAAAGATGATTCCTGAAAATCACAGTGCAGCATCTTATTTGCGAGAGCTTACTGAGAAAGGAATGACAAAACGCTGGCCATCCGGTGTTCCGGAAAAGGTAGAAAAATTGATAAACCATGAATTAAGCCTCATTAGTGAGTTAAATTATGAAGGCTTTTTTCTGACTGTCGAAAATATTGTGTCTTTCGCTAAATCAAAAAACATACTTTGTCAGGGTAGGGGATCCGCAGCTAATTCCGCCGTTTGTTATTGTTTGGGGATTACTGAAGTAGATCCATCTAAAATGGATATGCTTTTTGAAAGATTCATCTCTAAAGAACGCGATGAACCACCGGATATAGATGTCGACTTTGAGCATGAAAGGCGAGAGGAAGTCATTCAATATGTTTATTCCTATTATGGTCGCAAGTGTGCCGCATTAGCGGCGACTGTTATTAGATATAAAACAAAAAGTGCTGTAAGAGATGTTGGCAAAGCCTTAGGCTATACCACGCACGACATTAAGATGCTACTTAAAAATGAGAAGGAAATTAAATCGGACATTTCCGAAAAATCATTAAAGCCGATAAATATAACCCGTGCCAAATTTTCAAGAATTGACATGTTCCATTTGATGGTTAGGGAGATAATTGGTTTTCCTCGACACCTTTCTCAGCATGTTGGAGGGTTTCTGATTTCTGATGATGCGATTTCAAATATGGTTCCAATAGAAAATGCCTCTATGGTTGGGCGAACGGTTATCCAATGGGATAAGAACGATTTGGAGGTGCTTGGAATATTAAAATTTGATTGTTTGGCGTTAGGTATGCTTACAGCTATTAGAAAAAGCTTTGATTTATTAGAGGAATTTGAGGGAAAAAAATATAGAATTTCAGATGTCCCGCCAGAGGATAAAGAAACTTATTCTATGATCCAAAAGGCTGATACTTTAGGGGTTTTTCAAATAGAATCCAGAGCGCAAATGGCTATGTTGCCTAGATTAAAGCCAGCGTGTTTTTATGATTTAGTAATTGAAATTGCAATTATCAGACCGGGACCTATACAAGGAGATATGATTCATCCGTATCTGAGGAGACGCAAAGGAGAGGAAGAGGTTTCTTATCCAAATGAGGAGGTAAAGAGAGTTCTGAAAAGAACATTAGGTATTCCGCTTTTTCAAGAACAAGTAATAAAGTTAGCAGTTGTCGCGGCAGGGTTCTCGCCTGGAGAGGCAGAAGTATTGCGCCGATCGATTACATCATGGAACCAAGATAATGTAATAGAGAATTTTAGTACAAAGCTGATCGACGGGATGATTGGAAAAGGCTATGAGAAGGATTTTGCAGAAGGTGTTTTTAACCAAATAAAGGGTTTTGGAGAATATGGATTTCCGGAGTCTCATGCCGCGAGTTTTGCCTTGCTGGCTTATATCTCTTGCTGGCTCAAGTGTCATAAGCAAGCAGCATTTACAGTGGCATTGTTGAATAGCCAACCAATGGGGTTTTACTCTCCTTCTCAATTAATAAGAGATGCTATAGCTCATAATGTAGAGGTTCGCCCTTTCGACATTACAAGAAGTGATTGGGATTCAAAATTGGAAGCGACCACAGAGGGTCAAGCAGCTATTCGTTTGGGGTTGCGTTTAATAAAAGGCGTAGAAAAAAAATACGTTAAGCAAATAGTTGAGGCAAGAAGTAAAAAACAATTTAAAAACATGCGTGAATTTAAGGGGCTTCCGTTCAATAGTGCAGATAGGGTGAGTACTTTAGCTTACGCTGGAGCATTTAATAATTTGGTTACTGGTAATCGATTTCATGCGGTTTGGGAGGCGATATTGCCTAGTAAGGGAATTATGTTTGATGGAGATATGAACGGAGAAGAAGCAATTCCGATGCTACGTCCTCCAACTGAATCCGAAGGCGTATTAATAGACTATAAGACTTCTGGTTTTAGCTTAGGAGGTCATCCAGTTAAGTTTGTTAGAGACAGGCTTTCGTCAAGGTCTTATAAAACTGCAAGTCAGTTGAAAAAAGTGTCGAATGGTTCAATTGTTGAAGTGGTTGGCTTAGTGATTAGTCGCCAACGCCCTCAAACTGCAGCAGGAATTATATTCGTGACGCTGGAAGATGAATCCGGTTTAGTTAATTTGATTGTTTGGCCTAGCGTGACTGATGTTTTTGAAGGTATTTTAAATAATGCAAAAATTTTGTCAGTTATAGGAAAAGTTCAAAAAGAAGGGATTGTTGTTAATCTTATCGCACAAAAGTTGTTCGATTATACAGCTGAAATTGGAGAACTTGATGCCTCTTCCCGAGATTTCAAGTGAAGTTACGAGAACCTGAATAAAGGACTTTGCAATACTTTCCTCATGGACGTAAAATAGGCATCTTTGTTGCACTGCGATACCCCCGAAAGGTTCTCAATGAATACTAAGCCTAAAAATAAGCCGGTTAACCCGTCCTTTTCCTCTGGGCCTTGCCCTAAATATCCTGGCTGGAATGTGACTGATTTGCAAAGCGCCCTTGTGGGACGTTCTCATCGTTCTGTCGCAGGAAAAGAGAAGCTACGTTACGCTATAGAACTCACAAAAAAGATTCTGCAAATACCCGATGAATATCTTGTGGGGATCGTGCCCGCTTCAGATACAGGAGCGGTAGAAATGGCCTTGTGGAACCTTCTCGGTTCGAGGCCAGTCGAAGTCCTAGCTTGGGAAAGTTTCGGTAGCGAGTGGGTGCAAGATGTGGTCAGCGCTCTTAAAATAGAAAATGCTCGCACCACAATAGCTGACTATGGAAAATTGCCGGCATTGGACGATATTTGCTTTGAGTCTGACCTAGTGTTCGTTTGGAATGGTACTACTTCCGGCGTCAGATTACCGGATGGCGATTGGATCTCGTCGGAGCGCACTGGCCTTACTATATGTGATGCTACTTCTGCCGCTTTTGCTATGCGATTGCCCTGGGAAAAGCTTGATGTGACCACTTTTTCTTGGCAGAAAGTTCTGGGTGGTGAGGCTGCCCACGGCGTGATAGTAATGTCTCCTCGTGCTATCGAGCGACTGGAAAATTACGAACCACCATGGCCTCTACCGAAGATTTTTCGGCTTAGTAAATCGGGTGAAGTCAATAAATCTTTGTTCGAGGGGGCGACTATTAACACTCCATCGCTTCTTTGTGTGGAGGATTATTTGATGGCATTGGAGTGGGCAGAGCAAATCGGTGGTTTGAAGGCTTTGTGCGCGCGAGCGGATAATAACTTGGAAGTTGTTGTAACTTGGGTTGAATCAACCTCTTGGATTGACTTTTTAGCCGAAAGAGTGGAATGTCGCTCTAATACTTCGATATGTCTAAAAATAACTGCGGATTGGTTTTCCGATGAGTCACCTGATCGACAGAGAGAAATCACTAAATATATGGTCGGTTTGTTGGAGGAAGAGCGTGTGGCTTTAGATATTGAATCATATCGAAGCGCTCCTTCCGGGTTGAGGATTTGGGGCGGTGCTACAGTGGAATCTGAAGATATTCAGCTTTTACTACCTTGGCTGGAGTGGGCGTATTTAGAGGCTCGGAATAGGTTTTCCGGGTGAAAATTAGTATGTTAGTAATTTATAGGATTGTTAGGTCAAATGCATAAAGTTTTTGTTGCGGACAAACTGGCTCCCGAAGGCATAGATGCCTTAAAGGAATATCCAGAGCTCAATGTGGTGTTTAAGCCAGGGCTATCGGTAGAGGAGGCAAAGGTCGAGGTTGAAAATGCTGACGCAGTGATTGTGCGGAGTGCTACCAAATTGAAGGGTGAACTTTTGAATTCAGCTAAAAGTTTAAAGGTTATTGGTAGAGCTGGAATAGGAGTCGACAATATAGATGTTGACAGGGCTACTGAGAAGGGGGTTGTCGTTCTGAATACCCCGGATGCTAATGCTACTACCACTGCTGAACTGGCTATCGCTCATATCTTTTCTCTGAGTAGAAATTTACCAGAGGCAGATAGATCAGTCCGAGCGGGGAAATGGGAGCGGAATAAATTTCTAGGTGTAGAAATTTCTGGAAAAACTGTTGGTGTGATCGGTTTTGGTACTATAGGGAGACTGGTTGCTGTGAGATGTGCAGGCTTGAAAATGCGCGTTTTAGGATTTGATCCGTTTGTCACGGAAGACACGTTTAAAGAGCATACGGTAGAAAAGAAGGAACTAGAGGACCTCCTGGAGAACTCAGACTATGTGACCCTCCATTGTCCCGTTACCGATGGGACTCGGCAGATGTTTAGTAGTGAGTTATTCTCAAAAATGCGAAAAGGCGCTTTTTTGATCAATTGTGCTCGAGGGGAACTGGTTAATGAGGTTGCCTTAGCTGAGGCATTAACATCGGGTGTTTTAGCAGGCGCTGCAATAGATGTGTTTAATCAGGAGCCGCCAACAGAGTGTCCTCTGTTAGGCTTGGATAATGTGTATTTTACTCCGCATCTCGGTGCTTCCACCCACGAGGCTCAAAGTGCCGTAGGCGTAGAAATTGCTCACAGTATCGCATCCTACCTTATAAGGGGCGAAGTCAGAAATGCGGTAAATGTTCCAAACCTGGAAACTGATAAACTACAGCGAACCCAACCTTATACAGAGCTGGGTGAGAAACTAGGCCGGTTGATTGGCAGTATGGCAAAAGGCTCAATATCTAGTCTCGAGGTGGCCATGTTCGGCGATGCGGCTAAATTGGATGCTCAGCAGATTAGTAGTTCCGTTATTATCGGGTTACTCAAGGAGCACCATTCGGTACCTGTAAACCAAATAAATGCCCTCTATTTGGCAAGAAGACAAGGTATGCAGGTTAGTGAAATTAGTTCCCTAGATTCAAAAGATTATGTTTCGGTTCTGAGGGTTACCGTGACTACGGAGACCGAACAGCTTGTGTTGGAGGGTACTATTTTCGATGGGTTACATCCAAGGCTGGTGCGGGTTGGCGATTACGAAATAGAGTCACCGTTGAAAGGACATCTCTTATTCAGCTGGCATGCAGATCAGCCTGGGGTAATAGGATCTCTCGGAGAAATTCTAGGAAAACGAGGAATAAATATCTCTAGGATGCAAGTAGGGGTGTCGGACAATATGCAGCTCGCTATCGCCATTCTGGGCATATCAAAGGGGTTGAGCAAAGACACAATTGAGACCATAGAAAAATTAGATGCAGTATCCCGAGCCCTTCAAGTCGAGGTGTAGATTTTTTTAAAGCCTAAAGACACCATAACCTTGGTTTATGAAAGGCGCATTCATAGAAGCAGATATTGATACGCCCAACGCGTTCCTGGTGTCTATCGGATCTATTATGCCATCGTCCCACAACTGCGAGGTTGCGTAATAAGCGGACATTTGGTGTTGGTAGGCTTCTAGGGTGTCTGCATACACCTTTTCTAAAACTTTAGCGTCGATTTTTGCATTCTGTTTCTTAAGTTGCTTCTCTTTTACCTCTACCAACGTTTTAGCTGCTTGTTCACCGCCCATTATGCCTATCTGGTGGTTTGGCCAGGTAAACAAAAAGCGACTGTCATAAGCTCTTCCACACATCCCATAATTTCCCGCACCAAAAGAGCCTGCACACATTACAGTGAACTTCGGCACATGAGAACCGACTTGCGCCATTAACATCTTCGCGCCATCTTTAGTGATTCCATTAGCTTCATAGTCTTTGCCAACCATAAAGCCAGTTATATTTTGGAGGAAAATTATGGGGGTTTCATTTTGATTGCATAACTCCATAAAATGCGCGGCTTTTAAAGTACTGTCATTAAAGAGTACGCCATTATTTGCTAAGATCCCCACTTCATAACCCCATAGTCTGGCATACCCGCAAATTATAGTTTTACCATAGTCAGGTTGATACTCATGAAAATCACTTCTATCTACTAGACGCGCTATGATCTCTTTCATGTCAAACTGTCGTTTAATATCGTCTGGAATTATTCCATATAGTTCGTCAGGATCGTAGTACGGCGCTTCTGGTTCTGCCACTGGCTCTTTATACTTTGGTGTCTTAGTCCAATGAGAGACGATTTCACGTCCTATCCTGATAGCGTCCTCTTCTGAATCCGCGGCATAATCACAAGTTCCACTTACTTGTGTATGTAAATTGGCACCGCCTAGTTCATCGGCTGTAACAACCTCGCCCGTCGCGGCTTTAACCAATGGAGGGCCCGCTAAGAATACAGCACCAGTACCTCGAACAATGACAGAATAGTCTGAGAGAGCAGGGACATAGGCCCCACCAGCTGTACAATGCCCAAAAACTAGAGCTAATTGTTTAACATTCATTTTAGAAAGTACACACTGATTTCGGAACATTCTACCGGCCATGTACTTATCCGGAAAAAGCTCTGATTGTAGCGGCAGGAAACCCCCAGCACTGTCGCACAGATGAATGACTGGTAGCTTATTTTCTATGGCGATATCGAGGCAGCGTACTATTTTTTTTACGGTTAGAGGGTACCAAGCTCCGCCTTTTACACTCGAATCGTTTGCATGGATGATGACTTCCTGTCCTTGTACCACCCCTATTCCGGTAATACAGCTAGCGGACGGTGAATCTCCATCGTAATCCATATTAGCGGCTAAAGTTGAAAATTCTAAAAACGGTGTCCCCGGGTCTAAAAGGAGTTCCAGCCTTTGCCTCGGGAGCATTTTGTTCTGACTAGCCAACCGTTGCCGATCTTTTTCTGGCCTTTGGAACCTCGCTTCATCCTGTTTTTCTTTAAGTTCTTTAACTAGCGTTTGATTGTGTTTATAAAAGCGTTTGAAATCTGCAGAGTTCGTTTTTAGGTTAGAACTTATTATAGCCAACTTACATCTCCTCCAAAGAGGTCAGTACCGCCCCTTTTTCAAAAGTCTCGTTCTTTTTAAAATAAATTTTTCCAATAACGGCATCCCTTGGGGCGATTATGTTTGTTTGCATTTTCATGGATTCCGTAGAGAGAATTACGTCTCCCTCTTTGACTTTATCCCCTTCTTTAACGATGACTTCTATTACTATACCGGGCATCGATGCGTTGATATTATTTGCAGACTGGCCTTCTTTCGATTGAGCCGTGTCATTTTTCTTTTTTTCCAAATGATAGGTTTCAGATTCCACCTTCAGGTATACATCATTCTTTGTGTCAGCGGAAAACGTCTTATACTCTTTATTGTTTATTTTTAGAGTAGAGGAAGCATCGGTCGATGTCCGGCTTATTATATAGCGGGTCCCATTCACCATCATGACCATCTCATTGTTCAAAGATAAGATTTCGACAGTGTATACATCCTCATCAATTAGGAATTCATTACGAAAGGCCATGCTAATTTCTCCATGAACCAATGGAACGGTGTAAGTTTGATGAATTTTTCATAAAATGTTTTACCTCAGGATCTTCCATAGTAGCCACAATTGCCGCTATATCTTTATTTTCTTCATAAGTAGAAGAATTGGTTAAAGCGTCTTGGTTTTCGCTAATAAAGCCTGTGTGTAGGAAGCCTTCAGAGAAAGCTTCACTGCGAAAAATAGCTAGTAAGAAATTTAGATTAGTATCGATTCCCAGGATATGCATCTTTCCCACGGATTCAATGCTTTTTTGAATTGCGGCATGGCGATCTGTGCCATAACAAATCAATTTGCCAATCATTGAATCAAAATCAGAGGTAATTTCTTGACCTTCGGAAAACCCGATATCGTATCGAGTGTTTTCAATCGATGGTAGGTGGCAGCTCTGGATTTTTCCTGTCGCCGGGGCGAAATTGTTTTTCGGATCCTCGCAACATATTCGACTCTCAATCGCGTGCCCTCTTTGGATAATCTCATTTTGAGAATGAGACAATTTTCCGTTCGCGGCAATGAGGAGCTGTTCTCTAACGAGGTCTAGATCGCAGACTAGTTCAGTTACAGGGTGCTCAACTTGAAGTCGAGTATTCATTTCAAGAAAGTAATATTGATTATCTTCTGAAACAATGAATTCAACGGTTCCAGCATTTCTATAATTCAGGCTTCTTGCTAGTTTACAAGCGGATACACATATTTTTTCTCTAAGGCTTGTATCCAGGTTAGGTGCAGGACTTTCCTCGATTATTTTCTGAAATCGTCGTTGGATAGAGCATTCTCTTTCAAATAAATGTATGACATCTCCATTGCCATCGCCCAAGATTTGCACCTCAATGTGTCGAGGTTTTGAAATATAAGTCTCAGCATAAATTCTATTATCACCAAAATAACGTTCAGCCTCTCCGCGAGAAAGCTGAATCTTTTCCCCAAGTTCTCCTGAGCTGTTTACAATTTGCATGCCTTTTCCTCCACCTCCTGCTGATGCTTTCAACAGAAGCGGGAATCCTATTTTTCTACATTCTTCAACAAACGCTTGCTCGTCGTCTAAATACTCGGCGCTAGCGGACACAGGCACATCGGCTTTTATAGCTACTTCTCGAGAACGAATCTTGTCTCCCAAAAGTGTCATCGAAGCACCGGTAGGTCCAATAAAGTTAATACCCTCTTCTTCGACGCGTTGCGCAAAAATATGGTTTTCGGAGAGAAATCCATAGCCCGGGTGTATGGACTCTATTTCAGCGTTCTTTGCGATCTTCAATATCTGGTCTATATCAAGGTAAGCGGCTACTGGAACCTCGGAGTCTACTTCATGGCAAAGATCAGCTAAGGCAACATGGGGAGCATTCCTGTCAGCATGATGAAAAATGGCGTGGGCTTCTATCCCCATATCTTGAGCGGTTCTAATTATACGGCAGGCAATTTCACCACGATTTACGACTAGAATATTTTTGAACATTGTTTCTTTTTTGGTGTATTTTTAAGCGACCATTATATATCAAATCTATGTAGTGAGTCTTCGATAGATGTCGGCCACTTTATAAGGAAGCTTTGGTACTTCATCAATTACCGCATAATTTACTTTACCATACATATAAGGGAGGTAGTCTTGTGCCTCGTTGTCAATGGTGATGCAGAAAGGGTGAATCCCAGCTTGCTTAATTTCTAGTAGTGCGTGTCTAGTGTCCTCTATCCCATACTTTCCTTTGTAGCCACCATAATCTTCTGGTCGCCCATCAGATAATGTTATAAGGAGTTTGGTTCTAGCTTGTGTCTGATTAAGGAGATGACCAAGGTGGCGAATTGCTACCCCCATCCTAGTATAGGCTTTTGGTCTTATGCCGCTTATTCTTTGTTTGACCTCATCAGAATATTTCTGTCCGAACTCTTTAATTTTATAAACCTCACACCTTTTGTTAGTTCTTCCCGAGAAGCCGTAGATTGCGTATCGGTCTCCTAATAACTCCAGTGCCTCGCATAAGAGAACCAACGATTCTCGCTCCGCGTCATTAACCCAGCCTAGAGTGGAACCACTCATATCTATCATAAACATAACAGCTATGTTTCGCTCTTTGTTTCGATATCGAGTATATAAGTATTCGCTGGTTTCATTACCGCTGACTAAATCCGCGAATGAATCGATCACTGCGTCCAAGTCAATACCATCACCATCCAGCTGTCTACGCTGCAGTCGGTTTTCTCCCAAGATTGCTTCGAAAGTACGTTTGATGGATTTCAAAATACCTTTATATTTTATCAGAGTTTCGTCAACGAACTCGCTTTCAGCTAATGGGATACTAAGTTCTCTTAAAGAGCAAAATCTCTGTCGGAAACGTTGCCTAGTGCAATCCCACTCATCATACCTGAATATTTCTCCATCCTCACCGTCACTGGAAACATCGTTTTCGTCTGTTTCAGTCTGTTCTGCTAGTTTGTCGGAATACTCACCATTTTCGTTTGGCTCCATGTAATCTTCAGGGATTTCGCCTAAATCTTGCATGATAGAGCCGAGGAGGTCTTGCAAGTGCTCCGGTATGTTAAGAATTTCACCGTCCAAGCTCATTTGGAATTTTGTGTCTCCTGCTCCGCCGTCCTCATCTTCAATCAACTCTAGCTCTATTTTTTTTGATGCCTCTTCAGCTCCTTCTGTAAGAGAGTTCTCGTCATCTATTAAGTCCTGCAGAGCACTTTGGAACTCTTCCTTTTCTCTTTCGATTCGCTCGGATAAGATCTCATAGACCCTGTTTACGTGCATCTCGCCTTGATAGGGCTGTAGGGGAGGAAGAACAATATCTTCTGCAAATTCATCTACTAGTTCGAGGCTGTCTAAGGCTTTGGCTCCAGGTCTTTGTAGCTTTGCTGCCCGGCTCTTCCAATCGTCCCATATTTTTTTCCCTTCAGTTTCTTCACTATCCATCGCACGAAATTGTCGATAGAGCCCCGGCAGATCTCGCTCTATTTGAGCCTCCAATCGAATGCACTCAAGGCGATTAAACTTTGCCAAGCGTTGGTTCGTATCTGACGTTTTTAAAATTTTTTCTACAACCTTGCTTCGCCAAGTTCCGTACCAGGTTTGCGCCCACAAATGGGTGGCAGTTAGCTTGTATAGCGAGAAATTTTTGTCCGCCACGGGGAATAGGTCGAAAGAGTCTGGCAGATAAAGGGATTCTGTATCGGTGAAGCTCTCTGAGTCCACGGCTAGTTTTAACTCTCGACCTCCTAATCCAGTGACAAAGTTCCGGATAAAGGTGCTTGCTTCGTCGAAGTCGCATCGAATATCACGGTTTGAGTATTCTTCAGCGTACTGTTCGACTTGCTCGATAATTTCAACAGCAGAACCAAGGCCTTTGTTGTCATAAATAGTTATCGCGTTATCCACCCATTGTTGCACACCCTTACTTGCCATCAGTGAAAAGGCTTTTGGCGCTAGTGTCACAAAGCTTTTTAGTAATTCATCGTTCGTCTCAGATAATGAGCGACATTGCTCGAAAAGGAACTGTTGATCTTCAGGGCTGAGTTCCGCTATTTCTGACACCAAGGTATCTATGTTTGTTAAATTGACAGCAGACTCTCCAGAAGCACCCTCGAGATCTTTCTGAACTCGGACGCGGTTTAGAAAATTCTGTTTGGAATTGTCAATCACTTTTTTGAAATAATGGTAGTTATTATTTTTTTTGGTGTTCAAAAAATTGAACGACTTAACTCGTGGACTGCTTGTAACATATCCGGATCGTCCGTAAGAGCATGGGCAATAGCCGTGTCGGTTGCAACTACAGGTTTTATCCCGTCTTGGATAAGCTTGCCGGCGTTCACCAGAAGCCTTGTGCTGGCTCCTTCATCTAATCCGCTACCTTTCAAATTCCTGGTCATCCTGCCGAATTTGACGATTTTTTCGCCTAGCTTTTTATCTACCTGACTCTCCTGCAAAATTATTTTTAGCTCTGTGTCGGAGTCGGGGTAAGTAAATTCGATCGCTACAAAACGTTGGCGGGTGCTTTGCTTGAGGTCTTTCAGAACGCTCTGGTATCCTGGATTGTATGAAATAGCTAGGCAAAACTCGGGTGGGGCTTGCATTAATTCCCCTAGCTTTTCAATTGGCAAAATTCTTCTGTCGTCACAAAGGGGGTGTATTACTACAGAGGTGTCTTTTCTAGCTTCGACTACTTCGTCTAGATAGCAGATACTTCCATTTCTAACCGCGTCTGTCAGAGGCCCATCAACCCAAACCGTCTGTCCGCCTTTGACCAAATATCTGCCAATCAAGTCTGAAGCGGTTAAATCATCATGACAGGCTACGGTTACCATAGGGCGTTGCAGTTTCCACGCCATATACTCAATAAAACGGGTTTTACCGCAGCCGGTTGGGCCTTTCAGCAGTATTGGCAGATGGTTGTTATAGGCTGCTGAAAAGACATCTACCTCGTCGTTAATAGCTTCATAATATGGTTCTTTTTCAACAAAGTGCTGGCTCGTTTTTATGGTTTCTTCCACCGGCATTATTTTCTCCTAAATTTCTAATTACAGGTAGTAATTTTCTACTTATATCGTCTATTGCGCGATCCAACCTCCGTCAACTGGTAGAGCAACTCCCGTGACGTAAGAAGATTTCTCGGATAGGAGCCATGCTACCGCGTCGGCAATTTCCGAAGGTTTTGCAACTCTTTTCATGGGGACCATTTTTATAAGTTGCTCTCTAATTTTAATGCTGGCATCCGTTACTCTTTCAAGCATAGGAGTCTCGATAAACCCTGGACAAACGGCGTTGACCCGGATGTTTTGCGAGGCATACTCAAGCGCTATTGTCTTGCTTAGTCCTATAACCCCATGTTTCGCGCTATTGTAACCGCTTGCCCCGGGGATTCCTATTAATCCCGCTGCTGAGCTCGTACTTACTATGCTTCCTCCGCCCGCTTGTTTTTGCATTTCATCGATTTGACATTTAATACAGTTATATACCCCAGTTAAATTTACATCTAGAACCTTTTTCCAGTCCAAATTCTCATAGTCCGATATTTTAGCGGTTGGTCCCTCAATGCCGGCATTATTGAAAGCACCGTCCAGCCTGCCATGCCGAGAGGATACTTCTTCGGTTACTTTCTTAACCGATTCAAAATCGGTCACGTCCATTCTTAAATAGCTTGCTTGGTGACCATTTTTAACAATCTCACTTGCTGTTTCGTTTCCCTCTTTATCTTGAATATCGCCAATGACTACAACCGCACCCTCTGTCGCAACTAATTGAGCCGTGCTTTTCCCAATACCGGAGCTTCCTCCGGTTATGAGTATTACTTTATCTTTTAGTATTCCCACTTAACTATCCTCTAATAAAAAAATGCCCCTATTCCAAATAATTTTGTTCAAATGAATCTATCAGCATTAGATTAATTCCGCCAAGTTCTTCGCTGCCGGCTATTCTCGTATTTCTGCTGTAGAGGTGGAATAATCTATCCTGTAAAGAAACTTATGTATAGTGGGAAACTCAGCACTATGAGGAACTGATAAAAATTTTCGCAGTATGGAGGTAGAAAATGACTCTGGAACGAATAAACCCTGATAGCATAATAGAGCCATTCAATGGGGCCTATAGTCACGCAGTTGTGATACCGCCCGGAAGTAGGGTGGCACATATTTCCGGTCAGGTTGGTTTGCAAAAGGATGGAACGGTATCAGATGATTTGAGAGAACAAGTAGAACAGACGTGGCTAAACTTGATAGCGTGTGTAAAGGGCGTTGAAATGGACGTTCAGGATATAGTGAAAATTACCGCCTATCTGGTCAACCTTGATGATTATCCTGTTTTTGCAGAGGTGAGGGCAAAGTATTTAGGGGAGCCCAGACCCGCAGCGACGACAATTTTAGTAAAATCATTAGTGCTGCCAGAATGGAGAATAGAGATCGAGGCTGTGGCAGCGAAATAGAGGCTTTGTTGCCTAGCCGCATAATTTGTTGGCTATTTTGGGGCTGGTATAGCGAATGCGGTCGTAGTAGTCTATTAGGAAGTCAATAATGGATTCACTTTAATCTGTTCGCTGGTTAACTGAAATAGTGCCGAACGAGTAGTTAGGAGGATAAAAATGGAAGTTGGGTTGTTTTATCTCCCGTCTGTTGGGAGAAAAGAAGACATCGAGCAAGGGATGGCAGGAAAACGAACTGATCTCTACCAGATGATGCTGAAAGAGATTACCGAACAACTCCAATATGCTGATGAATTTGGATACTACGGTTGCGGGACGACCGAGCACCACTTTCACATCGAAGGTGAGGAAGTTTCTACCAATCCGGTAATGCTCAATACTTACTTTGGTAGTAAAACCAAAAACATGAAATTCGGCCAATTAGGAAATGTGCTGCCCTCCAGGAACCCTGTAAATTTGGCAGAAGATATTGCTATGATGAGCCAGATGAACGAGGGGAGAGCATTCGCTGGGTTCGCCCGTGGATACCAACCTCGCTGGGTAAATGTTTTGGGACAAAAAGCTGGTCTAGGTTCTCCCGGCCAGGGAGAGGAGTATGAGGAGCTAAAAAGAGAGCTTTTTGAAGAACACTTCGAAATAATAATGAAGGCATGGACTAATGATGTCTTTGAACATAAGGGAAAGCATTGGCAGATTCCAACTGAAAATATTAATTGGCCAGCAAAAGACGTAGCTCACGAATTTGGAAAAGGATGCGACGAGAACGGCATTATAAAACAAATTGGTATTGCCCCTGGACTGTATAACGATAAAATGCTGGATATGTTTATGCCCTTCGCCACGTCCGAGCGTTCTATACGCTGGGCAATGGAGAGGAATGTTGTACCGATTACAATAATCACTCACCCTGATATCTGTGTTCCTCACTTTCATGCAGGGCAAGAAGCTGCAGCTGAAGCTGGAAGGAATCTTGCTTTTGGTGAAGGGATGGCAATCACAAGAGAATTGATAGTAGCTGATACAGATGAGGAAGCTGAGCGGCTCGCTCGTGATGCCGGTTCTTTTATTTGGAACAAGTTCTTTGTACCCTTCGGTTTTGGGGCCGCTGTGGCAGATCCAGGTCAAAGCCCTTTCGACAAGCCGGCTACTTTTGAGACTCTTTCGGACGCGGGACTATGCATACACGGTAGTCCATCTACTGTTTGCCGAAAGATTGAAGAACAATTGAAGCATTATCCTGTTGAATATTTTTGGCACTTCATTTACAACCACATGCCACATGACGCGCTAATGAGATGTCTTGAATTGCTAACTGAGGAGGTATGGCCTCATTTTACTGATAAAATCAAACCATCCAATACATCTCGAGTGGGTAGCGCCTCAGCAGGATAGACAACAAGCGAGAAGTTGTTGTAGGTGTCTGACTATTATCCCCCTTAGGGAAAGGAGATTAGTCAATGAAGCAGGCTATCTATGTCCCCAATTTCGGGGACTGGGGTAATGCAGACAAATTAATTGAGCTCACTAGAAGGGCCGAGGATGCAGGTTTTGATGGCCTGTTTCTGTGGGACCACATAAATATCACGGGAGCAGACGGCTTCGAAACCATAGATCCAACAGTAGCTCTCACACTTATCGCAAGTGAAAGTTCTCACCTGAAATTTGGACCGATCATTACTCCGCTTGCTAGGAGGCGTCCTTGGAAGTTGGCTAGAGAATTAATATCTCTAGACCAATTGAGCGGTGGCAGATTGGTTTTCGGGGCCGGTTTAGGTGAGCCAGAGGACTTAGAATTTGCAGCCTTTGGAGAGGAGCCGTCAGGAAAGGTTAGAGCAAAAAAGCTTGATGAGGGGCTAGAGGTGCTTGATAGCCTTGCAAGAGGGGTTTTAACGAACCACTCAGGACAATACTATAATTTAACGAATGTGCATTTCAGACCTCAACCGGTACAGACGCCCCGGTTTCCAGTGTGGATTGCAGCTACTTTACCCTATAAATCAGGAGTGAAACGGTCTCTTAAATGGGATGGATTATTTCCAGTGGTGATGCCGAAAGCTGATCCGTTAGTTTGGGCGAATTGGTTTCCCACTCTGGAGGATTTTCGAGCGGCTGTTGGTGAGGTACAAAATAGCTTATCTGAAGACAAGGGTTTCGACTTTGTAGCCAGTGGAAACCTTGGAGACAAAAGTACTAAGGGGCACTCGTTAGAAGACTATAAAAACGCAGGCGCTACGTGGTGGTTCCACTGGGTAGACGAGTCTCCAGATACCTTCCGAGAAACGATAAAAAAAGTGTCTGCAGGACCACTCTAAAGACATTTTTAACTTAATTTCCTCGAGTTAAAGTTTTGACATCTGAAATACTATTGATCGAAGATCACAAGGACATAGCAGCAATGGTCTCTAAGCATTTAGAAGCCGAAGGCTTTGTAATTGATTACGCAGATAATGGATTGTTAGGCTTAAAGCTGGGCCTTTCAAATGAATATGATGTGATCGTACTGGATTTGACGCTCCCCGGCTTAGACGGAATCGAGGTTTGTGAAAAATTAAGAGTTGAAAACAAATTAGATACGCCGATACTAATGCTGACAGCCAGAGATACACTTGAGGATAAACTACAAGGGTTTGATTCAGGTGCAGATGATTACTTGCTTAAGCCTTTTGAATTGGAGGAACTCTCGGCACGTCTTCGCGCATTACTTCGAAGAAATGCCGGCATTTCGTCTCAAAGTGATTTAAAAGTTGCTGATTTGATTTTGTGCAGGCAAACAGAAGTGGTGACGCGAAGGGGGATTGAATTGAATCTGACGCCCACAGGAAAAAAAATACTGGCTCTGCTAATGAAGGAAGCACCGAATGTCGTTAGTAGAAAGCGATTAGAAAAAGAAATTTGGGGGGACATGCCTCCCGATAGTGATGCTTTACGTAGCCATTTGTATACGCTGCGCAAAATTGTTGATAAGCCATTCGATCATCCACTTATCCATACTGTTCAAAGCTCTGGCTTTCGTATGAGCGTGAATGATGATCACTAGGGGACGCAGAGGACGATTGAACAATAGTCTCTTCAAGGCTTTCGTTCTACAGTTCCTATTGATAAGTTTTGTCGCAGCAACTGGGGTTTTTCTGGCTGACTTTGCCATCAGAGAGGTCCTGATTGTGTCAGCTCTTAAACGTGAGGCAGAGTATTTTTGGGCGAGACACAATATAGACAGGGAAACACCGGCACCAAACACAAATACTTTGATTGGTTATAGATTCAAAAGGAATAGTCCAGAGATTCCGTCTGAATTCAAGGATCTAGGCGAAGGGATTCATGATTTTGTCTCTCCGGCTAACAGAGGCGTTGTTTTGGTCACGCAAAAAGCGGATGATCAACTCTTTCTGGTATTCGATGCTGATAATGTAGGTAAGTTAGCTACTTATTTTGGTATTCTCCCTTTGGCCTTATTGTTGGCAATTTTGTATTTTTCAGCGTGGGTGTCTTACGTTCTGATCCATCGGGCAGTGTCTCCAGTTATTCAATTAGCTCGCAGCGTGCAAAATATCGATTTGGAGAGGCCCCGTGTAGAACAATTTCTTAACGAATTTAAACAGCAAAGATTAGATTCCGAAATAGAGTCACTAGCCAGTGCCTTAACTGAGCTCTTAGAGAAAGTAGATCAGTCAATAGAGAGAGAACGAACTTTCACCAGAGAAGCCAGTCACGAGTTGCGAAGCCCTCTCACAGTAATAAAAATGGCGTCCTCCACTTTGAGAAAACAGGAGAGCCTAGATTCGGAAACTCAGGTCTATGTGGAAAGAATAAGTCGTGCCGCAAGTGATATGGAAGAGCTCACAGAGGTGCTTTTACATCTAGCTAGAGAATATGAAGGCGCTATGGTCAAAGAGATGGTAGATGTAAATCAAGTTGTAAAAGAAGAAATGTCCTCTTGTCGCTTGATTTTTGAGGACAAGGGCTTAGATTTACGTTACCAAGAGCACGCTTCCTTAAGAGTATTCAGTTCGACTAAAATAGTATCAATAGTGATTGGTAATTTAATGCGCAATGCTTGCGCGTACACTGATCGGGGGTTGGTATCTATCGAGGTGGATGAAAAAACGGTAGTCATCCAAGATAGTGGGAAAGGGATGACCCAACAGCGTCTTGATGATGTCTTAAGGCCAAAGTTCAACCCAAGGCACGCTCAAGGGAATGGAATAGGATTGAATTTGGTGAGGCGAATCACTGATAGGTTTGGATGGTTTATTGAATTTGATAGCTCGCCGGAGACTGGTACCAGAGTAGAAGTATCGATGCCAGTTTCTGAAAAGAGGAGTGTCGGATAAAATGACGAGCAATCGATACTTAATTAGTATAAGGAGCGTGTGTAGATGAGAATAGGATTATTTCTGCTGACTAATGCAGGCGTTGTGATGGTATTGTCAATAGTGCTCAATGTCCTTGGCATTGGGCAGGGCGGCGATATGTTGGGTTTGGTTTTGATAACTTCGCTTTTCGGAATGGGTGGCGCGTTCATTTCGCTGATGATGTCCAAATCGATGGCCTTGCGAAGTGTTGGAGCCTCGGTAATCACTAAACCTAAAAATGAAGTTGAGCGCTGGTTAATAGAAATAGTTGAAAAGCAGGCTCGCAAAGCAGGAATAGGGATGCCAGATGTGGCTATTTTTGAATCCGCTAGCCCAAACGCTTTTGCTACCGGGGCTAATAAGAATAGTTCTCTAGTAGCCGTGAGTACAGGTCTCTTAAAACATATGGAGGCTAACGAAGTTGAAGCTGTCATGGCCCACGAAATAAGTCACGTGGCAAATGGCGATATGGTGACGCTTACTCTTCTTCAAGGCGTGATGAATACATTCGTTATGATTTTTGCCCATATACTGGCCGCAGCACTCGATAAGGGTAGACGCGGAATGGGTTACTTCATAGGCTACTATATTGCTCAATCAGTTTTAGGATTTTTAGCCGCTATGGTGGTGATGTGGTTTAGCCGGTATCGGGAATTTAGGGCTGATTCTGGAGGCGGCAAGTTAGCTGGTGTGGATAACATGATATCAGCTCTGGAGAAATTAAAAGTGTCTCCTGTACACGAGTCTTTGCCTGATAGTGTCGATGCCTTCGGGATCGCCGGAGGTATTGGGCAGTTGCTCTCCAGCCATCCGCCTCTAGACAAACGAATTCAACGCTTAAGGGAGCAGTTGTAATTCTTTTTATCGGGTAACCAATCCTCTTATAGCGCTGTCATTGTTTGTGAGGTCTCGCTCAAGTTCTGAGAAATCTATCTCGTGCGGAACGCAAACACCTTTTTTACAAGCGGGTTTTTGTTCCATTCGGTTAATCCACCCAAGAAGATTGTCTAGCGACGAAATGTTACTTCCTCCCCACTGGTGGATTCTCACCCAGCACCAGTTTGCTATGTCCGCAATCGAGTATTCTCCGCATAAATAATCACGATTCTCTAATTGTCTGTCTAACACTTCAAAAAGTCTTCGGCATTCATTTTGGTATCGTTGAATGACGGCCGGAAGTTTCTCTGGAAAATATCTGTAAAACACGTTGGATTGACCCATCATCGGTCCAATTCCACCCATTTGAAACATTAACCATTGAACAACTTGGGATTTTGCACGGCTCTCTTGCGGTAAAAGCTTTCCGGTTTTTTCGCCTAAATACAATAGTATTGCGCCCGACTCAAAAATCGCCAGATCGTTATTTTCTGTATCAATTATTGCCGGAATTCTGCCGTTGGGACATATTTTTAGAAACCACTCCTCCTTCTGATCTCCCTTCAATATATCCACATGTTTGCATTGGTATTTTAGTTCAATTTCTTCGAGCATTACGGAGACTTTCCAACCATTGGGTGTAGAGTCGGTATACAGTTTAATCACCAGAATAATCTCCTTTTTTACAAATATTTAGTTAATTTACCACCCTTGTTAAAGGTTTTCTAAAATTTTGTTAGAGTGTCTAAACTTGAAAAAAATCTAACAAAAAAGAGAGACTAACCAATGTCGTCAACAGAGAGCAAAAAATATCTTTACGAAACAGATCCTGTCTTGATGGCGGTTCTGGGAAATAGGCTTAATGCAATAGTTGGTGAAATGACCAACACATTACTGAGAACTGCTAGATCTGCTGTGCTAGCAGTGGTCCGAGATTTTTCTTGTTCTATAGTGACGGCGGATAACCGGTTGTTGGCCCCTGGTGAAGGTGTACCGGTTCATATTTTTGGAAGTAGTTTGCAGACTCAATCAATGTGCGACACACATAAAAATCTAGCGCCAGGGGACGCGTTCCTTCATAACGATCCCTATATGGGTAATACGCATTCCGCAGACCATATGTATCTCGTTCCAGTATTCATAGATGGTGAACATCTTTTTACAGCTTGTGCGAAAGCCCACCAAGCAGATTGTGGTAATTCCATTCCTAGTACTTATCATGCTTATGCCAAGGATGTGTACGAGGAGGGGGCTTTAGTGTTTCCTTGTGTGCGAGTACAAAAAGACTATCAAGACGTGGATGATATTATTCGGATGTGCCGAAGAAGAATAAGGGTGCCGGAACAATGGTATGGTGATTATCTAGCGACTGTGGGAGCTGCCAGAATCGGAGAAAGACGCCTCGTCGGGCTAGTAGAGAGATACGGTAAAGATACGATTAAACAATTTATTGAAGATTGGTTTGCTTATTCAGAAAGAAGAATGATAGAGGCTATAAAAGAGTTGCCAGCGGGTAAGGTTACGAATACTACGACATATGACCCGATGGAGCCGACATTGCCTAATGGCTTGCCCATTAAAGTAAGTGTGGAGGTCGATCCAGAAGAGGCGAAAATCGAAGTCGACCTGACTGAAAACGAAGATAATAAGCCTTTTGGCCTTAATGAGTCGGTTGCCTGTGCAATAAGCAATGCGATGTGCGGGGTTTTTAATTGTATTGATTCTGAAGTGCCTCATAACGCAGGTAGCTTCGCTCGGGTTAACGTGAAACTCAGGGAAGGATGTGTCACTGGAATTCCAGAATTCCCGTTAAGCTGTTCTATGGCGACCACTAACATAGGAGATAGAATTGTAAATGCGACTCAGACTGCCTTTGCTCAGTTCGGAAAAGGATATGGACTGGCAGAAGGGGCGATGGGTATGGGTGTAGGCGCAGCGGTGATTTCGGGAAATGATAAAAGGTTCGGCGGTTCGCCTTACATTAATCAGGAGTGGGTTTTGGTGAACGGTGGACCAGGAACACCAACGAGCGATGGATGGCTAAATTACGGGCTGCCCGTTGCTGCTGGACTAATTTATCGAGGTTCGGTAGAAGTGGAGGAATCAAAGCATCCAATATTGATTAAGCACTTAAGGGTCGTCGAAGGAGGGGGAGGCGCGGGCGAGTTTCGTGGCGCTCCTGGCGGGGACGTAATGTATGGGCCACGGTTTGATCCTATGACTGTGGTCACCATGTGTGATGCACATGTGAATCCACCTCAAGGCGTGCAGGGTGGTCATGCGGGTCCTCCTGCGCAAACTTACAAAGTTTCCGCAGATGGCACCAAGGAAAAATTACCAGGAGTGGTGGAGTGTCAGTTACAGCCTGGTGAGTGGGTCCAAGGTATTGACGCTGGCGGCGGAGGATATGGTAATCCGCTGACCCGTGATCCTGAAAGGGTGTTGAGAGATGTACATGAAAGGTGGGAAACAAAGGAGAGGGCAAAGGCAGTCTATGGCGTAGTACTTTCAGAGAGTGGGAAGAAGCAGGATTTAAAGTTAGATATTGATGCGACAGCAGCGTTAAGGGAAAAGATGGCTGGGACGTAAGGTCTGCATAGTATCAAAGTAGTTAAACATTAAAATCCTACTTGTTTTTTTCTTTTCCGAACCTATATAAGGGATAGAAGATAATCAATGGAGAATAACAATGTACTTAACTATAAGAGATCCCTTTCAGGGTTTTGATCGACTAAACGATAGTATTTTTGGACCCATCTATAGAAGAAATGGTTCAGAACAGGCCAACGATTGGCTCCCAGGTGTCGATATAGTAGAGCAGAAAGATAGGTTCAAGATTCAGTTGGAGTTACCCGGTGTGGATCCTAAATCTGTAAATGCTGAGGTCAAAGGAGATGTGCTAACGGTCTCAGGAGAAAAGCAGAACACGGTTCTCCATGAGGCAGGTGAAAGTGTTCGTTTAGCTGAAAATTCTTACGGAAAATTTCAAAGAAGTTTCCGGCTAAAGTCAGTCGATAACGGGCAAATCACTGCGGTAAGTAAGTTTGGAGTCTTGTCTCTTGAGGTGCCTAAGAAAGCCGAAAGCGTAGCGAGAACTATAAAAATTGACGTTGACTGAAAATTCCTGCAATTCGACTTTTTGCTGTCTATAAAGGAATAGACTGAACGGGTTACTACCTGTTCAGTCTATGGCCTCACTCGTTTTTTTTTAATAATAGGTGAGGCATGTTGGGATTTTTGTATTAACATAAAACACGAATTCGTGGAGGGTGTGAGCGGTAGATCCGGGGGGTACATTGGTAGAATATAAAATTAGTGGGGGTGGTGGTTTAGCCCTACAGGTAGAAGAGTGGGGAAACCTTGAAGGACAACCCATCTTATTCATACACGGCTGGTCCCAGTCTCACTTGTGTTGGCATAAACAGTACCAGGATCAAAAGCTCCAAAGGTTCCGCATGGTGGCTTTTGACCTGCGGGGTCATGGAGGCTCTGAGTCGCCTACGGGTGATGCCTTTTATAACGACTATTCCCTGTGGGCTGATGATGTACATTCAGTTATTGATGAACTTGCTTTGATAAAACCAGTTCTAGTTGGATGGTCCTATGGAGGTATCGTTATCACTGATTACGTTAAGAAGTATGGAGATGAGAACTTAGGCGGCGTTAATTTTGTTTGCGCCGCAACCAATTTGACCGAGTCGGCGATGGGCACATTCCTAGGCCCAGGAATCCTGGATCATTTTGAGGCAGCAACTTCAGAAGACGAGTCAATCCACGCCAGTGCAATCGAAAAGTTTTTGAGGGGGTGCTTTTATAAGCCGATTTCAGAATCTGACTTTCAAGGTGCGCTTCGTTATAATCGTGAGGTAAGGCCAGATGTAAGGTTGGCTTTAGTAAGTCGAGACATCGATAATTCCCCGGTCCTAAGACAAATGAGTTGTCCGATTCTAATTTCGCAAGGGAGAGAGGACACCATTGTTCTTCCTGCCATGGCAGAGGTTATATCCTCTAACTCAATAAACGCTTCTCTCTCGTGGTTTAATGGCGTGGGTCATGCACCTTTCGTGGAGGATGTTGAGCGCTTTAATAAGGAACTGGAAACTTTTGTAGATGGTTTATAAATTACTAATTTCTTAAAAATGAGTATTTTTCTCAAAAGGCCTCTGGTTTCGACCGAATGGTTGGAAAATAATTTGGAGGCTGACGACCTTCGTGTATTTGACACCTCAGTGACTCTCAGTTCGAATCCAAACGGATACGGTTATGAAGCATTAAGCGGTTTAGAATACTGGAAGGAGAATCACATTCCCGGTGCCGGTTATTTGGATTTACTGAATGACTTATCCAAAAAAAATTGCGAGACAAGCTTTATGATGCCGTTAACAGGTACTTTGGTGGTCAATCTTGAACAAAGTGGAATTGACGATTCATCTACCGTGATCTTGTATAATGTCGGATCGCCTATGTGGTCAACTCGAGTCTGGTGGATGCTACGTTCAATAGGTTTGACCAATGTAGCTGTGTTGGACGGAGGTTGGGACAAATGGAAAATAGAGGGTCGTGCGACGAGTTCTAGCCAATGTGAGTATCCTAAAGGACGCATTACTGGTGAGTTTAATAAAAGGATGTGGGTTGGAAAGAAAGCTATGTTTCGAGCGGTGCAAAAGGGTGAGCCCTTGACGCTGAATGCACTGTCGCCTGCCGTCTATTCCGGAGAGAAGAATCAATATGGCAGAGCAGGCCATCTCCCCGGCAGTTGGAACGTGTATTATGCGGATGTCCTGGACAGTAAAACAGGAGTGTTCAGAAAGAGACAGGAGTTGGCTGAGAAGTTTGAACCCTCCGGAGCACTTAAAGCTGATAGAGTCATAACCTATTGCGGCGGTGGGATTTCTGCTACTGTCTTATGTCTAGCTTTAAATCTCTGTGGACAAAATTCAGTGGCCGTTTATGATGGCTCCATGAGTGAATGGGTGCGTGACGAAGCCCTTCCACTAAAATCCGGTATGCTTCCTTAGCTTTCCTCAGGCCAAACCTGATTTAGAGTTCTAATCGCACCTACGGCGGTGGGCCAACCGGAGTAATGTGCACAATGGACTGCAATTTCAAGTAATTTTTCGCGCGGGATTCCCAGGCGTTTGGCGGCTGCAAAATGAAACGCTTGCTCTTTCTCTCTTCCAAGTGCTGTTAATATCGCGCAGGTTATTAAGGAGCGTTCTTCCAAGGCGAGATCATCGTTTTGCCAAACGTCTCCGAATAAATGCTCTAGAGTGTATTCTCTAAAATGCTCCGGCATCCCGTTTAGCGCGTCCTTGTTCCCGCAGAGTTTTTCTACTAGTTCCATGCCGCGTTCTTTTTTTTCTTTACTCACAATAAGGCCCTCTATTTGGTGAAGCCCCATTTTCCATAATGGGTTTTTTTAGATATTGGTTCTCTGGTTACAGGCCCGAAATTTCCTATCGGGAAGCCAACCGGAATCACTGATACTATTCCATAAGCCTTTGGGATTTCATAGTAGTCATGAATTTCTTCTTCGAACATTTGATGCATAGTTGTTAAGCTGGCGCCAAGTCCAAGAGCTCTACACGCTATCAAGATATTTTGTACGCAAGGATAGACTGAGCCATAAGACGGAGGAGCAAGCCCTACTCGCTCATCCTTAGGCACCTTAAATGGCCAATCTCTAAGCCCCATCACCATTAGAAGAACTGGCGCGGTGTGCATATTCTCTGCAAGGTGAACCGCAGCGTCTATACTTCTGCCTTCCTTGTTGTCCGCTGTTTTTTTTAAGCGTTCTCCAAATCTTTCTTTAAGCCAATAATTATATCTCTCTCCAAAGAAATTTTTACCTTCTTCATCCTCAATAACAAGGAACGCCCAAGGTTGAGTATTTTGTCCACTAGGTGCCCTAATACCAGCATCCAAAATTTTGTCGATCATTTCCCTGGGAACAGGATCTTTTTTTAATTTACGCATAGCCCTCATAGTGTGTAATATTTCAAATACGTCTGTGTCGACTGTCATCACGGTTACTCCTCGATTAATTTGTTTGCCATCAGAGTCCAGCTATAATGTCTAAATAGAATAGTTATGGTCGCCAAATATGTCAGTACGCGCATTCAGTATAGACGTTTCAGATGAAACATTAAAAGATTTAAAATCACGTCTTCAGAGCTCTCGATTTTCTCCCCAATTAAATGATGTTGGCTGGAACAATGGAACGAGCAGTTCGTACATGCGGGAGTTCTTAGCCTATTGGCTAGAGGAATATGATTGGAGGGCACAAGAAAAATATTTGAATAACCTCATGCCACAGTATATTGCTAGCATAGAGGGGGTCGATCTACATTTTGTACACAAGAAAAGCCTCAATCCAAACGCACTGACTTTAGTGATGACCCACGGGTGGCCGGGCTCTTTTTTTGAGTTCCACAAAGTCCTTGAACCTCTGGTGCATCCCGAGAAGTTTGGAGGTCAAATTTCTGAAGCTTTTGATGTGCTCTGCCCCTCACTAGCGGGTTATGCTTGGTCAAAACCTGTTTACGATCAACCTTGTGATGTAGTAAAAATTGCGGAAAGACAGCTTCAATTGTTACAGTTGCTCGAGATCAAGTATTTCGGATTGCAAGGAGGGGATTGGGGCGGTTTAGTCAGCCCGTACATGGCACTTCAAAGTGACTCAGCGGTAGGGTTGCATCTTAATAGCTGCACCACCAGATCGACCGATGATCCCGCAGAGGCGAAATTGCAAGGAGTAGTCACCGGACGGTCTGCTGTTTCGATAGAATATTATCGAGAACAGAAAGGGTACGCGGTAATTCAATCCTTAAAGCCTGACCAGCTGGCTTTTGGATTGAATGATTCGCCGCTCGGACTGGCTGCCTGGATTATTCAGTGTTTTTATATGTGGAGCGATCATGAGGGGGATTTAGAGTCACGTTTCACTAAAGATGAACTTATCACAAACATTATGATTTATTGGGTGACCCAATCAATGCCGACAGCTATAAGGTTATACCGGGAATCTCTGTTAGCTGGAACCTTCGGTCCGCCGAAAGAATATATCAGAACCCCGACAGGCGTTGCTCTCTTTAAAGATATTCCTATACCCAAGAAGGAATGGGCAGAAGAACATTATAATATCTGCCATTGGAATGAGATGAGCTCTGGCGGTCATTTTGCTGCTTTGGAAGAGCCGGAACAACTCATAAAAGATATTAGAGCATTTTTTGGACAATTAAAATAGAGGCCTAGATTGAAGACCAGTGTTTATATAGGGGAGGACTTAGACCATGTATAGCCAAGAACAGAGAAAATTACAAAGCGACTTTGGCACTGAAAAACTTGCCGATAAGTTAGTTAATATGATTGTAAAGTCTACTCTTGAAGAACGCGATCGAGCGTTTCTAGAATCCAGAGAGATGTTTTTTCTTTCCACCGTGGATAAGGAAGGGCGACCAACGGTTTCTTTCAAGGGAGGCGCAGCCGGTTTTCTAAGAGCGATTGACGAAAAGACCGTTGTTTTTCCTAGCTATGATGGAAATGGAATGTTCCTGTCGATGGGGAATATTTCTGCGACTAATCAAGTGGGCTTGCTACTGATAGATTTTGAGACCCCACATAGAATGCGTATTCAAGGGAAAGCTACGGTAAATCAAAGCGATCCTCTTCTGGAGGAGTTTCCTGGTGCTAACCTGATTGTTAGAGTCGCAATTGAAAAGACCTGGATTAACTGTCCTCGTTATATACCGACCTATAAAAAGATCGCTTCTTCAAAATATATACCAAGGACAGATGGTAGTGCTCCAATAGCCGCGTGGAAGAAGATTGAAGAGTTGAAAGAGGTATTAACACCATCGGATAGAAAAATGGTTGAATCTTCAGGTGAGACTTTGACTATGGAAGAATATTCTAAAAAAGTTTCAGACGGGGAGGCTTAATCAGCGGCTTTGGGTAAACCTAATGCTGTGGTAATGCTGTTGTGGAAATAAGACAGCGCTGGCTCGCTGGTTCCGAAAGATAAATAGTCTTGTGCTTGGCTGCTGAACCCGTTTTGGATGCCCTCACCGAGAGGAAAATCTTCGTTTTCGACAACATGCATAACCAAGTCAAGGTTTTTCTCCCAATGTTCTTCCTCCTGTTTAGATCTGACGGGCTCAGGAGTAAAAAACGACATTTGTGCTACCGACTCACCCGGCGTGTTCCCAGATGGATAGATTTCCCATAATTCAAGATGGTCTAACTGCCAGATTACAAAGCTATTTGGAAAAAGAAAATAGATTCCAACAATATGAGGTAAAAGATCGAGTGAAGATGGACTTGAGTTTTTTAATTCGCCGATGGTTTTGCGAGGGGAGACCAGTCGAAAATTGAGACCATATTTATCAAAAGTTTGGCTTCGATAGAAAATGGGGTTTATGGAGTTTTTGTGTAGGACGCTAAAATGATAAGACTCTAAAAAAGTATCAATAGACAGTTTCCAATTAATCTTAGGCCGTAAAACTCGAGTTTCATAATGATGAAAATTCTCGAAGTTATAGGAGGATAGCTCGTTTCCCAGAGCACCTAATGGTTCCTCTAAATCAATAAGGGACTCCATCGGATCTGGAATTATCCATAACAGACCGTCTCTTTCTACAGAAGGTAAGGTTCTTAGGGAAGCGGCATCTTTTTTGTTTTTTGAGAAACACTCTTCCTCGGGCCTGGAGATTAGCTTTCCATTCATCCCATATGTCCAGGCGTGATAGGGACATACAAAGCTGTTTCGCTTTCCACGACCTTCTGCAACTCTTGCCCCTCTGTGTCGGCAAACGTTTAGAAAGGCTTGAAATTTTCCCTGCTCATTGCGAGTCAAAATAATCGGCTTTCCTGTTAGGTCGTGAGTAACGTAGGAGTTCGATTCCTTGATGATAGGACTGGCTCCAACACATAAAGGTTTCGATCGGAAAAATAGTGTTTTTTCTAGTTGGGCAACTTCAGGACAGGTATATTCAAGAACTGGTTGCTTGTAAGGCGAAGACGCAAGGTCTGTAGTCCCCTTATCAATGTGCCTCAGTAATTTTTCCGTTAGAGCTGATTGCTCCCTCATTTCCATCTAACTACCCCTGTCTGCGACATGTTTTTTATTTTGCCGTAATACATTCTTTAAGATCAACCTCTCTTGAAATTAGGGCAGAAATTCTTTTTATGGCTAAATTTTGTCTAGATTCTATGTTAAGTTTGGTTATTCTATAATTCCAAAATGCAGTTGGAGGGAGATTATGGCGGTTAACCCGATAAATATAGCTATTCCAGCGATTCCAGAGGCCCATCACAGAGGGGCAGAAGAACTTCCTTGGGCTAGGTTCGCCGATGGCATTAAGTTTCAACTACTACAGATTGATATAGAAGGAGGACTCTGGGTGGTTCGGACGATATTTGACCATGGTGTGACGGTTCCTCAGCATAAGCATACTGGAGAGGTATATGCTGTTACTTTTAGTGGTGCGTGGAAATATTTAGAGTATCCGAATACGGTCAATCGCGCTTTTTCTTATTTGTATGAGCCGGCTGGTTCTATCCATACCCTAACGACGGACGTGCCCGACTCCAGTGGCCCTACCGATATTTGGTTTGCGATCCGAGGCGCTAACTTGAATCTGGATAAAGGAGGGGAGGTCGAAAGTATCGTCGATGCTTCGAGTATTTTATCCTTGTACCAAAAAGAGTGCGAAGAGGCAGGTTGCCCGGTACCGGATGTTATAGGTGCAAGATAAACGGAGTTAGTACAGTTTGTTCCTGTAGTCATCCTCTACCCAATTGTCTACCTCTGCGATGGTTTCTGGTTCTATTTGTTTACCATCTGAAGTTTGTTCAAGAATCATTTTCCCAATAGAGGGCAACTGTTTTCGGTTGTGCTGACTCTCCGGTTCCCACAACTTTGAACGTCTTATTGCCTTTGCGCAATGGAGCATGGCCCCTTCAACCTCAATCAGTATACCAAGTTGGGGAATCTTTTCGTTTACAGCACATTGCTCTAGTAGTCTCTGGTCTCTTATAACCTTGGCTTTCCCATTTACTCGGAGACAATCATCAAAACCGGGAACGAGAAAGAGTAGCCCTACGTTTGGGTTTTCAATTAAATTTGAAAGAGTGTCAACACGTTTATTTCCCGGTCTCTCAGGTATAAAAAGGGTGTTCTCATCAATCACATGAACAAAGCCAGCAGCGTCCCCTCTAGGAGATACGTCGGTTTTGCCGTCTTTTGAAGCGGTTCCTACCAAAACGAAGGGGCTGCGGTGTATGAAAGCCAGACAGTATTTATCTAGGTGGTCTATTGCTTTTGCAACCGCTAAATCAGCAGGCGAGCCGACGAAAGCACGTAATTGATCCTCATTTTGAAAAATATCGTCCGCGTGTATGTCCATAGCAAAAGGCTCCTTTTTCAATTGCTCAATACTTTGATGTAGGGTAAGGATAGGATAATATTACGCTAATTGAAACCTACAGCATTTTTCCCTCGTATTATCTTGTTACAAGTGAAAATATGCATCCTAAAAAGAGTTTGGAAAAGTTGTGAAACCGCTTTTTTTCGAACAACTCAAGAACCTTATCCTGCAAGAGGTCTAATATGAGAATTTTTGTCCCTAGGGAGTCGTACGAAGGTGAAAACAGGGTAGCTACTACTCCTAGTGTCGTACGCGAGCTCAAGAAACTTGGTTATGAAATATCTATTGAGGAAGAGGCTGGTAAAGCGGCAAATTTCAGCGATATTTCATTTATTGATGCGGGTGCTTCAATAGTTCCTACCAGTGTTTCTTCTTGGCAGGAAGCTGATGTCATATTAAAAGTCAGGGGACCCGGCTTCAACAGCGCTTTAAATAGAGAGGAGATAGAGCTTCTGAGTGAAGGTCAAACGCTCATTTCGTTTCTCTGGCCAGCGCAGAATGAGGACGTTGTAAAAGTTGCTGAGCGAAAAAAAATTAATTTGATCGCTATGGATTGCGTGCCGAGAATATCCAGGGCTCAGAAAATGGATGCTTTGAGTTCAATGGCTAATATCGGGGGTTATCGAGCCATAGTAGAAGCGGCCGGGCAATTCGGTCGGTTTTTTACCGGGCAAATTACAGCAGCTGGAAAGATACCTCCAGCGAAAGTCTTGATAATAGGAGCTGGAGTGGCTGGTTTGGCAGCTATCGGAGCCGCGAAAAGCATGGGCGCTATAGTACGGGCGTTCGATACTCGTCCAGAAGTGAAGGAACAAGTTGAAAGCATGGACGCGGAATTTTTGATGCTCGAGTTCGAGGAGGAG
>MDTD01111143.1_pt1 | contig 43306 bp, 39 predicted proteins | sample 811221 | NCBI WGS metagenome assembly MDTD01 (sample SAMN05326646, study PRJNA326480) | marine metagenome | isolation source: seawater | place: Pacific Ocean: South West | collected 2011 | reverse complement strand
CTACCTCTGATCCTTCGATATCTAATTTAAAAAGTGATATATTTTCAATCTTCTCTTTTCTCATTATTGATTTAATTGTTATTGATTTTACTATTATAGATTTTGATTTTTTAGAGTAATTTCCTTGCCAATTTTCGAGACTATAACTTACATGTTCGCTGTTTGGGGGCTCATAAAAATTTAATTCTAAGTTATCGTTTATAAATAGAGCTTTTTTAATTAACTTTAAATTTGTTTTATTGACATTAGATAGATCATAAACACCTGGATCCTCAAAACCTTTTCCTGAATATTCTTTTTCCTTATGAGAACCAAAGTTGTTTACAATCACTTGGTAATATTTTATCGCTCTAGGAGTTGGGTCAATTAAATAAATTTTACAATTAAATTTATTTATTAATTCAATATCAAAAGTTAAGTCTTCACCAGATCCCGCTGATAAAATATATGATTCTCTAAGATCTTCACTTTCTTGAATGACCATACCACCATATTGAGTTCCATATAATTTAAGATTCTCTTGCTCAACTAAAAATAATTTGATAAATCTAATTAGTATCTTTTGAAAAATTCTATACATTAATGTTTATTCAATAAGAAATCTTTTACTTCGTTTAGCGAGGGTATCTTCATAGTTTATTTTCCACCACTTTTCGTTTGACTGATACCAATCTATTATATTTTCCAAAGAAGTATCAAAATTTTCTATTGGTTTCCACCCTGTCGATAAAATTTTTGAATTATCAGCGGCGTATCTAAAATCGTGTCCTGGTCGATCCTCTATAAAAGATATTCTTTCTTCATCTAAATTCATAGATTTCACAATTTTTTTTGCGAGTGTAATGTTGTCTAAAAAATAATCAGTGCTGATATTTAAATCTTGGTTATTTACTTTTTTTTCAATTACATGCAGTATTGCTCTTGAAGTATCCTTAACATTTATCCAATTTCTAATATTTATACCTTTTCCATAAATTTCTATGTTGTTATCGTTTAGTAATTGTAAGATGCTGAATGGTATTAGTTTCTCGGGTTGCTGAAAAGATCCATAATTATTGCATGGTCTTAAAATAACAATATTTTGTTCATAAGTTTTTCTGTAGGCATTACAGAAATTTTCAGCAGATGCTTTTGACGCAGAATAAGGCGACGAGGGATTAAATTTTTCATTTTCTCTGAAATAACCATTTTCTGAGCTCCCATAAACTTCATCTGTCGAAATGTGAATAAATCTATTTATATTATTTTTTAAAGCATAATTCAACAGGCTCATTGTCCCCAAAACATTAGTATTTGCAAATCCTATTGGATTTGATATTGAATTATCTACATGTGACTCTGCAGCAAAGTTGATCAGAATGTCATAATTTTGATTTTTTAATTCAGATATATTATTGATATCTAGGTTTACATGATGAAAATTTTTGTCTTTAAATAACTCCATGTTCTTTATTGAACATGTATTGTTTAGATTATCTATTCCAGTGATTTGTATCTCATCTGGGAGTTCTTTCTGAATATATCTAAGAAAATTAAATCCAATAAATCCAAAACAACCTGTTACAATAATTTTCACAAAACTTATATTAATAGTCAAAAATGGTATTTATGGATGAAAGAACCAAAAAAGAAATTTATATTGAAAATCTAAATAAAATAAAAAAAATTAATCCAAAATTATCAATATACCGAGCAGAAAAACTTTCTGAACAAATTAGTTGTACCAACATTGTTCATAACAAAGAAGATATCAAACAGTGGATAAAAGAAAGAAAAAATGCATTTCAATCGAGTGTAAAAGAGATACCAATTAATAAAACCAAAGGATGGAAATATGATTCGGAAGGAAATTTAAATCATAGCTCAGGTAAATTCTTCTCAATTGTTGGGGTAAGAGTTGGAAGTAATGCCAACAGAGAAATTGGAAGTAAAGGTTGGGATCAACCTATCGTCAAAGAATTTAATTACAAAGGTGGACTGTTGGGTCTAGTAAGAACAAAAATCGATGATCTTCCTCATTATTTAGTTCAAGCAAGATTTGAACCTGGCAATTATGGTTTAATTCAACTCGGACCAACCCTACAAGCTACATTTTCAAATTTTAACCAAGAACATGGAGGAAGAAAGCCATATTATTCTGAATTTTTTAATGATTATGAAGATAAAAAAAATTATTTATTTAATAATTGGTTGGCTGAAGATGGAGGAAAATTTCTAAAGAAAAGAAACCTAGGTCTTGTTAAAAATGTTGAGTATAAAGATATTGAAATAATTAATGATGATTTTATGTGGTTAAGCTTTTTTCAGATAGTAGAGCTTATAGATTCAAATTCGTTAGTTAATCCACATTTATCGAGGTTAATTTACTTTTAAAATGAATATACTACTTGTTGGTAATGGTCAACACGCTAATAAAAGAATTATTCCATCACTGATACAGCTAGATTCTGTTTCAAAAATCGACATAGTTTTTAATGAAGTTATTCACTATAAAGTTAATGACAATAGGATCAACTATTTTAACAAAAATGATAAATATAATTCTCTAGATAGTAATTACGAATTAATTATCTATGCAACAAGACCAGACATTCATCTTGAAAATTTTTATGAATATTATGATTTTTCAAACAAACATCTTATTGAAAAACCAATTTCATCAAACTTTAATTTTTTAAAAGATGTTAGTTTTGAAAAGAAATATAAAAATAAAAAGGTTTTTGAATCTCTTATGTATTTTCATCACCCTGTATTAAAAAAAATCCAGAATATAACTTCGAATGAAATTATTAAAAGTATTAAATGTTCCTTTAAAGTTCCCCATGCTGATTTCGAGCATTACAGATATAAAAAAAAATTTGGAGGCGGATCTCTACTTGATCAGGGAATTTATCCTATCTCATTAATCTCAAGTATTTTTGGCGAAAACTTGAAGTTAACAGACAGCAATTTATATTACAATAGCGATTTTGAAGTTGATTTGGGTGGTATTGCAACGTTTAAAAACAATAGTATTAAAAATATTACTGCAGAATGGGGCCTTGGCGTAGAGTATGAAAATTACCTTGAGATTAATTCTTTAAATTTTCAATATGTTTTCCCTTTTATATTCAGTAAAAATGAAAGTCTAAGTTATGAATATTATTTAATAAATGAAAAAAATGAAAAATTATTTGAAACCTTAGATAAATCAGATCAATTTAAAAATATGTATAAAGACATATTAGATAGTAAATTTAACAATTTTTTTTATAGTAACTTCAATGAATTAATAAAAAGGTATTCTTTTATAAGTAAAATATTCAATACTTAAAAATTTGAATCTATATTTTTATACAGTTCTATGAAGTAAGCTGAATTTTTATTCTGTTTATATATATTTTCAATGTCTTGTTTTTCTATCCAACCATTACGATAAGAAATTTCATGAGGTGAATTAACTAAAATATTTTGTCTCTCTTGTATTGTTCTTACAAAATTTGAACAATTTAACAAAGATTCATAATTTCCCATATCCATCCATGTCATTCCTCTACCAAGGTAAACATGATTAAGTTTTTTGTTCAAAAGATAAAGTTTTAAAATATCTGTAATTTCGTATTCATTACGATTAGATTTCTTTATTTCTTTAAAGTAAGAAAAAAAACTTTCATCAAAGGTATAAATTCCCGTAACTGCCAAATCTGAAATGTACTTATTTGGCTTTTCGACTATGTTAACCAATTTGTTTTCTTCATCCATTTCAATGATCCCAAAGTCCTGGGGATTATTAACTTTTTGGAAAAAAATATTAGATTTAGTTATATCAATTAAATTGTAAAAATTACTGTAAAATTCCCTTCCAAATAAAAAGTTATCTCCTAAAACAACAACAAATTTTTTAACGCCCTCCAACATTGCTTGAACATTATTTATTGCATGAGGAAGACCAAGTGGTTTATCTTGCAAAACATATTTTATTTCAACTCCAAATTCAGAACCATTTCCAATAAGTTTTTTAGCTTCTTCAAGAGTGTTGTCATCAACAACTATTATTATTTTTTTAATTTTAAGCAATAATAAAATAGATAAAGAATGATAAATCATAGGTTTATCGTAAATATTCATCAAATGTTTGTTTACTATTTTTGTGGAGGGAAACATTCGTGAGCCTGTTCCACCAGCCAGCAAAATACCTGTTTCAATTTTCATAATTTCATCTTTAGCATAGTGTTGTAATTTATTTTTTAAAATTTTAAAGATACCAAGAATTATACTTTTTCATAATATCTTTTTTATTGTCACCAACTATGTAATTAAAGTGGATAACAGTTGGATCCAAAATTTTATGATTTTCTATGTAAAAACTACCATTACAATACTTTTCTTGATTAAAGTAATCATAATTCAGCCATTTTCTTTTAGAATTAATTAATTCCTGATCTTGAATCTGAAAATTCTTTTTTGAAATAATATTTGGATTCATAAGTCGCTTTATTTTGAAATTTGATTTCAAAACCATAAACCCTGCACAAATAGAAACTTTGTTTGGATTTTTAATATTAAAATCTTTGATTGCTTTTAAGTCTAAATTTTGAAATTTAGATAAGATTTCTACAAAATCTTTTTTAAATACAACGTCTCCATCAGTATATAAAACTAGATCATTATTAAATAGAGAATCTTTTATAACTTTCATTTTATAAAACATAAAAGTATTGAACTCAGTTGTCCCAAACTGTGTTGGCTTATTTGTTATCTTATATTTAGTTTCTACCTTAAATGAATTAAATCCTTTTTCACCTAGGTATTCATAAGATTCATTATCTAAACAATAAACATTTAATTTGCCGTCGAGATTTATTTCTTTCAACGATAAAAGCATATTTAATGTGTAATCTGTATACCATTTGCTCGTAATCGTAATTATTTCATGTTGCATTGTTTTTGTCATCTGGTGATTATTTTTAATAATCCTGACAAATAGTCTAATTTATATTGATACAAATTGTTTAATGTTGATTTTTTAATTGTTTTAGAATAAAACAATATGAATAATGAAAATTTAAGTTGTGTCTTTATTCATAAAGGTTATCAACCCTATTTAAAATACAATCTAAAGATAACTTCAAAACATAATAATGTTTATCTAATTGGAGATGATTCATTAAAGCCGCTTGAAAATATTAGTAATAATATAAAATTTGTAAATATAACAAGATTTGAAAATTTAAATCAAATTAAGTACTTTTATCAAAACTTTAAGAATTATAGCTCTAACTCTTTTGAGTTTGAATGGTTTTGTTTTGCAAGAATTTTTATCTTAAATGAATTTATGAAAGAATATAACCTTGAAAGAATTTTCTATTCTGATAGCGACAATATTCTTTTAAAAAATGTAAACGATCTAAGTTTTAATCAGGAAATTGCATACATTATTCCTAATCAAGAAGACCAATATAGAATGTCAGCATCCATCCATTCAAGCCTCATTAATAGAAAATTTTGTGACGAGTTCACAAAGCTTTTTCAAGATATATACATAGATAAAACAAAATTTGGCTTAATTGAAGACAAAATTAAGTATCATAAAGAAAAAAATATTGCAGGAGGAATCTGTGATATGACACTTTATTTTTTACTTTTAACTGAAGGGAAAATGAAAATTCAAAATCTCCTTATTCCTTTTTTAGATAAATTAGGTAACGAAATAGTTTTTATCAATCATATCAATACTAGCGAAGGGTATAAAGCTAATAAAAACTATGAGATGAAAAGAAAAAAATTGAAAATATATTCAAATGGATATATTAGAAATATCATAGATGATAAAAAAATAGCAATTGGAAATATTCACTTTCAAGGAGCAAGTAAAAAAAATTTAAATAGATTTACTAAATTAAGGTATCAAATTTAAATATTCTAAGTTAAAACAATTTCTCTTTTTTCATCGACAATATTTATTTTTAGATTGAAATCAACTTTTCCAAAACTTTCTGGATCATGAGTAGAATTTACGATTGTTACGTTTCTATCCTTTAATAATTGAAATATTTTTTTCTTTGATTTATCATCTAAATTTGCAGTTGCTTCATCTAAAAGCAATATATCTATTTCAGAAAGTAGTGCTCTTATAAATGCAATTTTTTGCATTTGACCTGATGATAAACTTTTATTATTAATAACTCTTTCCAAGTCATAATTTTCCTCTTCTTTGAATGTATCAAGTAATTTTAAATATGAAAATATTTCTTCATCTTTGATCTTTTTATCATTGCCATACAATATGTTATCTTTTAAAGTTGATTCAAAAATTAAAGGTGTTGCACCAATATAACCTAATTTGTCTGAAAATAATTTCACTTTTCCTTCATTTGCAAAGAAAACACCAGCAATTAAACCTAATAGAGTGCTTTTACCAGAACCATTAGGGCCTGTTATTAAGACATGGCTATCTTTAGTTATTGAGAACGTCTCATTATCAAATATATTTAAATCACTATTGAAATATTTGAAAGAGATATTTTCAAAATCTATTGTTTTTTTCTCGTGTATAACAAAGTTTTGTTTATTTAACTCAATTTTATTTTTATCTAACTTGTAAAATTTTTCGATATGAACATGTGAATTTATTATTTGATTCATTGCATTTGTAAGTTGACCAAGAGACTGAAATAATCTTAATGTAACCCCAATAAAATCAAGAGTAATATTTTTAGTAAAAGTCCCGATCGTTAATACTATTGACAAAGTTATAAGAGTTAAAAAGCTCGGTAAAAAACCATTTACAATACCGAGTTTGTAATTTAAAAGTAGGTTGCTGTAAAGTTGTCTAGTTGTCTCCTTAAACCTATCTAATTCATATTTATCCTTTTTAAGTATCTTTATTAAGAACATATTTTCAACCACTCTTTGAATTTCTCTGTTCGCATCTTGTGTTTTGTAATATGTTTTATCCATATATGATCTTGCAGATGAAATAAGTATTCTTATCGGATATATAAGGATCAACACTCCTAATAAAAATATTCCAATAGATTGCAGGTCAACCATTAGGAGGTATATAACATAGATTATTATCTGTAATATGCTTGTGGCAAAACTAGCAAAATTAGAATAGAAAAATGATATGTGACCAGATAAAGTATTGACGTAAAAATATGCATCAGCTACTGAGTAATTACTTTTTTCAAAAATTTCATTTAGCAAATAAACTTTCAAATTTTGCTTAACATTAAACTCTAAATTTTTTATTAAAACTTGTTGATAATAAATAAAAATAAATCTTGCTAATACAACAAAAACTATAATAATTTTAAAGTCAAGAATGAATAGTATTATTTCATTTACAAAATCAATATTCGTAAATTGATCAGCAATTATAGAAGCAAAAATAGCAATAATTGCAATATCAGTTAACGCTGTAAATTGTGAAAGGATAGTTACAAAAAAAATAAGAATCTTTTTGTTGTTAACCTTCGTAATTTTAGAGACATAGAGAACATCTCGAATTATATTTTTAATTTGTCTCATCATGATTATTATAAAAAAAGTAAATTAATAATTTAAAAATTAATTTTTTACTTTTCCATATAAAATTAGAATAAAGCATACAAATGATAAATAATCTTTTTGAAAATGCTCCTGTAGTAATTTTTGCTTACAATAGACCTGAAAAGCTGAATGCTCTATTGAAGTCACTAGAAAAAAACAAAGAATTTGAAGATACTGAAGTAATATTCTACATCGACAATGTAAAATTTCAATCTGATAAAAAGCTCCATAAAGAAGTTATCAATGTAGCTTCTAAAGAATGGAGATGTCGTTCTAAAAAAATTAACGTAAACCCATCAAATATTGGATTGAAGAAAAATATTTTAAGTGGAATTGATAAAACTTTTGAGACTTACGACACAGGAATATTTTTAGAAGATGATTTGATAGTTAGTGAGAGTTTTTTGTATTTTATGAATAAATCACTTTCAGAATATAAAAATATCCCTGAAGTGATGCATATCTCTGGATACAACTATCCATTTCTATTTAGTAAGAAATCAAAAAGCTATTTCTCAACTGTAATGAATTGTTGGGGATGGTCTACCTGGAAGGATAGATGGGTAGAAAATAGTAATTTTTCAGAAAATTTAATATCATCTATTGAAAATAAAAAAAGAAGAAGATTTAATGTATTCGGATTTGAAAAAGATTTTGAATCACAATTGATAAGAAATGAAAGAAAAGAATTAGAGACCTGGGCTATTTATTGGTATCAATATATATTTTTAAATGGGGGATTATGTGTACAACCATTGAAAAGTTTAGTTCAGAACAAAGGAATGGATGGTTCAGGAGAAAGAAAAATACGTTCCAATTTTTACGAATCTAAATTAAACAATTCAAGAATTTCAACTTATCCAAAAAACATAAAATTTTTAATTTCTCATAAGCTACAGCTGATAATTTTTTTTATTTATAAAACTTTTAAAAAAAACTATTTCTAAGCTTGAAATGACTTAAGATATCTCAAGTATATTGCTGAATTTGCAATACAAATAAATAATATAAATAAGACTGATATATTTTTTATTTGAATGAAATAAAAAACTGAAGATATCAATACTAAATTGAAGAATAAATTTACAAATATATCAAGTTTTCCTTTTCTTATTGATACAAATTTAAAATATGTAAAATTAAATAAACAATTGATTACTCCCAAAGAAATTATGAAAAACCAATATCTAACTGTATGGTTGAAAGAGACGATTGTTTGTAAAAAGTCTAAATTTGAGTACATAGAATCTGTATAAATTTGATCTAATAATAAGACACCAACAATTGATATCAAAATATAAAAGATAAAAGGTAAAATAAATTTTCGAGGTTCAATCATTATTTAATATTATTTGATAAAAACTTAAAGTTAATAAATAAATTAAAAATATTTATACTTAAATTCAAGATCAGAATAAAAAATATATAAGAAAATAAAAATGGAAGTAGATCAAAGTTTTAATATAACTTCGAAAAAAATTTTAGTTGTTCATAATAGATACAGATATATTGGTGGAGAAGATATTGCCGTAGAAAAAGAAATCGACTTTCTTAAAAGATTTAATCAGGTAAAAGTTTTAGAGTTTGAAAACAACATTACAAATTATTTCTCGCAATTAATATCTTTTTTAACAAATAACAATAGAAAAAGTGTAAAGCTCTTTGAGAAAACTTTAAATACGTTTGAGCCTGATATTGTTTATATACATAACCTATGGTTTAAAGCTTCACTTGGTATATTAAAAAAATTACCATATAAAGATACAAAAATAATCTTAAAATTGCATAATTTTAGATATGATTGTGCAGGATCATTTTTTGCTTTTAGACATTTGAAAGGAAAAAAAATTTGTGGCGCATGTGGCTTCAATAAAAAAAACAACCTTGTTTTTAATAAATATTTTGAAAATTCGTATTTTAAATCACTCTTAGTAATACTCTTTTCAAAAAAATTTGTGTCTTTGTTGGAGCAAAGAAATTTTTTAATTTTAGTTCTTACAAATTTTCATAAAAATTTTTTAAAATTAAATAACTATAATTTTAAAAATATTGATGTTTTTCCAAATTTTATTTTTAAAGATAAAAAAATTAATGAACAAAATAGTTCCTTGATTTATGCAGGCAGAATATCAAAAGAAAAAGGTGTTGCTGAATTGATTGATAGTTTCTTAGAAGTATCTAATGAGAATGATCTTCTAAAAATTGTGGGAGATGGTCCTTTATTAAAAAATTTAAAATATAAATATAAAGACAATAATGAGATTCAGTTTTTTGGAGAACTTCCTAATGAACAAGTTATGAAAATGATTAAAGAGTCAAAGGCGGTAGTTACGGCAACAAAACTTTACGAAGGTCAGCCCACTCTTCTCTGCGAGGCTTCAGCAAGTTCTGTTCCATCTATATTTCCGAGCTATGGTGGTATTAATGAATTTTTTCCAAATAATTATCCATACTCCTTCAATCAGTTTGATTATAAAAATCTATCAGAAAAAATAAAACTTCTTTTAGAAGATGATAAATCTCACGAAGTAGGAATTGAGAATTTTCTGTTTATCGAAAAAAAGTTAAGCAGCGAAACTTTAAAACAAAAATTTATTGATATATATGAATCAGTTAAATAAACCCATAGTAACCGTAATAATGTCCTGCTTTAATTCAGAAAATTTTATTGAAGATGCAGTAAATAGCATAACAAACCAATCGTTTCGAGATTTTGAATTTTTAATTATGGATGATGGTTCATCAGATAATACATACAAAATTATTCAAAATCTAAGTTACGAGGATAGGAGGATAAAAATATATCAAAACGATAAAAATATTGGATTAACTAAATCCTTGAATCTACTTATTAAAGAAGCAAGAGGAGAGTTTATAGTTAGGCAGGATGCAGATGATATAAGTTATGTAGATCGTTTAAAGTCTCAAATAGACATTCTCTCAAAATCGAAATTTTCAGCATGTACAACAAGAGCGAAAATAATGGACACTAACTACATAAAACCAAAATATACTTATTTTTTACCAAAAAAAATGGTAATTAAATTCAAAAATCCTTTCATACATGGAACTCTTGCAATTAAGAAGCAGGTCTTGAATGAATTAGGAAATTATGATGAAAATTTTTATTTTGCTCAAGATTATAAACTATTTTCTAAGATGATTGAACAAGGTTATAAAATAAAATATTTGTCGAGTGTTCTTTATGAGATAAATATGAAAGATAATATTAGCTCTAACTTTTTGAAACAGCAGAATTATTATGCAAACTGTGTAAAAAATAATATCAAGCCTGAAGCGAATAAAGATTTTATTAAAAAAGATATTTAAATAGATAGTTCATGCTTTTAAACACTTAATAACAAGATCTTCAAAATTTAAATTGGCTTTCCACTTGTACATATCGTTTATTTTTTTAGGGTTGGCAACTCTTACTAAAGGATCTCCTTTTCTTAAAAGAGTCGGATCAATTTCTATAAAGTCTATCCAATTAAGATTTTGATATTGAAATATAATTTCAATCATTTTTTGAATTGTATTACCAGTGCCGGAGCCAATGACAAAAGATCCAGTTGCACCGTTACTCATAAGTGTATAAGCTGCTTCCATTATATCGCCAGCATATGACCAATCTCTAATATAATCTAGACTTCCTATTTTTAATTTTGATTTATGTCTTAGATTAATATCCTTTGAATAATCAATAATTTTTGGCATTAAGTAATTTCGATCTCTATATTCCGATTCGTGGTTAAACATAATTCCAGAAATAATATTCCAGTTAAATTTTTCAACAAGAAGATTTATCCTATTATGTATTTGAAATTTTGCTTCAGCATAAGGAGAATTTGGCTTCATTGAACTCTTTTCTGTTAATGCTTCTTCAGCATCTGGACTAAACATTTCTGACGAGGAAGCTTGAAAAAAAGCAGGAAATTTTTTAGCTTTAATTGATCCTGAAACTAAATTTTCAAAGATTTTTACAATCTTTTCATACGCTTCGCTATCTTTAGAAAATGATTCATTTACGGAACTAGGTCCTGATAAATTATAAATTTCATATGGACATTCACTTTCTAAAAATTGCTGAACAGCTACTTCATCAATTAAATTTACATTTTCAATTCTTATATTTTCTAATTTTGATATGTTAAGTTTTTTTAAATTTTCAAAAAAAGGTTTGAGATTCTTATTTCTTGAAATACCAATTATTTCAATTTTATCTTCACTTTTCAAAATTTTTGAAGTTAAAAATAAACCGTCTTGTCCAGTAATCCCAGTAATAAGTATTTTTTTCATTAAATGTTTTATTTATCGCAATATATCATAACATAGTAATTTAAAGGAAATTAATGAAGATCTGGACCAATAAAATAGAAGAATCTTGGATCATGGACAGAGTTATTAGTGAGTGGGAAAGCAGTAATAAAGAAATTATCACAGATGATATAAAATCTGCAGATATCATATGGATATCATCATATTGGGTATGGAAAAAAATAAGAAAAAAATATCTAAAAAATAAAAAAGTAATGTGTTCTATTTACCATATTGATTTTGAAAGTTTCGATAAGAAACAAGAAAGAGACTTTTACAAATTAGATTCATTTGTAGATGAGTATCACGTAATTTCATTAAAAACAAAAAATCAATTAAAACAACTTACAAATAAAAAAATTACGTCTATTCCTTTCTGGGTAAATCAAGAAAATTGGTTTTACATTGAAGATAAAAAATCAATAAGGTCTTCATTAGGATTTGATGACGACGACTATTTAATTGGGAGCTTCCAGAGAGATACTGAAGGTAAAGATTTAAAAACCCCAAAACTTATTAAAGGTCCTGATATATTTATTCAAATTGCCCAAAAATTAAACAGTAATAAAGATAAATTGAAAGTTATTTTAACTGGCACAAGAAGACAATATGTTATAGAGCAACTAGAAAGATTAGATATCCAATTTGTTTATTACGAAATGGCTGATATTTCTCTGATTAATAAGCTTTATAATATTTTAGATTTATACCTTGTGACATCTCGGATAGAGGGTGGTCCACAGGCAATTTTAGAATGTGCAACTACAAAGACACCAATACTCTCAACAGATGTTGGGGTGGCTAATGAGATTTTGCACGAAGATTCCATAATAGATCCTGATAATTTTGAGTCAGGTGTTATAAACATTGATTACGCATATAAAAAGAGTAAAGAATTTAAAATTCCTGAGGGAATAGACAAGTTTGTAAATATGTTTAGCGAGTTACATGAAAATTAGTATCGGATCAAAAATTATTACAGGACCTTGGGGGGGTGGAAACCTTTTCGCTCAAAACCTTTCTGAATATTTAATAAATAAAGGTCACTCGGTTATATATGATTTGTCTGAAAAGAATATTGATTTAATTTTATTAACAGATCCAAGAAAAAGAAGTGAATCATCTTCTACATTTAATCATATTGAAATAAGTAAGTACAAGAAATATATAAACCCGAATGTGATTGTCGTGCAAAGAATCAATGAATGTGATGAAAGAAAAAATACAAAAAACATAAATAAGTTTTATTTAAATGCGAGTAATGTAGCTGATCATGTTGTTTTTGTAAGTAAATGGCTTCAGAATATTTATTTAAATATTGGAATGAAAGAAGATAAAACATCAGTAATACTAGCTGGCGCAAATTCTGAAATTTTCAACGATGACAATTTAATTCAATATGAAAAAAATGACAAAGTAAGAATTGTTACCCATCACTGGAGTTCTCATGTAAATAAAGGATTCAAAGTCTATAAAATGATTGATGAATTATTGGTTGATGAATATTGGAAAGATAGAATAGAATTTACATATATTGGTAATTCTTCAGCGGAGTATCCATTAACAAATTCCAATGTGATTCCTCCTCTTTCGGGATTAAATTTATCATCAAAATTAAAAGATAATCATATATATGTAACAGGCTCTATAAACGAACCATCGGGAAACCACCATATTGAAGCTTCACAATGTGGACTTCCAGTAATGTATATCGATAGCGGAGGTATACCTGAATATTGTAAAGATTATGGCATAAGTTTTAATGAATCCAATTTTACTGAAAAACTTAAATACTTAATCAACAATTATGAAATATATAGGTCAAATTTAAAAAACTATGCCTTTAGTTCAGATATTATGTGTGGTGAATTTGATTTATTATTTAATAATCTAATTTTGAAAAAAGAAAAAAATATAGTTCCTTATCAAGTAGGAATTAACGGTCATTTACATTTATTCAAAAATAAAATGTTGAACAAATTTAGATTTTTGTTGAACTTTAGAGCAAATTTAAGTCAGTTCATAAAGTCTATAATTAGAAAAGGAAAGAATTAAATGGAGTGGTTAAACGAAATTAAAGATTCTCTAAATAATTATTTGAATGAATTGAGAAAAAATGAAAATTTTGCATTCTTTCCGGCTAAAAAAAATCTTACTAAATATGGTGAAACAATTGAACTTGGTTTTTCTACTTATGCATTAAAAATTTACTATATGACTGGTGAATGGGAAAAATTATCTGTAAATGAACAAAAAAAATGGATAGGTTTTTTAAACTCATTTCAAAAAAATGTCTCAAGATTTCCAAACAATTCCTACGTAGACAAATATTTAGTAAAAAGCTATGACGACTCAAGACTAACAAAACTCCCATCTGAAATTGCCAAGAAAATATTGAACTTTTCAAAAAAGTATAATTTTGAATCACAAAATTTAAAATTGTTAAAAGCAATAAATGCAGAATCTAAGCAGGCAATATCAACATTAAATCAAGTAGGTTCTGAAGATTACAAATTATTAGAAAATATATTGGATAATCATTCTGATGTTAGTTCGTATTTAGATAGATATGACTGGTCAAAACCATGGAATGCTGGAGCACAATTTTCTTCTTTATGTGTCTATTCGAATACTCATAAGCTAAACCTTGAACTTCCGCTTCAGTCTTATATTAAAGAAAAACTTGATACCGATACAGGATCTTATTTTTCTCAAAGACCTGAGTCTGTGAGAGAAATAATTAATGGTGCTATGAAAGTTTTGACTGGACTTGATTGGATTAATGTAAATATTCATAAACCAGATAAACTTATTGATTTTTGTTTATCAAATGAACCAGTAAGTGAAGGTTGTGATATCGTAGATTACGTTTATGTACTTTCAAAATGTAGTCAACAAACAAATTATAGGAAAAATGATATTAACAAAGTTTTTTTGAGATTGTTGGATGATATAAAGTCACTTTATGTCCCAAAAGAGGGAGGATTTTCATATTTTGTAAATAAATCACAAACGCATTATTACGGAGCTGAAATCATCAAACAGACAAATCAGGCTGATCTGCACGGAACATTACTTTCACTTTGGGGAATTGCAATGATATGCAATAATTTAGAAGATAATAAAATAAATTTAGATTTAAAAATATTAAAACCATAAATATGTAATGAATATATGAAAAAAGTACTCAAAAACTATTTGAAAGTTATTTACTTATTAGTTCCAATATTCATTTTTTTAATGTTTACCTTTGTTAGAACATTCATGGGTATTTATATTTTTAATTTAAGAATTGGTGAAATAGTTGTTGGATTTTCACTAGTTGCTAGCTTAGTTCTAGTAATTTATTTTTTAATAGTTAGGAAAAATTCAATTATCCAATATGAACTAGCTATTAATTTTGGATTAATTGTTTTAAGTTTTTTTATAGTCTTAATAATTTCAGGAAGTCAAATTTTTGAACTTTATACTTATAAATCTAGTTCTTATATTTGGACGACGTCAATCTTCTTTTTAGGAATTTTGTATTATAAATATTCAAGTGTTGATTTAGATAAGATTCTAGTAAAACTTCTAAATCCAGTCTTATTTGTTGCATATCTAATGCAAGTTTTTATTATTCCTGATTCACTAGTAAACTTTTTTCTATCTATATCTGATAAATTTGAGCCACATAAAGGCTCAGATCTTACTTTACTTTTTGTAATAACTTTTCTTTTAAACGATAAATATTATAAAAATCACAAATTTTTTAGTACATACTATGTGTTATTTTCATCTTTATATTTACCATTTCTTTATTACAAAAGCAGGGCTTCCTTTATAGCTGTTTTACTTTTTATCATCTTTCAATTTTTAAAAAATAGAAATATTTACTTTAAACAAACATCTCCTCTTAAAATAATTTTAATTTTGATTGTATCTGTAATTATATTTTTACAATCAGTTTTTTGGGTAAGGCAAAGTGGAATTATTGTAATTTATGAAGCTAGAGAAAATGTGGTAAAGCTTGTAGAACATAGAACAAAAACATTTGTTAAAGAATCACCGGGGTTATTTTGGATAAGTGATGGTAAGTTGAGGACTGCTGATGGAAATTTAATGTGGAGATTAGATATATGGCAAGATATTATCTATGATCTAAGCGATAATGACAAAGCTTTATTTGGCTATGGTTACAATGACATAATCCCTGTAATGAAATGGGAAAATGGTTATAGATTAGGTTTGGATGGTCTCAATGAACATGTACATAATAATTGGTTTAATATTTTTGCACGAGGTGGATTGTTTCAATTAATTTTTTATCTTCTTTTTTATTATTTTATAGTAACTATTTTCTACAAAAAAAAGAAAAATCTAGAAATATTATTTTTAATTCTTCCTATTTTATTTGTTTCTTTTTTTGATTCATCAATGGAAAATTCTCACTTTCCTATTTTGTATTATTTTTTTCTTGGTAGAGAACTTCTAGATACCAAGTAAATTAGTGTAGTATCATAGGAATTATGAAAGCGTTCATTACCGGGATTACAGGACAAGATGGTTACTATTTATCAAAGCTACTTCTAGAAAAAGATTATGAAGTTCATGGGAGTGTAAGAAGATCCTCAACATTTAATACATCAAGAATAGATCCTTTAATGGCTGAATATGAAAAATCTGGACAATTTAAATTGCACTATGCTGATTTAACCGACGGCTCTTCAATTAGCAATTTAATTAATTCAATTGAACCGCATGAAATTTATAACTTAGCAGCGCAATCACATGTAGCAGTATCTTTTAAAAATCCAATGTACACAAGTCAAGTAGGGATTGGGCTTTTAAATATTTTAGAAACAATTAAAAACTCAAAAAATGAAATAAAATTTTATCAGGCTTCTTCATCGGAAATGTATGGCGGATCAAGTGAAGAGTTATTGAATGAACAATCATTACTTGATCCAAAAAGCCCTTATGCTGCTTCTAAAGTTTTTTGTCATAATCTAAATAAAATATATAGAGATTCTTACGATATGTTCTGTGTAAATGGAATTTTGTTTAATCATGAATCACCTTTCAGAGGAGAAACATTTGTGACTAGAAAAATATCAAGAGCTGTGGGAAGGATTTACACCGGTATTCAAAATAGCTTAACTTTAGGTAATTTAGATGCAAAAAGAGATTGGGGTTTTGCAGGAGATTACGTCATAGGAATGTGGAAAATGATGCAGCACAAAACTCCTGATGATTGGGTTTTAGCAACCGGAGAAACCCATAGTGTAAAAGAGTTTGTTGAGATAGCTTTTAAATTAGTTGATTTGGATTGGCAAAAGTTTGTTAAAACAAACGAAAAATTTCTGAGACCTAATGAAGTCGACCATTTATTAGGAGATTCCTCAAAAGCAAAAAAAGACTTAAATTGGAATCCTGAAGTAAGCTTTGAGGAGCTAGTAAAAATGATGGTTGAAAGTGATATAGAAATAGCAAATAGAGAAAAAATTTTATTAGAAAAAAAATTAATAAAACCAACTTGGGAAAATCCAAAAATAGACTAACTTATATTTTCTAAAAACCAATCATATGTTAGCTTAATTCCTGATCTCAAATCAATTTCTGGAGACCAACCTAGATTATTAATCAAAGATGAATCTAGTAATTTTCTTGGATTACCATCCGGCATTTGAGAATCAAATATTAAATCTCCATCAAATCCAACAATTTCTTTTATAAGATTTGATAAGTTTTCAATACTTATTTCTTCACCACTGCCTATATTTATTAACGACTCTTCAGGGGCTCTATTTATTAGAAATAAAATAGCTTTTGCTAAATCATCAACATGCATAAATTCTCTCAGTGGCTTTCCAGTACCCCAAATACTAAATTGTTCTTGTTCGTTAATCTTTGCATTATGCATTCGAAAAATTAACCCCGGAATTACATGGCTATCCATTTCAGAGAAATTATCGTTTGGCCCATATAAATTTGTTGGCATAAGATTTAAAACCTTATGACCAAATTGTAAATTTAAAGAATTTGCTAGTTCAATTGCTGTCAATTTGGCCATTGCATAGGGTGAATTTGTTGGCTCAAGCATTCCAGACATAATACTGTCTTCCTTAATAGGGTTTTCCGCATTCAATGGATATATACAGCTGCTTCCTAGGTTAACAATTAAAATATTCTTATTTTTTATACACGACTCTAATATATTCATATTTATTTTTAGATTCTCGAGAAGAAATTCACTTCTTTGAGAACTATTAGCATGAATTCCCCCTACTTTTGCCGCAGCATTAATAATTATGTCAGGTTGAAATTCATTTATGGTATTTTGCGTTTCTTCAAGTGAAAATAGATTAGTGTCTTCACGGGTTGAAAATTTTATATTAAATTCATTCTTGTCCAGTATTCTTTTGAGTGAATTCCCAACAAGTCCATTTGAACCAAAAACTAAAATTTTTTTCATTATTATGATTTTATTCGAATTCAAATTTTCTTAAGTAGTTATTTTAAAAACACACTTAGTATTTGTTGTCAACATATTTCAAACAGTTACCATATCTATTGTGTTAAATTTTCTTTATTGTTTTGATGAAAATTACAATCAAATGGGATTTACATCAATTATTTCACTACTTGATTCGATAAATCAGAAAATAAATATCAACATAATCCATAAATATGAAAAAAATAACCAATTTGTCCCCAAAATTATCATTAATCACAAAAATTTGAATTCCTTAAATGTTTTTCCTTTTGACAGATCATTTGATTATTTTCCAAATGTAGAAAAAAGTCATATTTCTGAGGCAACATACTACAGATTGTTTTTGGAAGATTATATTAAAAAAGATGATTTTTATATTTATTTGGATGCGGATGTAGTCTGTATAAAAGATCCGTCATCATATATATCGTCCAAAATAGATTTGATGCAAAAGAATCAAATACCTATTTCTGCAATGCGTCATGAAGAAATTTTAAAGGACGATCAAAGAAGTATCAACCTAGGGATATCAAATGGAAAATACTTCAATGCTGGGGTAATGATAATAAATAATAAGTTATGGAAGAAATTAAATATAAAAGATTCAGCAATAAAAATCATAAATGATAAAAATGATGACTTATACCTCTGGGATCAAGATGTTTTAAACATTTTGTTTAGTAGTAATTATGAAAATATTGATAAAAACTACAATTATCGAATGAATCTTTTAAATTTTCAAGACGAAGAAAAGTCATTCATTGATAAAAATGTTTATTTCATTCATTATTATGGTAAGTCAAAACCTTGGACAATTAGGGGCATTAGTTTTGGGGTATCAGAATATTATCAAGAAAATTACAGAAAAATAAATAAAGAAAAATACCACATAACCCATATTTGGAAAGTAAACTCTTTACTTTTTCTAATAAAATTAATATTTTCAAAAAAAGTATTGAATCTAACCCATCCATTTCTCTTTTTAAGAGATTCATTATTTAGTTTTTTTAGGTAACATTTAAAACTTTATATCGTTATAAACTGAATATTATGTGTGGTTTTATTGGTGCTTTATCTAATCAACCTATCAATCATCAAAAATTATTAAATGTAAATAAAAGATTAGAATGTCGAGGGCCTGATCAAAAAGTAGATATTAAAGGAAATCTTAATGAATTTAATGAAAATTTGAATTTAAACCACTCACTTATATTTAACAGACTTTCAATCATAGATTTAAGCGATAATGCAACTCAACCTATGTTCTCAAGACAATTTAATACTTTAATTATGTTTAATGGCGAAATCTATAATCATAGAGAATTAAGAACTGAACTTGAAAAAAAGAAAGTTGATTTCAATACTTCCCATTCAGACACAGAGTTACTTCTTAATGGATTGTCAGTAGAAGGAATAAGTTTTGTAAATAAATTAATTGGACAATTTGCAATAATCTTCTTTAACTTCAATACTGGTAGAACTTTTTTAATTAGAGATCGCATCGGTCAAAAACCACTTTTTTATTTTTTAAATAAAGAAACTTTTATGTTTAGTTCAAATTTAAAATCTCTATCTGAATTGATTAGAAATGTAGAGATTGATTTTCAATCTTATTCAGAATATCTAAACTATGGTGTTGTTCCATCACCTAAAACAATTTACAGAAATATTTTCAAACTTGAACCAGGTCAATATATTGAGCTTGATTTATTAAATAATTTCAAAGAAATTAAGAATGAGCTTTATTGGAATTTGGAAGACTTTAAAAATGAAAATGAATTTGAAGAAGAAAAATTTTTAGATTTACTACAAAGTGCTGTAAGTTGCAGGAGAGAAGCAGATGTTGATATTGCTGCCCTTTTATCTGGGGGAGTTGATTCAACAAGTATTGTAAAATTGTTAAATAATGAAGACAATATTGTTAATACTTTTTCCATAGGTTATAAAGATAAAAAATATGATGAAAGCAAATGGTTTGATTTAGTAAATAAAAAATACAATACAAACCCGACTGTTGAAATTTTGAATAAGAAAGATATTGATAAGTATGTTATGGAATCTATATACGCTCTTGATGAGCCATATTCAGACCCATCAACTATCCCTTCCTATGTTGTAAATAATCAAATTTCTAAATATTTCAAAGTTGCTATAACTGGTGATGGTGGTGATGAACTACTCGGGGGTTATAAAAGACTACAACAAATCATGAATCAAAATAAGTACAACTCATATGCTATAAATTTAATTTTTAAAATGTATCCTTGGTTTTTAGGTTCGGGCAACAGAATACTTTCTAAATCAAAAAATTTATCAGAAAATTATATTTCATATTTCTCAGATAAAAAACTGTTAAAAAACTTAGATTTACAAGATCATAAAACTTTGGAAAAAAAATTTATGAATGATAATCCTAAATCAATTAAAGATTTTATGATTTTTGATTTCAAATTTTACCTGTCTGAAATGATGATGGTAAAAGTTGATAGGACATCAATGGCAAATTCTGTAGAAGCAAGATCACCATTCGTTGACCACAGATTAATCGAATATATAATGTACTCAAATGTTGATTCATTAATTGGTAATCCAAAATATATTTTAAAAAATATTTTAAGTAATGATTTTTCTGGAGAATTTTTGAATAGAAGCAAAATGGGATTTGTATTTAATCTAGAGTCTTGGATTTATGAAAACCTTGATGAAATTGAGGGATATATATTTGAAACCGATAGTTTTAATATCTATAAAAGAAATAGTATAAAAAAACTTTCAATCAATAAATCACGAATAAATGCTCAAAGGTTGTGGAAAATGTATTTAATTCAAAAATTATTGAACACTTAGATTTAGATAATCATCAAACGTTTGATTTACAAGATTAGATAATGAATTCTGCTTATAAATTTCATTTGCTGCATTAACAGATAAAGTTTTCAAATTATCTTCATCCTTTAAAAGAGTAGATATTCTAAACATAAAGCTATCACCTGAATCAATAAGAAAACCATTAATATTATTCTTAATAATTTCGCTGTGATTCTCTATATTGCTAACAATAGGAATACATCCATGTGACATAGCCTCTAAAAGAGACTTTGGATTTCCTTCAAAAAGTGATGAAGATACATAAAAAAGATAATTTTTATATAATTTTGATAATTCTAAATTATCAACTTTACCTAAAAAATTAACTTTTATTTCATTTAATTTTGCAAATTTTTTTAATTGGTCAACTTCTGATCCTTCTCCAACTATATCAATTGTGTAATTGCTTTTTTTAAAATCTTTTAAAAGTCTCATATAATTTTTTTGATATTCAATCCTTCCCACTGTGAGTATTTTGTTTTTGTATCTTTTTTCTGGATCGGTAATTTTAAATTTCTCGACCCAATTTTTTCGTAACATAGCTTTATAATTTGTAATCTTATAATTTTTGAGATAGTTCAAATCGGAGAGGCTTGTAACCGTAATTAAATCTGAGTATTTCAAACTTAATTGCATAAGCTTAAAAAAAATTTTTTGTTTAAAGTACGATTTTTTATCATAAACTGAAAAACGATAAGTATCGTAACCTGTTCTTAAAATCATCGGAACCTTAGTAATTTTTTTTAAAGCTAAAGAGAGCCAGACTCCATTAAGTTGGTTTTGTTTAATTATGTCGAAATTTTTAAAATAAGATATATTTTTGATAACAAAAAAAATAGGATACACAAAATTAACAAATTTATTACTTGGTGGCTCTTTTTTGTAAATAGGTATGATATTTATACCATAATCTTCAAAGTTAAACTCTTTATCTTTTTTACCTCCATATGTTAAAAATGTAAACTTAACACCTTTTTCTTCATTTAATTTCTTGAATATCTTTAGTTCTTTATCGAGGGTTCCGCTTTTATCCCAAGTAGATAAAGAATACATAAAAGTGAAAACATACAAAACCCTCATCATAAAATATCATAATGATTAAAAATTTTAAAAAATAGATGAAATTTTATATTGTTGTACAGTAATTATTGTTTTTCCTTAAAATCATAGAGGGAGTTAAATGGTTGCAATAATCGATTCACCAGATTTTATGTTTTCTGATGAGGATGTAAACAGCTATTCAAGAATAAAAAAATTTAGATTATTTATAAAAGGTATAATCGTAGGATTAATTTTTGAAAACACGGAGAAACAAACATTTTGCTTTTTTATGAACACTTTGTTTAGAAGTAAAAATAAAATATTTTACGAAGATGGGTTTTATACAAAAAAAATTTTAGGAAAATACAACTTTAGTTATCCAAACAAACGTATTGTGAGAATCATAAAAAATGAATCACATCACTTAAGAACAATTTTTCAGTCTTACTGCCTTGACGAATTACAATTTGAAAAAAATGATGTAATTATTGATTGTGGAGCTAATGTAGGTGAACTAAGATATTCATTTCTTGAAATGGATATTGATGTGAATTATATTTCATTTGAACCTGATCCGTATTCTTTTAAATGCTTAGAAAAAAATATTGCTACTGAAAACCTAGGAAAAATAAACAATATAGGCTTATCTAATGAAAATGCACCTAAAGAGTTTTTTATTGATGCAGAGGGGGCAAATTCTTCATTAGAGTACTTTGGAATAAAAAAAAGTGTAACTATTGAATCAAAAAAATTAGATAATTTTTCATTGGATAAAATTAAATTATTAAAAATTGAAGCAGAAGGTCATGAAAAAGAAGTTTTAGATGGCGCTATAGAAACATTAAAAAAAACACAGTATGTTGCTGTTGATTATGGTCCTGAAAAAGGTATTTATCAAGAATCTACTGCAAGTGATGTAATAAATCTTTTGTACGAAGTGAACTTTGAGCTTATCAAAACAAGTAACTTTAGGGAAATAGGTTTATTTAAAAATAAAAATTTAGAAATTCAGAATGACTAATTCTGAAAATAAGAATAAAAAAATTGTATATCTTTTTACTTCTGGAAGAAAATCACGAATAGATAGTAATGAAAATTATGCAAAAGAATTTTTTTATTCTTATTTTGCTATTAAAGAGATAAATGAAGAAACTTACATATCAGAAATTCAAAATATAAAAGTATTTTTAATCAATTATATTGATAAATATCTACAGAAAATTACACGTTTTCCTATATCTTTGACCTGTTTTTTTAATAAAAAACTAAGAAAGGACTTATTTAAAGCGGACACAATTCTTTTAGTTAATGAATCTGTAATGTTTTATTCTTTACCATTTTTAATTGTTAAAAAAATTTTGAAGAAAGATTTAAAAATTATCTTATTTACAATGGGTCTTTTTTCAGATCATAGAAAAAAGAATAAAATAGATTTTGTAAGAAAATTTATTCTTAAATCAGTCTGTATCAAATATATTGATACCTTTTTTTGTTTAGGTGAAGGTGAGTATAACTATATGGTTAAATCATATCCAAGTAAATTAGAAAAATTTAAATATATTAATTTTGGAATTGATACTACTTTTTGGAAGGATCCTCTTGAATATAATTCAATAAACAGAAAGTATATATTATTTATTGGAAATGATCTCAACAGGGATTATCAATTTTTAGTAAAACTTGCAAACACCTTGACAAATGTAAACTTTAAAATTTTATCATCAAGATTAAATAAAAACGATTTTGATTTTAAAAATGTTGAAGTAATTGAAGGTGTATGGTGGAAAAATTTAGTAAGTGATAATGATATAAAAAAGCTATACAGTGAAGCGTTACTTACAGTTTTGCCGTTAAAAGAGTCTCTTCAACCTTCCGGGCAAAGCGTTGCCTTGCAATCAATGAGTATGGGAACTCCTGTGATGCTCACAGAGACAAAAGGACTATGGGACATGAAAAATTTAAACAATAATGAGAACATATTTTTGATGAGAGAAAACAATGTATTGCAATGGCAACAAAAAATAAATGAAATTTCACAAAATAATGAAATTTTAAAAAAAGTTTCTTTAAATGGTCTAGAGACAATTAGGTCTATTTACGACATAGATAAGTTTGATAAAGCGGTTATCTATAATTTAAATTTGTAAATCTAAAGTCAAAGAATTTTTCCTTGTAGCCTTTTATATAATTTTTATACGGCCTTTTTATTTCGTTTGCTAAACCGAATGCATCATAACCAAATTGATCAATTTCAAGATTTTCTAATTTTTTCTTTATAAAAGTTGGATGTTGAGAAAGATTTATTTTATGTGTATGGAATTTATATTTTTTTTCAATCATCTTTATCCATGCTTCATATGCAACTTTAGGTGTTTCACCACCTCTATCACCGTAATTACCAAATTGTCGATACCAAGCTCTGGCAAACCTTGCTCTATCATTAGCAATTATGTCTTTTGTTCTAAATAAAGAATCATATTGGTAAATAGGTATGCTTGCATTTGGTAAATCTGAAAAATGTAGTATTTTATTCTTTAGCGTCGGTAAGCATAGATCACCTCCACCATTAAATTTTATATCAGAAAACTTTTTTTTGTTTAATGCAACCGCAAGCCGGGTCTTTATTTGAAATCTATCAGGTGTGAAAAATTGATACTGAGGAAAAAAAATTGCCGGATATTCACTATATTTATATAAGATTTTTTGCAAGGAATTTAAATCTTTTTCATGAAAAAAGTAATCAATATCCATTCTAAATACCCAGTCACTATTTGTCTGGTCATATCCTTTTTGAAAATATTTACCTATCAAATCAAATTTAAACTCTTCAGGCCAATCTTCACCAACTGTAACAACGTCATCAAAAAAATATTTATAGCAGTTTAAAGCCTCTTTCCATGGATCACCTCTTTGTTCAGGGTTAGTCATTGTTGTAAAGCAAGAAATTTTCATTTTTTAATCTCTTTATATCTCATAAAATTACTTTATTAGAATCTTAAAGTAAGAGTTATAAAATTTATAGTTTATGAGAAAATATCTAACAATTTTATCTGGTCATCCAAGAGGTGGTGAAAAGACATGGAATTCTCTTTATAGAAATGTAATTGAGCCATTGAACTCAGATCTAGCAATTCTTACAGGCAACAAATGGATCGCAAATCAATCTTTTGTTGAAAAAAGCAACCATAAATGGCTTTTTGATGAACCAGATGATTGGTTTAGTTATTACGAGGAAAGATATCATGGAAATTGGAAAAAATATTTTGAACTTGGTAGAAATACTGGTTTATATAATTCAGGATCTATACACTTTGCACTAAAAGATATTTTACTGAATAATTATCTAGATGAAATACAGGCCTACGAACAAATAATATTTACAAGATTTGATCAGTTTTATATAAAAGAACATCCAGAATTAAATAACAAGTTTATTTGGATACCTGAAGGCGAAGATTATTTTGGGATATGTGACAGACACGCAGTTGTTCCTTCGGATTATATAAAAAAATATCTTGATATTGTTGACTACATAAACAGTAAAGAATCAATTGAAACAAAGGATGAGCTTTTAAATTGTGAAGTTACTTACAAAAATCAATTATTAAATAATGATCTTTTATCGAAAGTAAAACGATTTAAGAGAAGTCAATTTACAGTATCAATTAAAGGTGATAAAAATAATTGGAGAATTCCTAGATATAAAATTCATCTGTTTGGTGGAATTTTCTTAAAGTATCCAGATGAATTTCTTGATTCAATAAACAATTTAAGAAAATATGAAAAACTTAGACTCTTTTTGTCTAACAATTTGCAAATAATTTCCTATTATTTTTACTTATTACTAAGAAAAAAATTAGGAACTTTTAAACAAACTACTTTTAAAAAGTAACAATAATGTATTAAAAACAAAATCTATAGATTATTCTTTAATTAGAAAATGAATAACGATTTTAAAGTATTTGTACCAGCCGCTGGTAAAGCAACAAGACTATCAGGTTTACCAAAATTTTATTTGCCTTTAAAACATGATGATTTTTTACTGAACTATCATATCAGCAATCTTCAGCAAAAAGAAAATTTTGATATATGTCTTGGTGTGAATTCCAGTTTTTACGATAGTCTTATTAATACATTTGAAGAAATAGAAATTTGTAAAATTGAATCAAATTCGATGGTTGAAACTGTGTTTAAGCTTGGATTAACAGAAACAAGTAACTCATTGGTAATTATGCCTGATACTTACTTTAAGGATTATCAAATTGTATATGATATGGCTGATTTACTCATTAACAACAATTTTGATATTGTGTTGGGTCTTTGGAAAATAAGAAGTGATCAAATAGGAAAATTGGGTCAATGTGTTATATCCTCAAATCAAGTATTGGAGATAATTGATAAAGATATAACCTGTAAAGAAGATTATTTTTGGGGATCTATTTGTTGGAAAAAAGAATTTAATAAATACATAGATTTAAACGATCAACATTTTGGTATTTCAATTAATCGTGGAATAGAGAATAATTTGAATGTTGGTTATGTTATTTCAGATAGCGATTATTTTGACTGTGGCACTTTTGAAGAGTACAAACATATGTTGGAAAATATAAATAGTTGAAAGAGATACTTTATAAATCATATAAAGATAGAAGGTCTGTACCGAAAAATCTATCAAATAAGGATTCAAAACTATTTGAGCATGAATACATCAAAACAATACCTAATTCTTATTTATTTAAATCAAAAAATATAACATATTTTAATTCAATAATTTTATCTATTTCTAAATTAAGGTATTTTAAAAATTATTCTTTTTTTGGAGATAAGACAATGCTTGAAAGATTCAAAAGAATAATAAAAAATTACTCTACATCAAACAAAAATGAAATCATTATAGAAAAAGGTATTTGGTTTACTGATCATAAAAGCCACGTATATTTCCATTGGATTTTGGATTCCTTACAACGTGCAGAAATTAGCTACAAATATCAAAAAGAATATCCTTTATTGGTTCCCGAAGAATTGTATGAAATACCATTTGTATCTGAAAGCCTAGAACATCTTGGTTTTGATTATAAAGTATTAAATAAAAATCAGATATACAAACTAAAAGATGTTGTAATTGTTAGTAAAACAGCACAAACTGGCAATTACAATAAATATATTTTAGAAAATCTTGTGAAACGATTTATCTCTTACTCTAAAAAAGTAAAATTATCTCCACATAAAAATCTTTTTATATTGAGAAAAAAAGAAAGAGGAAGAAGTATTAAAAACTTACATGAAATTGAAAGTATTTTAGAAAAATACAATTTCGAAACCATTGAATTTGAAAACTATAATTTTAAAGAAAAAATAAAACTTTTATCAAATTGTAAGAACCTCATTGGAATCTTTGGCAGTGGATTAACCAATATGATTTTTATGAAAAAAAATACAAATGTAATTGAGATAAGACATAAAAATGACGATAAAAACAATGCATTTTTTTCCCTTGCTTCTTCAATGAATATAAATTATTTTTATCTCTTTTTTGAATTTGGTGAGAATGGTATAGAAATTAATCTTGATAATTTTGAGTATCTAGTAGCTGGTTTAGCATGATTATATGAAAAAGATGATATCTTTTAGAATTTTATTTAACCTTACTTTTTTAAATTTACTTTTATCTAATTTAAATAATATTGACAACGGACGTATTCTTGAGGCATTCTATAGAAATTTTTCTCAAGATCTTATTAAGATTTCCTTTCCTACAGATGTATCTTTTACTTATTTCATTTTCTCTATTCCTACTGCTGTCGCACTATCGATCTTATATGGAAGTATTGTAAACATTAAATTTGATTCTGATAATATTCAAACAATTTTTAGAAAGACAACATTGATTTTTATTATAAATACCTCAGTAACAAGTACTGCAATTTTCTTTTTTAGAACATACGAACTTCTCTCTAGGTTTTATGTCTTAGTATTTTTTATTCTTTATCCATTGTTAATATTATTCGTTGAATATTTAGCATTTTTATTAAACAAAATTGAAAAAAAGTTAATCAATAGATTATCATTCGCATCATTATTCGTAGTATTTTTTGTTTCAAATTATTTCTTACTACTCGACTCTCAAGAAAATATCTTAAATGAGAATAAATTTGAGGAAGATGTAGAAGTTGATGCTAGCAAAATAATTTTCCAAAACAATGTTGCTGAAGAATTTGTACTTGATGAAGAAGAGTGTAATGAATGGAAAGGCACTGGAACATACTCTGGATGTATACAAACAGAAAGCATCGAAATAAAAGAGTTTGATATCCAAGTCACAAATATTATCAACTATCAAAATGAGCTTTATTTTATATTAAAAGAAGGCCTTGTTTACAAACAATCAGGGGAAAATGAAAGTCTTGAGCTATTTTTGGATATATCAGACAGAGTTCATACAAACTTTCCAGGAGTTTCACAAGGTTTGTACAGTATGGCTTTCAAACCAGACAATTCTCATTTTTTAGTTACTTACTCTAACGATGATATTGCTCTAGTAATTGAAAAATACTATTTAGACAACAACAAGAATCCAATTCTTGATAATTCTGAAATTATGTTGAAAATATCTAACAACGTTAGATTTCATTTTGGAGGCTCTTTATTCTGGTCAGAATATTTCGATGGATTTCTTGTTGGTATAGGTGATATGAGAGAAAATATTATGCCTCTAGTTCACTCAGATGCTTTAAACACAACAAGCTATAAAGGAAAAATAATACTTTTAGATTCTAATAAAAAACTTAATGCTCCATTAATAAATGAACATGGGTTGTTCGAAAGTTTTGACAACATTGTTGCGTATGGTCTTAGAAATCCCTGGCAATTAATGGAATATCAAAATAGGTTATATGTAACAGATGTTGGTTCACAATTTATAGAAGAACTACATGAAATTATTTATGATGATCAATATATTAACGAAGAGTATAAATCCGTTTCTTTTGGATGGCCAGTCCTTATGGGAGAAGATCTATCATACTCATATCAGGAGAGAAATAAAGAGGCACTAACACGACTTGATGGAAGAATAACAGATTTGTACTATTGGGAAAACGGTATAGGCACCAAAGCAGATGAATATATAATTGAAAATTCAGTTCTTCCTGCACTTCAATACGACCATGTTGTAAATCCAAATGTAATTAGAGCAGCAATAATAGGTGGCGATATAATTACTGATGAAAATAGTAAATATAAAGACTACTATTTTTTTACCGACTATGTTGAATCAGAACTATATGGTTTCAATATTAATACAAGAGAGTTACTTATTTTTCCACTACCAATAGTAAGTAATGCAACCTCTCTTAGAGTAAGTCCATTTTCAGAAGATACGTTATTAATTGCATTCATTAATAATTCAGTAATGAGTGTGAAGCTTCCATAAATTATTTTTTAATAAAAAAATACATATAAAATAGTTATTGTTTGTGGATTTAAAAAATTTAAAAAGTAACGAATATATTTCAAGCTATAACTTTGCAAGAATTGCTGACAAAGTCTATGCTGAGTCACTAACTTTTAATCAGTATGAATTAATAAAAAATAATAACACAAAAATTATTTCAAAATCTGAAAATCAAGTTCTATATATTAATACAAATTTTTTGATTAAAGAAAATGATGTTATTTTTTGTAACACATATATGATAAAGTCTTTATTCGAAGTTTTGAGAAATGTTAAAAATTTAACAAATATTAAGTTAATAACTACACAAACTGATCATTTAATTACTGAAGAATTATTTCTTTCAAAACCTTTATGTATTAGTGAATGGTATGCGGTTAATGTAGGTTTCGTGCATAAAAAATTGATTCCAATTCCATTAGGTCTTGCTAATAAGTATTCAGAAAAAAATTTACAGATAGAGGATTTTATAAACCAAAAAATTACATCCGCAAAAAAAAATATTATTTATTCTAATTTTCAGATAAATACTAACTATCAGCACAGGAAGAAGGTTTTAAGGAACTTAAAGTTTAACAATTCGGCAACAATTGCTGAGCCAAATCTTAGAAACGATGAATATAAGAAAAATTTACTTTCGTATAATTTTATTGTTTGCCCTTGGGGAAATGGCATAGATTCACATAGAGTATGGGAGTCACTTTATTCAAATTCAATACCAATAATTTTCGAACATGCAACTTTTAACACACTTAATAACCTTCCGAAAATAAAAATTTCAAATTTAAAACAACTTAGAAGCCCATCTTTAATAAGCCAATTTGTAGACGAGCAATTTAATTTTGAAAAATTAAATATTTTATGGTGGGAGTCTATTATTCGAAATAAAAAGATAAAAAATTCAAATACTTTTCAATTCGATAATGTATCTGAGCTTGAAAATATAAAGTCTAACTATAAAAGAATCCTCAAAAATGAACATAATAAGAAAATTCCAAAAACATTGTTTAGAAAAATTGACAATAAAATAAATAAGTTTGTTAGATGAGTAACTATTTAAAAATTAAATCTTATTTATTTAGACTTGATAATTTGAAGGTTAAAAAAAATAAATATTTTAAAAAATTACTTTTTTTCATAGCATTAAAGCTTATCAATTTATACAGATGGGTTAAATCATATAGAATTTATAAATCCTGCAGTAGTCTTGATGAATTTTTTTCATCAATTAACATAAAATGGTACGGAGGAAATGAAGGACATACTCAACAAGTCGAAGAAGAAACTTTATTTCTAGAAAAATTGTCAAAAAACTCTAAAAAAATTCTTGAAGTAGGTTTTAATGGCGGACATTCTGCTGAAACATTTTTAAAAAGTAATAAAAATGTCACTGTTACTTCCGTTGATATTGGTTTTCATCATTATGTAAATTTTGGATATTTCTATTTAAGAAAAAAATATAAAAATAGAATAAAATTACATATTGGAGATTCAACCAAAGTTCTTCCAAAATTAATTTCTAAAAAATATCAATTTGATTTGATTTTTATAGATGGAGGACATGAATATCAAATAGTTAAGAGTGATTTGGATAATTCAGTTAATCTATCTGATAATGAAACAACCATCATTGTAGATGATGTTTTTCTTCCAACAAATGACTCTGATAAAAAGTTCATTGATTCTCATAACAATGGCCCTTCTCAGGCTTGGAACGAAGTTGTGATGAAAAATAAAATTAATCAAGTTGATTACAAAGAATTTAAGTCAAAATCTACTAATAAAAGATCTATAGTTGTCGGAAAAGTGAAATAATTAAAAATTATTTATATTTTTCTACACCTTGTTTGGTAATAACTATTTCTTTATTTTTTATCATCCAATAAAAGTAGGTTATTTTGTCATCAATCTTTTCGGGAAACTCTTCGTAGCATTTTTTTATAAATATAAAATATATATTCATTATTCCCTGTTCATTGGTTACTGATATTGGGTATTTTTCAACAAGATTAATGATCTCATTTTTTGTACTATTTGTTATTAAGTTTGTATCGTAAAACATTAAGCCTGTTTGAAAATAGTTAGTAATATTTAAATCAAAATTATTATTTAAATCTTCAAAGCTTTTTGTTGTTTTATCAAATTGTGATGATAGAGATTTTTTATAGTCTGGATATGAGTCCGCTCTTGCTAAAAGCTTATTCTTTTGACTTAGTTCAAGTAAGGGATTTATATCGTGATGTATTTTCATATTTATATCTAAATAGAAAACAAAATTCCAGGCTTTAAGTCTTTGATCAAAAAGATGTAATTTATGCCATTGAAACTTTTTTGTTTTAAACCTATTTGGCTGATCATTAAATTTTGTTTCAGCCAAACTCTTTCTTACATTATTTGATAAAACGATTTTTGAAAATCTAAATATTTTTATTTTTGAATCGTTTCTTAGGATCTTTAGTAAGAAAAGAGGTGTGAATTTTCCAGTTATAATAACTATATCTCCATAGTATTTTCCTACATGTCTTATTTCGTATATAAACTTATGTAAGTGTCTCCAAGCGTATTTAAAATTTACGACAACTGCTATAGAAGTATTGTTTTTCATTTTTATTCGATATTTAGATTAATACTAACAAATGAAAATTTTACAAAGCAACTTGTATGTAATTAATTTTCAATTTCAATTAATGTTTATAATTCTATCTAGAATTAATAAATTAAAACATTATGATCAAAACAATTAAGTCATTGAATGATAACAAGTATGATTTTTTCTATAAGTTAATTTTTTATATAGTTTTTTACTATTCCTGCGTTACTCTTTATTTGACTTTTGATATCGCACAATCTCCAGATTTTGAAAAATATTATAAATATTTTGAGTACTATTCAGGAAAAATTGATAAAACAGGATTAGAACAAGGAAATCTTTACTTTTTTTTCCATTACATATTTGCTGTAGCTGTATCATCATTAACTGATCTTTTGTCAATTAATGAAATAGTTAATATTTCAGTACATTTAGTGAACAGTATTATATTCCTATTTGGTTTAAGAGGCTTTATTAAGATTTTAAAATTTAAAAAATATAAATCATCATATATATATCTTTCAATGATTGTTGTTTGTTTTCTTCCTCCTGCAATTGAATTGAGATTAACCTTGAAGCCGGAGATACTTGCATTTTCACTGTTTGGCTGGATACTTTTTCATATGAGCAAATACTTGTCAACAAAAAACAAAATTAATATTCTTTTATTTTTTCTTGCTCTCAGCATATTGTTTACATCAAAAATATCTATTTCCTTTATCTTATTTGTTATTTTGGCACTTGAAATATATACAAATCATAGAAAAATTTTTAACAGGAAAAATTTAAAATATTTTTTACCATTTTTAATTCTGAGCAGTACTTTGATAATAGAGAACAGGTTTCATAATGGATTATTTTTGAATGAAGTAAAGCATCCTGAAAATTACAATTACAAAGCAGATATAAATTTTTTTTCAAATATTAATAGAAAAGACTTAATTAATAATCCAAATAGGTATTTTCATAACGAATCATTTATTTCAATTACTCTTTTCGACACATTTAATGATTTTTTTCAAATTTATTGGAATTCTGAATACACAGAATTGAATAAAAATAGAGATAAAGAATTTTTTAAAATAAATAAAATACCAAATAATAAGGGATTTCTCAAAGTTAAGTTTGATAGTCTTGAAAAAAGCTTTACCTTTTCTGGTGATTTTGATGCCAGGTGGGACGACCCAAACTACATTAATGAAACAAGAATGAGATTTAGCTTTATATTCTCTATATTCTTTTATTTACTATCCCTAGTTTTAAGTTTTATAAGAAAAAATAGGATTATCATGATATCCCAATTTATCGGGATGTTAATTCTTGCTTTATCAGCGCTTGGTGTATTCGGCACAAATAATTTTGATCCGAAGGTCGGAGATAGTGTAAAAATATATTACATTTCATTTTTAATCACACTATCGTTTATTTTTCTAATAGTTGAATTATTTAGAATATTAAATTTTGGTTATAAAACAGCTTCGATAGTTTTGATATCTTTGTTCATGTTTTTTATCGGGTTTCCATTCAGTTATGACGAAGATACCAGAAATGACATCTTATATAAGAATTCATTACTTACAACTTGCACTATAAATGGGCCTTTAATTGAAAACATATTAGGAATAGACGAAGAAGTTGATTGTAAAAAAAATTTCAATGATGATGAGATATTTGTACCAATTACAAAAATGAGAAGTATTGAATTTAATATTAATATTTCAAAGATACCAATAGTGAGTTTCTTAGTGTTTATAACTTATCTTTCTTTATTAAACAATTTTATAAGTCATTACATCACGAATTATTTTGAAAAGTTTGAAAGAAAGAGAAAAAATGGATGAGAATACGATTATAAACTTTTGTGGAGAATTTCCCGAAGACTTTACAAGCATTGATATAAATAGTGATCCAAATTTTATTTTTGAAAATGATCCAGAATATGAATTAGTAAGACTTTTTGATGCTGATGGTAATACAGTTCTAGTTAACTCTTTTCTTGAATGTCAACACTATGTTAAAGGAGGTTGGGATTACCTTCCTTTACAGTTAAATGAGAGTTTTTTTCATAATGCTTTTCTGGGATTTTGTTTTGTGGCAGTAGTTATAGGATTTATATTTTCACAAAGATCATTCTTTAAAGGGTTTAAAAAAGCATGAAAACAAGAAACCTTCAAATATTAAAACTTCTTATTATATTTCTGTTGTTGATCATTCCATTTTCAATTTCTGACTACTCCGATAATGTGAAGCCAGAAAAAATAACATCTGATCTAAGGTTCTATGAAATAAATACATGCAGTATCTCTTTATATGAGTTTTTAATTGAAAACCCAAATGTAGTTTATCAAGATCATTACAAAATAAGATTTAACAACTACTCTTCTGCTAGATGTTTTGGACAAATTACAGGAATTGATCAATTGGGGTACACTTTTTACATTTCTATTGGAACAAACTCAATAGTAAATTTATTATTACAATCTTCGGTTTGGATTCTTCTTATATCACTTATAAAAAGTAAGAAACAATTCAATTTTGACCTAAAATCACTAACCTCACAGATTATTGGTGTGTTACTGATATGTTTCTTAATTTACTCAGAAAAAAGATATTATTCAAAAATGTTGTTTGAACTTGACTTAGAAGTACAAAGATCTTATGTATATCTATTTTCATATTTTTTTTATGTTTCATTTTTTTCATATTATGTTTTAAAGACTCGTGATAAAAAAATAGTTTACTTTATTCCATTTGGATATTTAATAATGGGTCTTATAGCGGTTTAAATATTTATTTTTTGATGATATTTTTTCTAATTATTGGGATAGAAGTAATTTTAAAAGATAAAAAAATCAGAAAATACTTCAACTTTTATAATTTAATAATTTTATTTTGGGGCTATCGCGCTATAAGTCAAAATTTTTATCTAAAACCTGATAAAATTCGTGGTCTTTCAAGTTCAACTTACAATTTCTTAACAGTAAGTTTGTGGAGTTATATTATTATATTTTCAATAATTGGAATTCTTTATTTTACATATGAGAGATTAGGCGACACAAAATTAATATCATTTAGAAACAATTTTTTAATTGCAGGTTCACTTATTTTAGTCTTAGGATATTTAGGTTCATCAATGCCTTATTTTAATTTTATGAATTTTTACTATTTTGGACAAACAAAAGTGGGAACTGACAACCAAAATATATTTTCAGTAAACTATTGGGGTGAAAGTGAAGCATGGAGGGGATTTTTTCCAAGTGCTGAAACAATAGGAGAGTTTTATGGAATTGCTATTTTATTATTTTTTATTTCTACAAAAGTTGATTTTAAAAATGATAAATTATTTTTTCTTTTTATACCTCTATGTTTGACCGGACTTTATGCCTCAAATAACAAAGCCGCATTAATCACTCTTCTTCTTTGTCTACTTCTTAAATTTAATAATATTTCAAAACTTAACATAACAGTCAGAACCATAGGTTTTTTGATTGTTTTTTCAGTATTTATTTATTTTGTAAGAGTTGAAAATCTTCTATTTGATTTAAATTTTACTTCAAGAAAAATGATTGATATGGGCTTTAACTACGGAATAGAAAATAATAGATCAAGTTTTATTAATTATTTTTATTCAACAGAATCTAACTCTTTCGTGCGTTTTATAATTTTGTTATTAGGTCAAATAGCATTTTTAATTAATAGATCTGAACTTTGGGGTTTATTTTTTTCAAGATTTAATCCAAATCGATCAGAACTTTTACTTGGGACAGGCCCTTTCAATTTATCAAACCACTATGGTGATATTGACATATCAACAATTAGAATTTCAACAGGAACGCCACTTGGCTTTTTACTTCCTCACTCTTCTTTTTTACTACTATTGTTATTTTTTGGTATTTTAGGACTAGTCTTTTTTGCATTTCTATTTTTAAAAAATAATAAAGAATTAAGATCCTATAATTACGATTTATTTTTAATCGCTTTTTTTATATCTATAAACATTCTTAAAAGTGATTCAATTTTATATCTTCCATCATTAACAACCTACCTATTATTTGTGTTTTCTTTCAATATGAAAAAAAATAAGAAAAATAGTAAATTAACTGTTTAATTTGTCTCTTAATATTGCAAAATAGATTAAATATAAATTAAAAAAAGAAAAGATATACCTATAAGCAGATTCTAATTCTCGATCTTGCCAGATAGTGATATAGAGAATAAAAACAAGAAAAATATTTATTGTAAGAATGAATAAATATTCTATATTTGGTATTTTTTTCGTAATATATAGTGAAGAAATTATTAAGAAAATCATTAAAGTTAAAAATAAAATCATGACCCTGTCTAAATAAAAAATATTCTGTAAAATTTTTAAAATATTTTCAAACCCTATTGTTTCTATATTGCCTAAAACGTAAAACTCACTAATACTGAAATAATTATTTGAATTCTCAATGTTAATAACAAATTTATAATTGATAAAATTTAAAACAAATGCAGTAAATCCAAAAAATATAGAAGCCAAGTCTCTTTTTTTTAATGCTATGAAGGCTATAAATATCAATATTAATATTGATACAAAAGGTTTTGATAAATACAAAAAACCAATAAGAAAATATGAAAAATATTTAATTTTTTTGTTTTTGAAGTCATTATTACTTAATGAAATTAATGCTATTGGAAAAAATAAATTTATTACAGCTTCACCCATTAAAGAGTTTATAAATAAATAACTGAGCCATGAGCTATTAAAAACAATAGAAGCAAAAAGTGTAATCGTTATCACTTTTGATACATTTTTTAATTTTTGTTCTAAAACAAAAAGTATAAATATAAATGCAAACACATTTACTATTGAAGGTAAATATATAAAACTGCCACTGTTCGATACCAATTTGGTTAAAACAGCGAATGTATTATTAATAAGCAACCCATAACCAGGTTCAATATTGTTTAATAAAGCATAATATAAATTATTTTCATAAATCATCTTTGTCATCGGAAACCAAAAGTAATCAACATCACCATTTTTAGATATATTTTTAATTAAATCTTTACTAAAGAAGTCTCTCACAAAATAAATAAATATAAATATAACTATTGTGTAAACAGAATTTAATATAGCAATTTTATTTTTTGAAATAATAATTGAAATTAACCAAATTAAATTCACAATTATAAAAGAGGAATTAAAATTTAAAACATTATCTTGATAGAAAAGAAAAAAGAACTGAAATGCAAAAAAACTAATTAAGTACAAAATAATAGATAGGGATATTGAATTTAAACCAAGCATATTATTTATCGCACTACCTATAAAAAATAAGAAAAAAAAGATAAATATAGAAAAAATTAAACTATTTATATCAAAGTAAGATAATTTAAAATTATTAGTTGATAAATTATAAATAAAATTTCCAGTTATAACTGTAACTATTAATGCTTCAACAAATTTAGTATTTAAAATCCGGTTCATTGTTAAGTATTTTTTTTATTAGAAAAAAAATTAAGTAGATCAACCAAAAGATATAAAATCAAAATAATAATTAATAAGATCCACAATAAAAAATAATTGTAAAAAATGTTTGCGAAGAGCACTGGCCAAAAAATAAAAAACAATATTGAATTTATGGATAAATTGTATCTTGCTGTAATGAGATTTTTCGTGAATAATAATTTGATAAACGTAGGTATTGTTTTCAAAGAAGCTCTAAAAAGTGGAATACTAGATTTTTCATCATTATAAATGGTCTCTATCCCTACTTCTCCAACTCTAAAATTATGGGCAGTTACGTGGATTAGTAAAGAGTTTTCAAAAAAATAGTTATTATTAAGTTCATCAAAATCAAAAGTTTCAAATATGTCTTTTTTAAATGCTAAGAACCCGTTGTTTGGATCTGATATTGAGTAGTTTCCGGAAATAAGTTTCTGTAAATTTGTTACAAATAAATTTCCAATTAATTTTGATAATGGCATACTTTTTAAATTTTTTTTCAGAAGGAATCTATTACCTTTTACAAAATCAAGCTTCTCTTCTTTTATTTTCGAAATAAACTTAGGTATATCGCTTGCTAAATGCTGCCCGTCTCCATCAATTTTTATAATTATTTCATTTTCTAATTTAATTGCTTCACTAATGCCTTTTTTCATCGTATATCCAATACCCATGTTTTTTTCATTTTTGAATATATTCAGATCTATATCCATTTCATTTTTGAGTTGTGAAATGACTTTTAAAGATTTGTCAGTTGAGTTATCATCAATCACAAGTATTTTTGAACAGTAGTTTGAAACATCTTTGATTACTTCTTTTATTTTGTTTTCTTCGTTATAACAAGGAATTATTGCTGTAATATGTTGTTGCATCTAAAGTTATCATAGTAATAAAAAAGTTAGAACCATAGTACAAAAAAATAATGAAACTTTTATTTAAAAAAATTAATTATTCAGATATTTCACTTTTGTTTTTTTTGATTTTTGCAACATTAAGTTCTTATGTCCTTGAATTCAATATAAAAGATACTGCAAATCAATATTTTTGGTGTGTCGAGGTCAAAAAAGATTTTACTTTTTCATTTTTAGGAAATATTAAATTACCAATTCATTGTGACGAGGGCCCTTATTTATCAGCAATTTCAAGCATTGATTATTTTTTTTCAGAATCAAATCCATACCAGAAAAGACCTCTTTGGATATTAAGCATTAAAACATTTTTTCTATTATTTTCTTTTATTTTTGATTCACTTTTGTCTGAATATCAAATATTTAGACTCTCTACTCTATCCTTACAAATAATTATTTTGTTTAGTATTGCAAAACTGTTTCTTAGTATTTTAAAAATTGATTTAGAAAAAACTTCTAATTATTTCCCAATTCTTGTTTTAATTTTGTTTCCATATATCAGATGGAATATTTTTTTTCCATCTCATGGAAATCTTACACTTTTAGCAACACTACTTTCCTTGTATGTAATTAAAAATAGGAATATTAAGTTAAATAACAAAGATTTAACTTTTATAATTTTTGGATTTCTTTCACTTGCTCATAGGTCTTTCTTAGTATTTGGATTTTTAACAATTACCTATTTTTTGTTTCAAAAAAATTTTAAAAGTAATAAAATTTATAGTGCTTTTCAGCTGTTATCTCCAACTTTACTTTATGAATTGCTTATATATATTTCACCTTTCAATTCATATGACTGGAATAGAAATGAATACAATCAGTTTTATTGGATCTTAGATTTATTTCAATCAAAACAAACGAAAAATGGGGATGATTTTTGCCAAACTTTTGAAACCTTCCTTGTTTGTAACATAGAGATTACTTTAAATTATTTAAAGTTTTTTATAATTCCATTGTTTGCAGCAATAACACTTTTTATATTTTTAAGATTATTTAACAAAAAAATTTCAGATTTAAACAATTTGCTTTATATATCAATCGGCATACATTTTTTCTGGTCACTTCAGGGTTGGTATCCAGAGTTCAGATTTATTAACTATAGCATTGGATATTTAATTTTGTTGAGCCTAATTATTATGACTGAGGCTTTAGGCGGTAAGAAATATTTATCATATATATCTATTATAATTTTTTATTTTTCAATGGATTACCTTGAGCCATATTCCAAAGTCAACTTTGAATTCAATGTCATTAATATTACTTCGACAGTAGTTTTTTTAATATACCTTATAGATTTATTTCCTAGAAAAAAAAATAAAATATTTTATTCTAGGTAAAAAAATGATTTCTTTTTACCATTGTATAAAAAGGAAAATAAATTTTAGTAACTTTCATTAACAACAAATTTTTTATAACCTTATGGATAGTTCTTATACAAATTTTATTTGTACAAAATATAAAATTATATTTTTTAATATGGATTTTAATTATTTTCTATGAAAAATTATTTTTAACTTTTTACACAAAAATCTTATTTTTCTCTCATTTTGTATTGTCGTATTTTTATATTGTTTTTAGTTATTTAGCTAGCAATAATTTACCACTGTTTTGGGATATGCAGTCGTTTCTACAATTAATTAACTGTAATAATGATTACGGTTATGAGTTTAAGTTTTTAAATACAACAAAAACAGTAGCTTGCATTGAGGATATGGGCTTTGGACCTTTGAGTTTCTTACTAAGTGCTAATTTAGATACAGTACAAATTACAATTACATTTTCAATTTTGTACTTTCTATTTATTACATATGTATTGTATAAAAAGTTTGGATCAGAAGATTTTGTAAGAGTTGCATTATTGTTTATATCACCAAGTTTTTTATTTTTATTTGAAAGTCTTAATCCAGACATATTCATACTTATATTTTTTATATATATATTTCTTATCAGGAATCAAAAGGAAAATATTAATATTTTTGATTTATTATTATTAACACTTTTTACACAGTTGAAAATTTATACTTTAGCTATTCTCGTTGGAATATTAATTTATAAATATCTTGAAGGTAAGAATTTAAAGAATGTATCTTTTGTAATTTTTATAAATATTATTTTCCTAGCTTACCATTATTTTGTTCTGGATAAAGCAACACCACATCCCTCATCAGTAAACAGAACATTTGGTTTGTTGTCAGATTTTTATATTTTTAAAAATTCATTTGGTATTAATTATTATGTTTTCTTTTTAACCTTTTCTCTTTTCCTAATTTTCATTAATAGAAAAGATATAGTTAACTTTAAAAATTTAGAAAATAAAGAATACTCAAATTTTGTTATTTTGGTTTATATTCCGATGATTATTTTGATTTTAATTTTTGCAAATTATGGATATAAATTTGTATTTGTTATTTTATTTTTTACCATCCTTCCTTTCGATCTTTCAATAAAGTCAAAATTAATATTGTATTTTTCGTTTATTTCAACTCCACTCCTTTACTTGTTTGGTTACGATTTTTCAGAATCTTTACTAAATCTTGTTTTTTTTGTATTAAACAGGTTAAGTCATCACTATATATTATTTATATGTACTTCAATGTTTTTAAACTTGATTATTACCAATTTGAAACTTTATCGTGATGATGTCATATAAACTAACTCATAAATTGAGAGAGGTTGACATTTTCTTTACTATTACAATTTTGACGACTTACCTAGGAATTTTTTATTCAAATCAATTTTTTTATTTAATTTTGTTTTTAACAACAATATATTTTTATATATTTAAAAAGAAGATAAAAACAAATTTTGAGAGGTTTTTAGTTATTTTTCTTCCAATCATTTTTTATGTAGAAAAAATTAATGAGGCTTTTCAAAGAAATGATCTTTTATTTTGGGATAATCAATACTTATTTCATTTCTTTCGTTGTAACTTATATGAAGAAGGCTACATATTACAGCTTACAAAAATTGCTTACGATTGTAAAAGCACGTTGGGTTTTGGTATCCTTTCAGAAATTATTGCTTTTGACAATAATCCTTGGTTCTTATCACTACTTATTTTTGTTTTAATTTTTTTGAGTATTATTTATTCCTTATTTAAGGTCAAAAAAGAGAATGTCTTTCTAATTTCTCTTTTCTTATTGTCTCCAGCATTTAGATTCTTGATTTTATCTTTAAATTCAGATATCTTTATTATTCTCTATATTTCATCTTTCTTTTTGAGAAAAAAATTTAAGCTAAATATTTTGGATTATTTAATTTTGACTATCTTCATCCAACTCAAAATTTATGCGATAGGTATTTTGATTGGATATTTGATATATACATTAATTTCAAAAAAAACTCTAGAGGCAATTTACTGCAGTCTTTTTCTAATCTCTAATTCTTTAATTGTTGGTATTTTTCATATTGGTATCAATGCATTATCTTCATTTGAGCTTGGTGGTGTGCCGTATGTTTATGCGCCCCTATCTAGTTTTGGTCTTTTTGCTGACTATTTGGCATACAAAGATGTACAAATAAATGAATCAATCGGTAACTTTAATTTTCTACGGATATTTTTGATTATTTTTATTTTTTGTAGTTTATATATATTTAAATCAAGATTTATTGATTTTACGAAATTTATGGACAAGAAAGAAGTAAGTATTTTTATAACGATAACTCCTTTGGTATTTTTAATAAATCTATTTGCAAACCACGGTTATAAATTTATTTTTAATTTATTACTAATTTTTTTAATATTTAATTATTTAAGCAATTTACAAAAAATCTTTATTTCATCATCAATACTAAGTACCCCATTTTTCTATTTTCTAAATTTTGACTATTGCTGCCGCACTTATATTCCAAGCTTTGAAAGTACATTAACTTTTTTTTACTCAAGATTAACTTTTTATCTTTTAAACTTAATATTTTTTTTGATATTCTTAAAATTAGTTAAATTTAGGAAAGAACTTTCTAACAATTAAATAATTTAATTACTATTCTTCAAATTCTTTATAGAATTTAAATATGATCAGTCTCAACGAAGTGTTATTTGTTGGCATGTCAAAGAACTGCATTTCAACTTTAAAAGAAAACATAATATTTTTAGAAGAATTTCAAAAAAAAACAAATTTACAAATGAAAATAGCTGTAATTGATTCTGACTCAGATGATGGTACAAAAAGTTACTGTAAGGAGTTACTAGATAGTAAAAGACTTGATTATTTTATTGAAATTGATAGTTTGGAGCAAAAATATGACAGCAGGATACAAAGATTGGCTATTTGTAGAAATGAGGCATTAAAGCTTGTCGATAAATGCATTGATGATAATTTAATCTATATACCAATGGATATGGACATAAATTTATTCAAACATATGACAACAGAACAACTAGAGGACACTATTAATTTTCTAATAAATGAGAAAGACATTGAAGGATTATTTCCTTTCTCAATTCCTTTTTACTATGATATATTTGCATTAAGAAAAACAGGGTGGGTCGATGAAAATAATTTATTGATAGCAAGAAAGCTTAAAGATAAATATAAATTATTTTCATTTATTTTTAATTATTATTTTATTTTTCGAAAGCAATTAAGTCCTGAAAAGTTTGATGAGAAGCTAATACCAGTAAAAAGTG
>MDTD01131846.1_pt1 | contig 43319 bp, 38 predicted proteins | sample 811221 | NCBI WGS metagenome assembly MDTD01 (sample SAMN05326646, study PRJNA326480) | marine metagenome | isolation source: seawater | place: Pacific Ocean: South West | collected 2011 | reverse complement strand
GCTGGCAGACCTTCACCGCGACATTCACCGCCTCGCCGTACGCCTTCGCCTGATCGGGCTCGCCGTGGAACAGGACCTCGGGCCCCTTCGCGACCGCGTCGTTCACGCCCTTGGTGACGATCTCGAGCTGCTCGATCGCCGCGGGGCGCTGCAGGTCCGCGGCGCAGAGCATGACCTTCCGGCCCTCCTTCTTCAGCACCGCCGCGAGCTTGCCGCAGGTCGTCGTCTTGCCCGAGCCCTGGAGGCCCGACATCATCACGACCGTCGGCCCCGGGTCGACCTTCATAATCCCCGCGCCGGTCGGCTGCCCGAGGCTCTTCTCCATCGCCGCCTGCGGGTCCGCGTCGGGATCGCCCCCCAGCAGCCCCACCAGCCTCCGGTGGACGATGCCGATCATCTCCTGTCCGGGCTTGAGGCTCTTGGTCACCTCACGCCCCAGGGCGTCCGCCTTCACGCCCTCGACGAAGTCCTTGACCACATCGAAGTGCACATCCGCCTCGAGCAGCGCCGTGCGCACCTCGTCCATCGCGTCCGCGATGTTCTTTTCGGAGATGGTCCCCTGCCCGCTGAGCTTGCGGAACACGCCGTTGAAACCGTCGGAGAGTCGATCGAACATGCAGCATCCGGCCCCGGTCGCGGATTCCCCGCGCGACGCCGCTCCGTGTCTGGATTTCCGTCAGGGCCGTGACCGCAGCCGGGCAAGCGTAGCCCCCGACCGCCGCGCCCGGAGTGTCCGCCCTCAGGGCCGGATCAGTCCGCCCTCATCCTCCGCGAACGCGTCGAACCCGAGACCGTTCCACAGCGCGTTGTCCCCGAGGTCCTCGAGCACGCGCCCCACCACCGGGCGCCCGCCAGCGGACGGGTTCGGATCCGGGATGTACCCCAGCTCGATCTGCGTCATCCGGCTCGCGTGCCCGTCGAGGAACGCGACCGTCGCCTTGCCCCCGTGGCGCGGGTCGGCGGGGCTGGGCCCGTCGTCCTGCGCGAAGGTCGTCGCCCCGTTGTGCTCGGTGTCCAGACGGGGCGGGTCGAGCGTGTACGCGTGCTCCCGGTTGCCGGTCGTCGCGATCCGGTTCTGGTTGCCCATGCTGTCGGCGAAGGAAACCGTCCGCGAGTGGGCACGGACCATCGCGTCGCGGACCGGGAAGTTCGCCGCCGAGCCGCCGGGCCCCTGGTCGCGCGTGTTGCCGAGGTAGTGGTAGTTGTACCCGTACGAACCGTTCCGCAGCGCCTTGATCTCCCCGTTGTCGGCGGTGAAGTCCTCGACGTCGTGCGTCGGATCGCGGAAGACATCGTTGTCGATCCGGTCCATGTCGTCGGTGCGCGCGCCGCCGCCGTCCCCGCCGGTGAACTCCGCCCACTCCTGCTCGTCGCGTGGGTGATAGGGCTGCCCCACATAGTCACCCACCGCGAAGTGCCACCGCGCCCGGGGCCGCCCGGTCGGCGTGTGCACCTGCCCCGGCGGGAGGCGGAACGCCGGCAACTCGTCGTGGTCATTGATGTACAGCGCCATCCCCTGACCAAGCGACCGGAGATTCGACAGGTTCACCACCGCGTGGGCGCTCGACCGCGCGGACCCCAGCGCCGGGAGCAGGATCCCGATCAGCAGCGCGATGATCGCGATCACCACCAGCAACTCGATGAGCGTGAACCCCCCGCGCCCAAATGACACCACTCGGCGATCCGATCGCAAACTTCTTACTGACAAGGACATCAGGCTTTCCTCGGTGCGAAATCCGCGGCATAAACTGCGATTGAGACTCAGTCTCAATTGCAGATCTTTGCCCGCTCTCGGCTGATGTCAACTCCGACAGACCGCCCCTCCGACAACTGCTGCCGCGTGCGTTGCTCCGAGATTGGGGAGAGATGTCCCAGCAGGGCCGTCGCCGACTTCGTCCAACCAGTCCGGTCGAACGGGCCCGCGGCGCCCGCCAAGGCCTAGGTGCAGCCGGTCACGAAGGCATCGACGAAGCCCGCGATATCGGCCAGGTCGAAGACCCCGTCGCCGTTCAGATCAGCAATCGGTTCGCTGTTGACGAACGCACCCACGAACGCGTTGATGTCGTTGAGGTCGAGCACGCCGAAGGGCGAGGCGAGATCCGCGGGGCAGCCCCGGATGAAGGTCAGTGAGTTGATGTTGAAGCCGCCCAGCGACTCGAGCATCGCGACGCGGAGCCGTTGCACACCCGCGTCGAGCACGAGGTCAGCACGCACGGTCGTCCAGTTCTGCCAGCCCCCGGTGCGCGGGGCCGTGATCGTCCCCGTCAGATCGGTTCCCGCGCTCTCGATGCGGAAGGCCCCGCCGTCCGCGTCCGAAGCGACACGGGCCTCGAGCGTGTACAGACCGGGCGTCGCGACATCGACGGTGTACTCGAGCCACTCACCCGCATCGATCCAGCCCACATTGAAGCCCTGCTCGCTGCTGGGCTCGAGGTCCACATTCTCGTCGCGGTAGGCGTTCCCGTTGTTGCCGGGCGTCGTGTCGTGGTAGGCGATTCCCTCGCCCCCCAGGTCGAAATCTTCTGCCTGGATCACACCCGGGATCGCGGCGGGCGCCCCCCCGAACGGCGCCTGCCCGTCGCAGCCGTTGCCGACCGTGATCTCGATCGCGTGCGTGCCCGTGAGCCCGCTGTCATCGACCGCACGGGCCGAGATCGTGTAGCAGCCGTCGGCAGCCGCGGGCCATGTGACGCTGTAGGGCGCCGTGGCATCGACGCCGAGGAGACGCTCCCCCTCGTAGAAGAAGACCATGCTCACGGTGCCATCGGTGTCGATCGCTTCCGCTTCGATCTGCAGATCGCCCGCCGGCAGGAACGCCCCATCGCCGGGCGAGGTGATGGTCGTGGTCGGGGGAAGCGATGGATAGGTCAGCCCGAAGCCGTAGGGATAGAGCGGGATGCCGCCCGAATCCCCGGCATTGATCGGGACCTGCCCGATGCTCACGGGCCAGCTGTGGGGCAACACGCCAGAGAAGTTGTGATCACCGAACAGCACCTGGGCGACGCCGTCGCCCTCCGTCCCCGGGAGCCACGCCGCGACGAACGCGTCCCAGTTCCCGATGCGATCGGCGACCATCAGCGGACGACCCGAGACGAGAACCACAACCGTCGGGATATCCCCGATCCGGCTCAGACACGCGACATCCGCAGGGTCGAGCGCCAGGTCGGCATCGTCGCCCAGCCATTCCGCGTAGGGCGTCTCACCGATCACCACGATCGCGACATCGTGCCCCGCCGCGCCCGATCCGTCCTCGCTGAAGGTGACCGAGCCGCCGCCGTACTCGACCGCGTCCTCGATGCCCTCGAGGATGGTGGTGCCGGGGGTGATATCGCCGCTGCCGCCCTGCCAGGCGATGGTCCAGCCCCACGCACTGGTGCCCCATGTTGTCCGCGTTCTTGCCCGCGACGAAGACCCGGCTGCCCTTGTCGATGGGCAGCACACCGTTGTTCCGCAGGAGCACGAGCGACTTGCGCACCGCCTCCCGCGCAACATCGCGGTGCGCGGCGCTCCCGACGGCGCCGCTGTTGACGAGCGTCCGGTCCGCGAGCGGCTCGTCGAACACGCCCGCCTGCGCCTTGATCCGCAGGATGCGCCGGACCGCGTCGTCAATGCGATCGGTGCTCAGATCGCCGTTGTTGACCGCCGCCTTGAGCGTCGTGATGTAGGAGCGCCAGTTGCTGGGCTCCATCGTCATATCGACGCCCGCGTTGATCATCCGGACGACCTGGTCGTAGTAGCTGTTCCCCGAGAGCTCGTAGACCGCTTCCCAGTCGGAGATCACGAAGCCTTCAAAGCCCAGCTCGTCCTTCAGCACATCGGTGAGCAGGTACCGATTCTCGTGCATCTTGACGCCGTTCCAGCTGCTGTATGAAGGCATGACGGTCCCGACACCCTGGGCGATCGCCTCGACGAACCCGGGCATGTGGACGGCGCGAAGCGTCGGCTCGTCGACGACGGTGTTGCCGCGGTCGATCCCGCCGACCGTGCCGCCGTCCCCCACGAAATGCTTGGCACCCGCGATGATCCGCTCGCCCCGCATCGTGTCGCCCTGCAGGCCCCGGACGAACGCGCCCGCGAGCAGCGTCTGCAATTCGGGGTCTTCGCCGAAACCCTCGTAGGTCCGCCCCCACCGCTCGTCGCGCACGACCGCGACGCACGGCGCAAAGGTCCACTCGATCCCGGTGCAGGCGACCTCCAGCGCGGTGATCCGCCCGATCTCCTCGACGAGCGCCGGGTCCCGCGTCGCCCCGAGCCCGATGTTGTGCGGGAAGATCGTGGCGCCGACCACATTGCTGTGCCCGTGCACCGCGTCGATGCCGTACACGATCGGGATGCCCAGCCGCGTGCTGAGCGCCGCGTTCTGGTACGCGTCGTGCATGTCCGCCCAGCCCGAGGGCGTGTTCGACGCGGGCGCCGAACCGCCCCCGCTCAGGATCGACCCGAGGAAGAAATCGCGCACATCGTCGGGCGAAGCGCTGCCACGCTCCGCCTGGGTCATCTGCCCGATCTTCTCATCGAGCGTCATCTGCGCGAGCAGCGCCTCGATGTCCTCCGAGGCCGCGCCCGAACAAACAAACGCGGCGAGCGCCGCAACGAGCGTGGTCTGACGGAGCATGGGCATGGATCGCTCTCGCAAAAGAAAGGCTGCATCAACAACAAACGGCACCCCGCGGGACGCTCTCCAGACGCATGGTACAAGCACACTCAGAGTGATCAATCTGTTACAGCCCCACCGGGCGCTCGAACCAAACAGAAGCACCCGCGCCCAAGGCGCGGGTGTCTGTTCCATCTATCCAGATGCCCGGCCCCGCCGCGCCGTCAGCTCGCCGCGCGGGGGTGCGCCTTGTCGTACGCCTCCCGCATCCGCTCGGTCGTGAGGTGCGTGTAGACCTGCGTCGTGCTCAGGCTCTGGTGCCCCAGCAGCTCCTGGACGCTCCGCAGGTCCGCGCCGTTGTCCAGCAGATGCGTCGCGAACGAGTGACGCAGCGTGTGGGGGCTGATCGTCGGATCGAGCCCAGCCTCACGCAGGTACTTGTCGAGCTTGCGGCGCACGCTCCGGCTGCTCAGCCGCTTGCCGTGCTTGTTGATGAAAAGCGGGAAGCCTTGCCCCCCGTTCGCCTTCGCCTCGCGGAACGAGCCCCCGAACCGGACATCGCTCTCGACCATCTCGACATACTTGCGGATCGCGGCCAGCGCGTGGGTCCCGAGCGGGACGAGCCGCTCCTTCTTCCCCTTGCCCCGCACATGCATCGACTCGCCCTCGATGTCGAGGTCGCCCAGGTTCAGGCCCACGAGTTCGCTCACGCGGATACCGGTCGAGTAGATCGTCTCGAGCATCGCGCGGTCCCGCCGGCCGAGCACATCCCGGTCCCCCGGGGCGCTCAGCAGGCGTTCCACCTGCTCGACCGTGATCGCCTTGGGCAACCGCTTGTTCTGGCGCGGCGTGCGGATCAGCGTCATCGGGTTGGTCGGGCAAAGGCCCTGGCGGTTCGCCCACTTGTAGAACGAGCGGAGCGTCGCGATCTTCCGCGCCGTCGTCGCGGGGCTGTACTGCTTCTCGCCCAGGAAGGTCAGATACGCACGGATCTTGTCCGCGTCCGCCTCGAGGATGTGGCCCGTCAGCGTCGTGGGCTCGATCGAGGCGACCACCTCGCCCGGCGCCGACTGCGCCGCGTTGCGCCGCTTCTCGAACGCCGCCCGCTCCGCGTCGGTGCTGATCTCGATCCCGTGCTCATCGCTCAGGAACTCGACATACTGCCGCAGGTCGGCGCCGTAGCACCGCGCGGTGTAGGGGCTGAAATGCCGCTCGTCGGTCAGGTAGCCCGAGAACGCTTCGGTCAGGGGGAGAACGGACATCAACGCCTCCAGCGGCCCGCGCGGGCCTCCTCGTCGCGCACGCCCCGCTCCGAGGGCGATCCGCAACCACGCGAAAGCAAACCCGGGAGTCCACGCCCGGGCGCCGTCGCTTGTCGTACCAATCTCCGGTCATCCACCGTCGATTCCTTCGCCAGCCCCTACTCGCCGGCGATCACCGACGGGGCATCAGTCTGTCTGTCGGGCGAGCCGCAGCCACTCCCGATCGAGCAGCCCGCGCACCGCCTCGTGCGCACCGAACCGTGTGTACAGATCCATGCTCGCGGTATACACCCGCCAATCGAGGGCCGTCCCCTTCGCCGTGCGCCCCTCCGCATACCGCCGCAGCGCCAGGAGCACATCATGGCTGCGCGCATCGAGATGCACGCTCTCCACCGCCGCGGGCTCATCCGACGCCGCGCCGGTGTACCCCGCGTCCGTCGCCTGGAACGACAGCAGCCGCGGGTCATTGAGCGGCCCCCCGCTCTCGCCGCCCAGGGAGGGCTGCGCGTAGAGCGCCAGCGAAAGCCCGAGCACAGGCGGGTCGTACGGGTCGTACGCGGTGATCGTCCCCGCGACGATCCCGTCAACCCCCATGGCGCGGGCGAGCTGGTTCGCCTCGATCGGGGTCCGCACCGCCGGAAGATCCAGCGCGCGCATCGCCTCGATCGTGCGGTTCAGCGGAAGGCAGGTCAGCCCCCGCGCCGCCGCGAGTTCCGCGATCACCCGGTCCGTCAACGCGTCCGAGTCCACGAACGACGCCCCCGACTCGTTCCGCAGCGGCACCACCGCGATCGCCGCCTCCGCCGCGTACGGCGACACGACAACCCCGGGGGGCACCAACTCCGGGGGCGATCCGCACCCGGGCACCAACCCGACCGCCAACGCCCCCAGCAAGGCCGCCGCTGCGCGCACGAATGCCGTCACGCATCGGGGGCCTGTGAGCATGGTCTGTGCACTTGTCATGGCGTCCTGCCGTCTCGCCCGGCGTCCCCCGAGCGTGCTGTGCTGTCGTCGGACGCGCCGGATCGTCCCGGCGTCCGATCATCTTCATCGTCCGGATCGCGACCCGTCCTCCATCGCGGAGGACAGAGCCGGACCGCCGCGCGAACCCCCGTTCCGGGGCCCGGCCTGATCACGCGCGATCAGGGCTCGTCGGTCGGCACCGTCGCGAACGAATCCTGGTTGCTCGCGTTCGGGTTCACGCGGCGAACCTCGCCCGCGAGACCCGAAGTATCGTTGTTGAAGAAGGGCGATCCCCCGCTCGCCGTCAGCAGCGCCGGGGACGCGTCGACCGACCACAGGTTCTCGTGCCCCGTCCGGTTGCTCACAAAGAACACCGTCCCGTTGGGGCTCCACGCCGGCATCAGGTCCACCGTGTTGCCCTGCGTCAGCGGCATTTCCCCGCGCCCGTCCATCCCGACCATCCAGACCGACGCGCTGGGCGGGCTGAAGTCCGCCCCACTCCCGATCCACTTCTCGGGGTTCGGGACCGCCGCATAGGTCACCCACATCCCGTCGGGGCTGAAGCTCGGGTTGATGTACGCGAGGTTCGGGTCGCTGACGATCTGCGTCTCGTGCCCGGCCTGGTTCGTCTCGGTGTTGTAATCGAGCGTCCACACCGCGAAGGTGCGCCCGCCTCGCTCCCGGCTCCGCTGGAACAGGATCTTGTCGCTCCCGTTCACGCCGGTCCCCGCGACGGGGCTCCACTCCGGGAACAGCCCGTACCCGATGAACTGGCTGCTCATCGCGTCGTACGGGTCGCTCACCCAGAGCTCCCAGCGACCCGACGAGGTCCCGAGCCGGCTGAACACGAGGTGCTTGCCGTCAGGCGACCACGAGGGGTGCAGCTCGTGCGCGTGGTCCATGCTCACCTGGATCGCCTTGCCACCCGTGACCGGCATCACCCAGATGTCCCAGTTCCCGCTCCGGTTGCTCGCGAACGCGATCCGCGTCCCGTCGGGGCTCAGCGCCGGCATCACATCCTGACCGGGGTCGGTCGTCAGACGGGTCACCACCCGGCTGTTGACCTGCTTGATGTAGATGTCCGCGGTCGGGCTGTGCTGCGTGCTCGCGTAGATCAGGTAACGCCCGTCCTTGCTGACGATCGGATCGAAATCGCTCCCCTCGCCCGTGAAGGTCACCTGGCGGGTGTTGAAGGTCTGGTAGCCGGGCTCCTCGGCCCGCTGCGGGATCGACCCGTTGCTCTCCATCAGCGAGCCGTACAGGCTCGCCGCGAGGTTGGGGCCCGCGTTGTCACGGTCGTTGTTCTTCGTGTAGGCGCGGCGTGGCGCACGCTCCGCCGAGCCCGTGTTCTCGACGATCTTCCACGCGTCGTCGCTGTTCTCGCCCTGCAGGAACGGGTCGCTCTTGGGCGCAAACAGGTCCTCGAGCGAGACCGTCATGATCTTGTCGCTCGATTCAGGGTCGTCCTCGACAAGCAGCGGCGACTCGGGACGCGGGGGCTGGGTGTTCGACGCCTGCGTGTCCCGGCTCAGCGTCGAGCAGCCCGACAGGCCGGCAAGGCCCAGGGCGAGACCGGAAAGAGCAAAAAGCGAGCACGCACGGGTGAGATCTTGACGCATGGGAGAACCTCTCCTGCGGCCCGGGCATCCCTCACGCCCGGACGACGGTCCGTCTGGTTCGCCCGCCTCGCGACGCTCCGCGTCCAGGGCAGACTCTCTCGTGTTGCAGGAGCGTGGATCCTCCACGCGACAGCCGGACATCGCCGACCGCGGGGCTTTATCGGACAGATGCGGTGGTCCTCATAAACCGGATCCCGCGAGTTCTTCCAGTTCCGCAGCCCGCGTGGAACGATCATCGGACGCACGAAGGCCCGAGATCATCGCGAGTTCATATCTGGACCTGACGAGACAGCCCACGCGACCCGCACAGACCGACCCGCGCCCGGGACACCCCCGGAGAGAGCGGGACACGCCACCACACGCGTCCCGCCCCCGTGCCGGGGCACCTCGGAGTCCATCCGAAAAACGATCAGCAGCGACGCTTATGCGCAGAAATCGCGGGTGTGCCCGCGGGACGCTCCGCAACCGACTCGCGCCCGCGCCCGAGCCTCGTCGATCGCAGCCTCGTCAGATAGCGGCGCAACCCGGTGTCGTCGAACTCGCTGAGGAACGCGACCGTCGCCGAGCCGTTGTGTTCGATAATCTCGTCCATCAACTGCTCGCGGCTCAGCGCCTCGAGCCTGAACCGGCGCTCACCCAACGGCGCGCGCACGGGGCCGCGCGAATCGGCCCGGCGGTCGGCGCCCGCAACTTCTTCACGCGCCGGCGTTTCCGCATCGCGCCCCGCTCCGGTCGGTGCCCGATCGCGGGCGTTGTCCGTCAGGTCGATGCCGACCACTCGCGAGGGGCGCACCGAGGTCCACTCCAGCAGTTGTTGTCCGCTTCTGCTCCGCATGATCCGCTCCTGTCTGGGAAGAAAACCCTGTGGAGTTTCGCCTCGGACCCTGACTATCGGGCCCGCCCGCGCGCCGCGATCAGCATGTAACAGGCGGGGACGCGCGCGCCACCATTTCGCGGCGGGGACAGCCGCCGAACCCGCTGGTGGGCGCAACCCGTGCGCACAAGATGTGGGGCTCACCCCCGCCCCGGGCGCTATCCTCGTGCATGCCGAACCGCGCTTGGACGCTCGCCCCACCCCAGCCCGCGACGAGCCCGTGCCACGCCGACGCCGAACGCTGGCACCTCGTCTCGCCGGACCGCGCCGAGGCGGTGCTGCTCGAGACCAACCCGCTCGCCGAGCACGGGGTCGCCCTCCCGGCCTCGATCTCGACGCCCGCGCTCGTTGTGCGTTCGGGCAGGCTTGAGCCCGAATCCGGGGACGAGACCGACCGCGCCGACGCCGCGCGACGGACCTGGTCCGGGGAGGGCCGGGAGCGGTTCGACGCCGCATGGGCGGCACTGAGCGCACAGGCCGAGGCGCGGGGCGTCGAGTTGTGGGTCCACCCCATCGCGGGCGATGTGCTCGGGGACATCCCCGCGATCCGAGGGCTCGCGCAAGGATCTCCCGCGGCCGGGGTGTTCCTCGAGCCCGCCGCGTTGATCACCCGCTCGATGGTTGCGGAGGCGGAGGATCACTTCGTGCGCATGCTCGATCCGCTGTCCGCGGGGTCCGCGTCGGGTGTTGTGCGCGCCGTCGCGATCACCAACATCGCGGGCAACGATCTGGAGCGGACCCGGGTGCCGATCGACGAGGGGGACATCGACCCCGCGGTGCTCCGCGCGTTCGCGTCCCGGTTCGCGGCGATCGCCCCCGTCTGCACCCTCGCGTGCGACGCGGGTGTGCTCGCCTGATGCCCCGGGTCGGGCGGATCGACCCGTCCTACACTCGCCCATGAGCGACGCGAAGCCCACCCTCGACCACCCTGCCCTGCCCCTGGTGAAGGAAGCCTTCCCGGACAAAAAGTTTCGCGCCACGGAATTCCGGGGCCTGACCACCCTGATCGTGGACCCCGCCGACGCGCACGCCGTCCTCGAGTTTCTGAAGAACGACGAGCGGACCGCGTTCAACTTCCTGAGCGATGTCAGCGGGATGGACTACCTGAACTACCCCGCCCAGACCCCCGCCCGCTTCGCGGTGATCTACGGCCTGATCTCGCACACCAATGACAACCGGCTGTTCGTCAAGACCTTCCTCGATCCCTCGATCGACACCAGCGGCATCGAGGAGGACCCCGCGCTCTACCTCGACTCGGTCTGCGACCTCTGGCCCGGCGCCGAGTGGCCCGAGCGCGAGGTCTTCGACATGTTCGGGATCCGCTTCCGCAACCACCCCGACCTGCGCCGCATCCTCACCTGGCGCGACTACCCCGCCCACCCGCTGCGGAAGGACTACCCCCTCCGCGGCCGGGGCGAGCGCGAGGCCTACCGCGTCGTGGACCGGACCTCGACATGATCGATCGCCGATACTCTCTCCCCTGACTCGAACGATCCCCTCGCGCAAGCGAGGGGTTTTCACATAGGTCACGACCGCGCGCACAAAGAACTCCCTCGCTTGCGCGAGGGGCTCGGTGGTGTGTGGGCGTTGACGACCGTGGGCTCAATCCGCGTGCGCCGGCGGCACCTGCATCTCGTGGGCCTCTCCTGCGCCCCTGGGCACGCGGATCGACTCGACGAGGTCCTGGGTCTCCTGCGAGGGCGGCGCGGTGAGCAGCGCCACGGTGATGCCAACCGCGAAGTTCACGAGCATGCCGATCGTGCCGATGCCCTCGGGGCTGATGCCCAGCAGCCAGTCCTCGCGCGTGCCGCCCATGAACTTGAATTTCAGGATGTAGCCCGCGGTGAACCCGATGCCGCACAGCATGCCGCTGATCGCCCCGGCCCGGTTCATGCGTTTCCAGAAGATGCCCAGGATGATCACCGGGAAGAACGACGACGCCGCGAGCCCGAACGCCAGCGCGACGACCTCGGCGACGAACCCGGGGGGATAGATCCCCAGCAGCGCCGCGCCGACGACGCCGATGCCCGCCGCGCCGCGCGCGACCCACAGCTCGGTCTTCTCGGTCATGTTGGGCGCGAGCGTCCTCTTGCACAGGTCGTGGCTCACCGCGGTGGAGATCACCAGCAGCAGGCCCGCCGCGGTCGAGAGCGCCGCCGCGAGCCCGCCCGCGGCGACCAGCCCGATGACCCAGTTGGGCAGGCGCGCGATCTCGGGGTTGGCGAGCACCATGATGTCGCGGTCGATGAACAGTTCGTTCGCATTGTCGGTCGGCACGACGCCCGCGCCGCCCGCGTCGCCGTCGACGACGAGCAGGCGCTGGCCGTGCTCGCCCCGGATCGGCGACCCGTCCGAGTCGCTCGCGAAGACGGGCTTACTGGTGGCGCTGGTGAAGGGCGCGCCGGCGCGGTACTGGATCCGCCCGTCACCGTTCTTGTCGATCCACGCGAGCAGGCCGGTGTCCTCCCACGAGCGGAACCAGTCGGGGATGACCTTTTCCCCCGCCGGGCTGTCCGCGGGCACCGCCTCGGCGCTGTAGTACGCGTCGCGTGTCGCCTCGATCAGATTGGTGCGCCCGAAGGCCCCCACCGCCGGGGCCGCGGTGTACAGCAGCGCGATGAACAGCAGCGCCCAGAACGCGCTCATCCGCGCGTCGCGCACGCGCGGCACGGTGTAGAACCGGATGATGACATGGGGCAGGCCCGCCGTGCCGACCATCAGCGCGAGCGTGATCGCGAAGACATCGGTGTACCCCTTGGGCCCGCTGCGGGCGATGATCTGCTGCGGCGCCGCGGTATAGGCCGCGAAGCCCAGTTCCTCGTTCAGCCCGTCGAGCTTCTCGAGCAGGCCGATCGACTCGCCGCGCGCGATGTCGCCCCCCACCGTTCCGCCCAGCGTGTCGATGAAGCCCAGCTGGGGGATCGGGTTGTCGGTGAGCATCAGGCTGATGAACACCGCGGGGACGGTGAACGCGAAGATCAGCACGCAGTACTGCGCCACCTGCGTGTAGGTGATGCCCTTCATCCCCCCCAGCACCGCATAAAAGAACACGATCCCCGTGCCGATGATCACGCCCAGCGTGATGTCGACCTCCAGGAACCGGCTGAACACCACGCCCACGCCGCGCATCTGTCCCGCGACATAGGTAAAGCTCACGAAGATCGCGCACAGCACCGCGACGACCCGCGCCAGGCTGCTCTCGTAGCGATCGCCCACGAAGTCGGGGACGGTGAACTTGCCGAACTTGCGGAGATAGGGCGCGAGCAGCAGGGCGAGAAGCACATACCCGCCCGTCCAGCCCATGAGATAGACCGACCCGAAGTAGCCCGCGAAGGAGATGATCCCCGCCATCCCGATGAACGACGCGGCGGACATCCAATCAGCCCCGGTCGCCATCCCGTTCGCGAGCGGATGGACGCCCTTGCCCGCGATGTAGAACTCACTGGTCGACCCGGCCCGGCTCCAGATCGCGATCCCGATGTAGAGCGCGAAACTGAAGCCGACGAGCAGAAAGGTCCAGCCCTGGACATCGAGGCCCGCCCCGAGCGCAAGCGTTCCCATCGCTCAGTCCTCCCGCAGGCCGTGCTTGCGATCGAGGCGGTTCATCATCACGACATAGACAGCGATGAGAACGAGGAAGACATAGATCGAGCCCTGCTGGGCAAACCAGAACCCAAGCTTCGCCTCCCCGATCCGGAACGCGTTGAGGGGTTCGACCAGCAGGATCCCGCACCCGAACGAGACGACAAACCAGACCACCAGCAATGATGAGAGCAAGCGGAGGTTGCTTTTCCAGTACGCGCTCGCATCCGTGCCGGAGGATGTGCCCGGCGTGGACGAAGCCGGAGAAGCAGGTTCGGTCTCTGTGCTCATGGGGCCCCCATTCAGAGGGCGCACCCTATCGAGAGCGGGCCTTCGCCGCAATTCGGATAGGCAAATCTGGTACCGGCGTACGCATGAAAAACGCGTCCGTGGCGGACGCGTTTGCGGATCGCAAATGACCCCAGCGGGATTCGAACCCGCGTTACCAGGATGAAAACCTGGTGTCCTAGACCAGACTAGACGATGGGGCCGACACAGCCTGACGGGCGAGCCGCGGCTGAGGGGCGATGGTAGCCGCCGAAGGCGTGGACGGCAATCCGCCGCGTGCTTCCTTCGGACCCGGGGATTCCGTAGAATGAGGTATGGAAACCATGCCGCGTCAATCGTCCCAGACGGGGCCCGGCGCGCCGATCGCCCCGTGGCCCGCCCCATCGGAGTTGCCCGTCCTGCTCTTCGGCGGGACCTTCGATCCCCCCCACCTCGCGCACACCGAGCTCGCGCTCCAAGCCCGTGACGAGTTGTTCGGGCGCGAGGGCTGGCTCGTCTTCGTCCCCGCGGCGAGGAACCCCCACAAGCCGCACGGGCCCGAGGCGAGCGACGAGCAGCGGGTCGAGATGCTGCGTCTCGCGACGCAGCACACGCCGCGCGTCGGCATCTGGACCGATGAACTCGAGCGCGCGCACGCCGACGAACCCAGCTTCTGGGTGGACACCGTCGAGCGGGCGGCGTCCGTGGCGGGCAAGAACGCGAAGCTGCGGTTCCTGATCGGCGCGGATCAGGCGCTCGCCTTCGACCGATGGCGCGAGCACGAGCGGATCCTCGAGTTCGCCGAGCCCGCGGTCATGCTCCGCGACCCGTGCGAGACGCGGGAGGCGTTCCGCAGCATGCTGCTCAGCACCGGGCTCGACCCCGCGGTCTGGATCCCGCGCCTCGTCGGAACGGAAGTCCGACCCGCCGCCTCGACCTACGCCCGCAACGCGATCAAGCGGGGCAACATCCCGCGCGAGCTCCTCGATCCGCAAGTGATGGGCTACATCGATCTGCACGGCCTGTACGCCGATAAGGCGTAGACACCCCCTGCCCAAGAGACTCCACAAAAAAACGCGGCTCGCTCGGAGCCGCGTCGTGTGTGTGCGTGTCCGCAGAGATGAGGCGATCAGCCCGCGGCGGTCTTGAGCGCGTCCGCCTTGTCGGTCTTCTCCCAAGGGAAGAATGTGTGCCCGTCCTGCTCGTAGGGCTTGCGCCCGAAGTGCCCGTGCCGCGCGGTCGGGCGATAGATCGGCTTGCGGAGGTTCAGCGTCTCGATGATCCCCTTGGGCGTGAGCGGGAAGACCTCACGCACCGCCTTCTCGATCTTCGCCTCGTCGGTCTTCGCGGTCCCGAAGGTGTCCACGAACACACTCGTCGGCTCGGACACGCCGATCGCGTAGCTCAGCTGCACCTCGCACTCGTCGGCGAGCCCCGCCGCGACGATGTTCTTCGCGACATACCGCGCCATGTACGCCGCGGAGCGGTCGACCTTGGTCGGGTCCTTGCCGCTGAAGGCGCCGCCGCCGTGCCGCCCGCGTCCGCCGTAGGTGTCGACGATGATCTTGCGCCCGGTGAGACCCGCGTCGCCGTGGGGCCCGCCGATCTCGAAGTTGCCGGTCGGGTTCACATGCACGGTGATCCCGTTGTTCCAGCGATCGCCCAGCACGGGCTTGAAGATGTGCTCGATGACCTCGTCTTTGAGCTTCTTCTGCTGGCTCTCCCCCGTCCAGCTCGGGTCGTGCTGGGTGGACATCACGACGGTGTCCACCGCCCGCGGCTTCCCGTTCTCGTACTCGATCGTGACCTGGCTCTTCGCGTCGGGGCGCAGCCCCGGGATGATCTGCTCCCGGCGCACCTGCGCGTGCCGCTCCACCAGACGGTGGCTCAGCTGGATCGGGAGGGGCATGAGCTCCTCCGTCTCCCGGCACGCGAACCCGAACATCATGCCCTGGTCGCCCGCGCCCTCCTTGTCCACGCCCTGCGCGATGTCGGGGCTCTGCTTGTTGAGCGCGACGAGCACGGCGCACGATTCCTCGGCGAAGTGCAGCCGCGAATCCGTGTACCCGATATCGCGGATCGTCGAGCGGACGACATCCTGGATATCGACATAGGTCTCGGTCGTCACCTCGCCCGCGACAACGACCAGACCGGTCGCGACCATCGTCTCGACCGCGACGCGCGAGTGCGGGTCCTTCGCGATCATCGCGTCGAGGATCGCGTCGGAGATCTGGTCGCAGATCTTGTCGGGGTGGCCCATCGAGACAGATTCGGAAGTAAAGAGGTGGCTGCCCATGTCGGCTCCTGAGACCGGTGTGTTGCTGTGCGCGCCAGACGCTCGACGCGCCCAGACACGCTTGATCCGTTTATCCGCAAAGCCGGATCAAACCGGCTCGCGTGGACCATGAGGGTAGCCGCCCGCGCCCGCGCACACCACCGCACGCCGTCATCAATCCCTTGAGCCTCTTCCCGCCCCCCGCGGCTTGCCCTCGCCCGGGCGCTAAACTCTGCCGATGCCCAGCACCGCGCGCCCGAAACCGCTCACCTATGCCGACTCCGGCGTTGACATCGACGCGGGGGACGAAGCCGTCAGGCGGATCCAGCAGCACATCCGGCGCACGCACGGGCCCCGCGTCATCGACAACCCCGGGGGCTTCGCGGGCCTCTTCCGCCTCGATTTTAACGAGCAGCTCTTCAGGCGGAACTACCGAGACCCGGTCCTTGTCGCCTGCACCGACGGCGTGGGCTCCAAGGTCATCCTCGCGATCGAGACGGGCGTGCACGACACCGTCGGCATCGACTGCGTCGCGATGAATGTCAACGACCTGATCGTCCAGGGTGCCGAGCCCCTGCTCTTCCTGGATTACATCGGCATCCACAAGGTCGACCCCGTCATGATCGAACGCCTCGTCGCGGGTGTCGCAAAGGGCTGCGAGATCGCGGGCTGCGCCCTCGTCGGGGGCGAGACCGCCGAACTCCCCGATGTCTACAAGGCGGGGGATTACGACCTCGCGGGCTTCTCGCTCGGGGTCGTGGAGCTCAGCCGCGCGATGGACGCGACCCGCGTCGAACCCGGGGATGTCGTGCTCGGGCTCGAATCCGACGGCCTGCACAGCAACGGGTTCACGCTGGTGCGCAAGATCGTCTCCGCCCGCAAACTCAATCTGGGGAAGGTCTACCCCGAGCTCGACGCGAGCCGGACGCTGGGCGAGGTCCTCCTCACCCCGACCCGGATCTACGCCCAGCCCATCGTGCGCGCCCAGCGGGCGTACAAGGTGAAGAAGGTGATCACGGGGATGGCGCACATCACGGGGGGGGGGCTCGCGGGCAACCTGGTGCGTTCGCTCCCGGGTGATGTCAACGCCGAGATCGACTGGGGCGCCTGGGAGACGCCCCCGGTGTTCCGCTTCCTCGCGGAGCGCGGGAATGTCGAGCAGGCGGAGATGCGCCGCGTCTTCAACATGGGCATCGGCTACTGCCTGATCGTCCGCCCCAATTTCGCCGACGCGACCGCGAAGCGCCTCGCGAAGATGGGCGAACGCGTGCACACCATCGGGCGCATCGTCAAGGGCACCGGCAAGGTCGTGGAAAAGCCCCGACGCAAGCGGAGGTAAACCCGTGCCCCCGCCCGACGCAAGAAACGACGCCCTCGACTATCGCGGAGGGCTGCTGGGCGCGTACCGTTTGCACGGCAACGGCCAAGGCACGAGCGTCGCGTGGGAGGCGCTCGAGGCCGACCCGCTGGGCGACGCGGAGGCCGGCGACCTCTGGATCCACCTCGAACGCACCGCGCCGAAAGCGCGGGCCTGGCTCAAGGCGCACGCCCGCATCCCCGACGCGGCGCTCCCCGCGCTGTTCAGCGACGACCCGCGACCGCGCCTCGCCCACTTCGCGGGCGACGGGGGCGATGTCGCGGGCCTTGTGATCATCCTCCGCGGCGCGAACCTCAACGAGGGCGCCGCGGTGGAGGACATGGTCTCCGTCCGCGTCTGGATCGACGAGCACCGGATCGTGACGCTCCGGCGCCGGAAGATCGCGACGATCGCGTCCATGCGCGACGCGTTGCTCAAGGGCTCCGGCCCGCGGGACTCCGCCGAGTTCGTGAGCCGGCTCGCGTCGGGACTCAGCGACCGTCTGCTGCCGGTGCTCGCGCGGATGGACGAGCGCATGGACGACGCGGAATCGTCCCTCGCGTCGGGCGAGCACGACACCGAGCTCCGCAACGAGATCGCGGGGATCCGCCGCAGCGCGATCCAGATCCGGCGCTACATCCAGCCCCAGCGCGAGGTGCTGGGTGAGTTCGCCCGCTCGGCGCCCCCCTGGTTCAGCAGAGCGGACCAGATGCTGGCGCTCGACGCGATGGACGGCGCCGCGCGCATCGTGGACGGCATCGACGAGATCCGCGATCGAGCCTCCGCCGCGTACGAGGAGCTCACCGTCCTCGCGGGCGAGCGTGCCACCCGGCAGAGCGCGCGCCTCACCGCCGTCGCGACGGTCTTTCTCCCGCTTGGGCTCATCGCGGGCGTCTGGGGCATGAACTTCGACAACCTGCCGTTCGCCGACCACGAATGGGGCGTCTGGATCATCCTCGGGCTGATGCTGCTCACCGCCGCGGGATCCGCGATCGCGGCTGCGCTGCTCGCGCACCGCCGCTGAACACCCGACGGCCTGTCTTCGTCAGAGCGAGGCGACCGCTTCGCGCACGCCGTTGAGCAGGCTCAACTCGCGGTGCCGGTCGAGGTAGCGCACGCACACCGTCGCGAAGGTCGAGTGGCTCCAGGTCAGCGGGCTCACGCTCATCGGCGCGCCGCTGTAGGGGTGGTACTGCTCCGCGAGCACCCCGCTCTCCTCCGCCTTCTCGACGCACCACTCGAAGTAGGGCATCGCCTCGTTGAGTTCCTCGAGCGTCGTGGCGCGCTCGATCGCGTACCAGGCCTGCCACAGCGTGCAGATCACCCACGGGTTGCCCGGGACCGTGTCGATGTCCTCCGCCTCGACCTGGTGGTAATAGTCGCGCCGGTAGCGCGCGAATCCGCCCACCTCGGTCTTGACCTCGAGCTTCGTCCGCAGGGCCTCCATCTCCGCCTCGATATCCGCGTCGCGTGGGCTCAGCCCGCCCACCGCCCAGAGCGCGAAGTTCGCGGAGTCCGGGGTCATGTCGAGGCGGTACGAGCCGTCCGATTCGACCGTCGCGAGCCGCGCGAAACGCCCCTCCTCCGCGTTCCAGAGGTGCCGGCGGAGCGCGACCCGCATCTCGTCGGCGACGGCGCGGAAGCGGCTCGTCCGCTCGGGCTCCCCGAAGTCGCTCGCGAACTCCGCCGCCGCCTCGAGGGCGCCGATCGTGCACGCGACGGTGAAGGTGTGGATCCCGCGCCGCTCCTCCCAGAGGTCCCACGAGGGCTTGGGCAGCCCGTTCTTGTCCCGGTAGGAGATCATCCATTCCGCGGGGTGGGTCACCAGCCGCGAATACATCGGCTTGATGAACTCGACATCCCGGTAGTACTCGTAGTGCTTGCGCAGCGCCCAGAGGACCAGCGCCGTCTCGTCCTGCTGGATCGGCAGCACGGGCTCCCCGTTGATGATCCAGGGGTGCCAGCTCGACGCGAGCGCCCCGCTCGGGGTGTACTTGTGCAGGAAATACCCGCTGTCCTCGATGCACCGCTCCGCGTAGCGGAAGAACGAGCGGCTCAGCTCGCTCTGCCCGGTGAGGATCAACCCCTGCGCGACCAGCGCCCCGTCCCGCATCCAGCAGTACGAGTAGTGGTCGCCCCCGAACTGGGCGATGTCCGAGTCGTTCGCCGCGATGATCGCCCCGCCGTTGTCGATCTGCGTGCGCATGATGAGCTGCGAGCGGTTGAACAGGTCGCGGACCGCGTCGGGGAGCGGCGAGCAGTCGCGCTGCTCCTTGTTGCACCAGAGGCGCCAGTAGGCCTCGGTGCGCGCGATCATCTTCCCGGGCCCCTTCTCGATCACCCGGTCGTTGAGCTCGCGCACCTCGTTGTAGCTCTCGCCGCACGCCATCCACGAGACGACCTCCGCCTCGCCCCCCGCCGGGACCGCGAGGTTGAACCCGACCGTCGCGTCGACCGAGCCCTGGCTGATCGCGTTGCGCCCCAGCTCGCCGTCCTCCGCGTCGCGCCAGGTGCCCTCGGCGCCGCCGATCTTCTTGTGCCCGATCGCCCAGTGGTCGATGCCGACCTCGCCCTCCCGCATCTCGTTGAACAGGAAGTAGGACTTCTCCTTGTAGAGCACGACCGCGTCGGTCTGCGGGTCGTAGTTCGCGGTGTCCCCCACCGGGGACCCGTCGATCGACAGGTCGATGTGGTAGAAGATGCGCACATCCCGGTCCTTGCCCAGCAGATCGCGGCAGCGCACCCGACGGAAGTGGACGGGCTCGTGGAAGTCCACCGTGTCGTTGCAGATCAGCTCGATGCCGAGCTTCTCGTGTCGCAGGGTGACCGCGGTGACCAGCGAGTCGGGCGCGTACGCGAGCGACCGCGTCCAGCCCTCCTCGCTGACCCAGGCGAAGTCGCCGTCCGCCCAGACCCCGAAGTGCTGGACATGCCCGAGCGTGTGGTTCGGCGCGCCCACCCGGGGGTAGTACATATCGCGCACCTGATAGAACTCGTCGAAGTTGACCAGCAGGTCGCCGTTACCGATGGGAAGATCGCGTGCCATGTAAGGAAAGGGTATCGGCCCGTTGCCCCCCGCGGCTTGGGCCCGGGTCGCGCCTCGGGGCGAAGCAAACCCGAACATCTGCGCCGGCTGGGGGGCCTGCCCCGACTGCGCGGCACGATCTGTGCGCCCACACGCCCCGCCTGACCGATTTGAGGCTTGGCAGCGCCCCGAGGGTGTGTTACGATCCTGCTCGGGTTATTCACCTGTGGGGTGGGGCTCGCCCGGCTGCTCGTGCCGGTCCCCATCGGAAGCGTCCTTTCTCGCGACGCTCAGAAACCGAGGTCTCTCATGCCCGTGAAGTTCTCACGCCGTTGCCGGCGCCCAGCCGGTTTCACGCTCATCGAATTGCTGGTCGTCATCGCGATCATCGCGCTGCTCATCGGCATCCTGCTCCCCGTGCTGGGGCAGGCGCGCAACTCCGCGATGCAGCTCGTCAGCCAGGCCAACCTCCGCTCGCTGGGGCAGGTGCAGGCGACCTACACCAACGCCTTCTCGGATTCCTTTATCAACCCGTTCAACGAGAACTTCACCCCCCAGAACCGACCCGCCTGGTACAACGGCGGCTTCGGCTGGGCCTACGCGACCAAGCCGCGCTTCGATCCCGCTCAGGACGGGTACTTCGTCTTCGTCGGCGACGGTTCCAACTACTACAGCGAGATGTACGCCTTCCACTGGTACAGCCTCGTCGGGGGCTGGATCTCCGAGGGCGACTGGGCGAGCGAAGTCCAGTTCGCGCCCAACGACCCCGATCCCTACTTGCGGTTCCTCGATTTCGCCCAGTTCGACGCGGGCAACCAGTACGGCTTCGAGGACATCATCTGGGACACCTCGTATGTCTACTCCCCCACCTTCTGGTTCGCCCCCGAGCGCTATGTCGAGGGCATGCAGCCCCGCTCGGGCGTCGGCAGTGCCCCCAACGCCCTCGTCTCGCGCAACCGCGTCGACCGCGTCGTCCAGCCCTCGGGCAAGGTCATGATGTGGGAACGCTTCGACACCACCAAGAAACAGCGCACGGAAACCGGCATCATCGCCGCCCTCAGCCGCACCGTGAAGAAGCCCCCGACCTGGCACAACCCGGGGGCTGACACCGCGGTCGTCACCGTCGATGGGAGCGTCACGACCGTGGACATGGGCGAACTGCACACGCAGGTCGAGCTCGAGCGCAGCCTCCCCGTCGAGCAGCGCGTCCTGACGCCCACCCATGTCTGGAACCCAGCGGACAGCATCCTCCGCACCTACTCGATGGCCGACGACGGGCTCGAGAACGGCGGGTCGGGCGGCATCGGCACCTACCCCGCGTTCTTCTGGGCGACCCGCGACGGCGTGCGCGGCATCGACTTCAACCGCTGATCGAACCGCTCACGGCGCAATCCCACAAAGGCCCGGCTCGATCCCGGGCCTTTTTCGTGCGCCGATCCCGCGGTGCTCAGATGTCCTGGCCCGAGAGGAACGCCTCCGCGAGAGCCGCGGCGTCGTCCTCGCCCGGTGTCTCGTCCGCAACGGACATGCTCTGGGCCCGCTGGTCGGCGCTCCCGACTGCGGTCAGACGGATCCCGAAGTTCTCGCCCACCTTCACCGCGGTTCCTGTCGCGATGACCTGGTTGTTGATGAGCAGCTCGAGCTCTTCCTCCGCGTCGCGGTGCAGGTCGATGATCGCTCCGGGGAGCAGACCCATGACCTCGCGCAGCCGCATGGTGCGGTGCCCCAACTCCACGATGACGGGGACCTCGAGACGGTGCAGGTGTTCGGGCTTGGTGGGCATCAGGCGGCTCCCAGCGCAGAGGCGACGCGCGCATCGGCAGGATGTGCGCGGAACTTGACCGGGAGATGAGAAACGCAAGCCGCGTGCCGCGCCGGGCGGGACCCGCCCGTGGGCCGCGTCAGCCCTCGAAACGCTTGAGGATGAGCGTGGTGTTGTGCCCGCCGAACCCGAAGGTGTTGTTCATCGCGATGCGGGCGGGCCGCTCGCGGGCTTCCCGCGCGACCAGGTCGATGTCGAACGACTCGTCTGGGTTCTCCAGGTTCGCCGTTGGGGCGATGACCCCGTCGCGCACCGCGTGGAGGCACGCGATCATCTCGATCGCGCCCGAGGCACCCAACGCGTGCCCGTGCACGCCCTTGGTGGAGCTCATGAGCAGCGAGCCGCCCGCGCTCTTGCGGGCGTGGTCGCCGAACAGGCCCAGCACCGCCGCGACCTCCGCCTCGTCGCCCAGGGGAGTCGAGGTGCCGTGCGCGTTGATGTAATCGACCTCGCCCGGTTCGATCCCCGCGTCACGCATCGCCCACTTCATCGAGCGGGTCGCACCCATCCCGTTGGGGTCGGGGGCGGTGATGTGGTGGGAGTCGCACGAATTGCCGAACCCGACCAGTTCCGCGAGGATCTCCGCGCCCCGCGCCGTCGCGTGCTCAAGACTCTCGAGAACGAAGATTGCGCCGCCCTCCGCCATCACGAAGCCGTCGCGGCCCGTGTCGAAGGGTCGGCTCGCCTTCTCGGGCTCGTCGTTGCGCGCCGAGAGGGCCTTCATCACGCTGAACGACGCGACGCAGAGGGGGGTGATCGCCGCCTCCACCCCGCCCGCGAGCATGACATCGCAGTCCCCGCGCCGGATGTACCGCATCGCGTCCCCGATCGCGTGCCCCGAGGACGCGCACGCCGTCGCGTGCGCCGAGGCGGGGCCCTGCAGGCCGTACTTGATCGAGACATTGCCCGCGGTCGCGTTCACCATGAGCTTGGGCACGGTGAACGGGTTGACCCGCCTGGCGCCCTTGTCGCGCAGCGCGTTGAGGCTGTCCTCGATGGTGCCGATGCCCCCGATGCCCGACCCGATGACCACGCCGCAGCGTTCACCGTTCATCGTTCCGAAGTCGAGCCCTGACTGGGCGACCGCCTGGTGGGCGGCGCCCATGCCGAAGAGCGTCGAACGATCGAGCTTCTTCGCCTCGCGGTGCTCGAGATAGCCGCTGGTGTCGAGCGCCTTGACCTCGCCCGCGATCTTGACCGCCCATTCACCCGGGTACGCCTCGAACGGGGGCGTCTCGTAGTGCGCGATCCCGGAGCGGGCGTCGCGCATCGCCTCCCAAGTCGAGGCGACATCGTCCCCGAGACAGGTGATGGCGCCCGCACCGGTGATGACGACGCGGTGGCGCGCCGAAGCGTCCCGGCCCCGGGGATCGGTTGCAGCGTGATCCGTCTGGCTTGTCATGGGGTGTCCGTCGCGATCGGGATCAGTCGAGCCCGTGGGCTTCCTTGATGAAGGTGATCGCCTGCCCGACCGTCTTGATCTGCTCGGCCTTGTCGTCGGGGATCGAAGTCTCGAACTCGTCCTCGAACTCCATGACCAGCTCGACGGTGTCGAGACTGTCGGCGTTCAGGTCCTCGACGAAGCTCGTGTCCCGGGTGATCTTGGATTTATCGGCACCCATCTGCTCGGCGACGATGTCGATCACCTTCGATTCAATCTCTTGCTCGGTCACGCGGGTATCTCCGGGAAGGACGCACGCCGGCGGCGCGGTCTCTGGATGGGCAGGCCCTTACCAGCCGGCCTGCACAGGGACTGCGATTCTAGCCCACACGCCTCCCGCGTGTGCAACCCCAGCCCAACCTCCGCCCGCTCGGGCTGCACGATCCAAGAAATCGACCGACACCGCCCTGTTTAGGTGGTTTCTGGCGGTCACCCCGGTCCGCCGGCACGCCCGCGCGGGTTCGCGGACGCTCCGGGCGCGACGCAAGGTCCGGAACACCGCGCAGTCGCGTCGATCTATCGCAGCGGCGCCGGTTGTACCGGGGTTCGCGCGTTTCGGGCGCGGAGTTCGGAAACAGAACCGTGAGATCCGCGTATCGGGTTGACGATGAGCCGCCAGTTCTTGGCCGGCTCGGTTGACCGAACTTTCGGACATCCCGGGTTCGTGCCGTGCGAGAGAGCACGCTTGTTTCCGTGTGTCCACGAGGAGGCGGTGATGACGCATATGCCCATGGAACCCGAGGCGTTCGCCGAGCAAGTCGCGGGGTTGCTCCGCAGGATGCAGCCCGAGTACGCGATCGCGATGGTGAACCCCCGAGAACTCCTGGTCAACGGCCGCCGGCTGGACCTGGACAACCTCTACCGCATGGTCACCAACGAGCCCGGACGCGGCCAGGAGATCGTCGAGCACTTCCTCGACCAGCTCTTCACCGGTGACGGCCTCGAGGTCGGCGACATGCCCTTCGAGTTCGCCCGCGCCCGGGTCATGCCCCGCATCCAGCCCGAGTCGATCTTCGAGCACCTGAGCCGCGACCTCGTCGCCCATGTGCCCTTCGTCAACAACACGGTGGTCGTCTTCGTGACGGATCTCCCCCAGATGACGGTGAGCATCACCACCGAGCAGATGGTCCGCTGGGGCGTCAACATCGACGACCTCGACCAGGCCGCACGCGAGAACCTCGATCACTATGCCCCGGAACTCGAGTTCCAGGTCATCGAGAGCCGCGAGGGCGGGAAGGCCGTCATCCTCGCCGAGCAGGACGGCTACGACGCCGCCCGCCTGCTGATGGGCGACCTCTACCGCCGCCTCGCGCCGAGGCTCGGCGGGGACTTCCTCGTCGCGACCCCCGCCCGCGACATGTTCGTCGCGATGAGCCGGGGCCCCGATGACTTCGTCGACCGCCTCAAGGCCCGCGTCGAGGACGACTTCACACGGATGCCCTATCCGATCACCCGCGACCTGTTCTATGTCACCCTCGACGGCGTCGCGGGAACCATCGGGCAGAACCTCGCGGCCTGATCCGGGCCCGTTCCCCGACAATCAGCCCACCATACCGCGGCGGGGCCCCCGGGCTCCGCCGTTTTCGTGCGCGTCCACCCCACCTACCATCGCCGCGTGATCCTGCTCATCGACAACTACGACTCGTTCACCTGGAACCTCGTCCAGCGTTTCGGCGAACTCGACCCCACGATCGAACTCGACCGCGACCTCGTCGTCGCGCGCAACGATCGCATCACCCCGGACGAAGCCGCCGCCCTCGACAATGGGCGGGGCCCCTCCCATGTCGTCATCTCGCCCGGCCCCTGCACCCCCAAGGAAGCCGGCATCTCGGCCCAGATCATCGAACGCTTCGCGGGAACCGTTCCCATCCTGGGCGTCTGTCTCGGGCACCAGTGCATGGCGGACATGCACGGCCTGCCCGTCCAGCGCCACACCGTCCTCATGCACGGCAAGACCAGCGAAGTCACCCACGATTGCGAAGGCCTGTTCGCCGACCTGCCCAATCCCTTCACCGCGACCCGCTATCACAGCCTCGTCGTCCCCGAAGACGCCTGGCCTCCCGAGCCCGCGCCGGGCGAGGACGGGTGGAAAGTCACCGCGTGGTGCCCCGACCCGGGCAACCCGACCGCACGCGTGATCATGGGCATCCGTCGTATCTGGGGCGCGCCCACCAACCCCGACGGCTCCCCCCGCCAGCCGCTGGAGGGCGTGCAGTTCCACCCGGAATCGTTCATGACGACCGAGGGCCCCCGCCTGCTGGCGAACTTCCTCGCGATGGGCCCGCGCCCGCGGACCGCCACACTCGAACACCGGACCGCATGACCCAAGTCTGTGTTCACGGTCCGCCTGCCTGACACAGATATGAGTTGATGCAATATTTTTCGCGCTCTGTGGTGATTCGTGTTGTTCGATCCAAATGCCGTCGGTACGATGGCGACACCGGTAGTTCTACCCAATACCGGAGTCGCGTGATGGCCTCACCCGGCGACGAGGCCACCACGCGATCCTCGGAGGATGGCGATGACGATCCACCGCACGCCCCTCGCCCTGTTCGCGGGCACCGCCTTTTCGCTCCCGGCGATCGCGAGCGACCCCGCGATGGTTCCCGTGATGCCCGAGCAGATCGAGGACAGTTGCAGCCTCTATGCACTCGTCGATTCGGCCGCGATGGTGACCACCTACACCGCGGTGCCGATCGAGGACATCGATGGCGACGGATCGGTGACCGACGCCGACTTTGCCGAGTGGGTCAAAACGAACATCGCCCCCAACCTGGTGATCCGCGATGTGAACGGCGATGGGTACCTGACCGCGGTGGACGAGGTCGCCGCACTCGCGGTCGTGCTCGACAAGCTCAGCGGCGATCTGAACGCCGACGGCGCCGTGACCCTGGACGACACCACGCTCTTCCTTGAGATGTTCCTGAACCCCCCGGCGGATGCGACCGGGCTCTCGGATGTTTCCGCCGATGTCACCCTCGACGGCGCCGTGACCGCCGAGGATCTGAATGCCCACATCACGACGCTGAATCCCGGACTCCAGACCGATCGCGTCGCCGACGCCGTCAAGGTCCTGATCACCCTGCAAGGGTCGCTGACGCGGTCGTACTACACGCAGGGGCATATCGACTCGATCACGGAAGGGTGGGGCCCCGATCGGCACTGCGCCGAGACTTCGGGCTTCAGTCGGCCGAACGACCGCCGTCGTTTTCCACCGAACCACGACTTTGCCATCAGCCGTGACTGGCCCGGGAACCACTCCGTGCATGTGAGCGAGAACTGGCCGGCGCAGCACCGCCTCGAAGTCTCCGAGGGCTGGCCCTGGCCCGGCGATCGCCCCGGGCAGCACCGAATGGGCACCAGCACCGGCTGGCCACCCAATCACGGGCGTACGCAGAGTGAACACTGGGACGAGCCACCGAACGGCCCGCATCTGACAGTGCTCAGCGCACTCTGGCCACCGGATCATGACTTCGTGCAGAGCCGCACTCCAGGCCCGAGCGATCACTACGCCCCGATCTCGGAGATGGACCCCGATCCCGGTTTCCCCCCGCCTGGCTATCCGGCTCTGCCCGATCATCTCCCGGGGCCGGTCGTCGAGCACCAGCAGAGCCACAGCGGCACATGGTGGCCGCACAACGTCGCCCTCTCCGGGTTCTTCTGGCCTCCGAACCACCTGGGGGCGATCAGCAACTCCTGGGAAGACGCCTCGCACGTAATCTCAATCTCGCAGCAATGGCCCGCCACGCATCACGAATATGTTTCGAGGCGGTGGCAGCCCAACGACGACGGTGAATACCCCCGCTGGCCCCCGAACCACGACACCTCGGTGAGCACCCCGGGCGAAGGGCCCGCCGACCCGCCGCCCCCGCCGGCTCGCCCGTGGTGGCTCCCCAATCTCTTCCCGCCCGGGCACGATGTCTCGACGACGATCCAGCAATGGCTGCCGTTCTTCCCCTGAGCTCGGATGAGGCGCACACGCCAAGGCACACGTGAAAGACCGGGACCCGCATCCATGGAACGAACGGCCTCCATCACCCTGCCCGCCCTGGTCGGGCTCATTCTCTCGCCAGGAGCCCGCGCCGAGCCGCCCCCACCACCGTCGCTCCCCGCGAGGCTGCAGGGCCCGGCAGAGGATCGTGCGCGCACGACGGACCTGCTCGGGGCGTTTCCGGGCCTGGTGATCGCCGACCTCGACTTCGACGGGCGCGTCAGCGACGCCGACCTGATCGCGTGGATCGAGCACGACCTCGCGCCGGACCTGGTCGTGGATGATCTCAACGGCGACGGGTATCTCACCGCGACCGAGGAGGTCGCCGCGCTGGTGCGCGAGTTCGAAGGCCGCGCCGAGCCGGCGCGGCCTCTGGAGAAGCGCACCGAGGCCGCCGCCCGCGCGCTCGCGGCGATCGATGGGACGCTCACCCAGGCCCGCTACACGAGGGGACACCTCGGCGCGATCAGCGCCGGCTGGGGGCCGACCCGCCACAACCCGCCGACATCCGGGTTCCGATCCCGGCGCGACCGCGACCGGTTCCCGCCCAACCATGTCGCCCCGATCAGCCTGGGGTGGGGCGGGACCCACGCGGTCCGCGTCAGCCAGGCCTGGCCGGCGCAGCACGAGGGGGCGATCTCCGGATCGTGGGGCGATGCCGGCGATGATCCCGGCGAGCACGCGTTGACCACGAGCATCGGCTGGCCCGCACGGCACTCCCGCGACATGAGCATGACGTACGTCACGCCCGAAAACGCGACGTATCCGCTTCACTCGTCGTTCACGAGCAGCCGTTGGCCACCCAACCACATGTTTCGTCTGAGCGGCACGTTCCAGAGCCCTGAGCACGATCCGTCGACCAGCGCGACATGGGCGCACCCCGACCGGGCGGCGGAGGCCGGGTGGCCCGTGAACCACACGGGGTTCATCTCGTCGACCTGGGACACCGTCGAACGCGTGTCACGCTGGCCCACAGAGCACCACGGGTATGTCTCTGCACTCTGGCGACCCGACGTGCCCGGGCCGGACCCGGGGTGGCCGGCAAACCACGCATCGACCACGAGCCGGAACGATCAGATCCCCGCGCTCGACGCCGCGCCCTGCGACTGAGCCCACATCAATCGGCGAACCGATCGCCGCACCGATCACCATATCGAAAGCCCGCCCGATGCTCGTGATGCTCGCCGCACGCTGGATCCTCGCCCTGCTCTCCGCGTCCGGCTCGGGGAACGCCCACACGCTCCAGCTGCCCGGGCCGCCCGAGCCCGCGAGCGCCGCGAGCGTCTTCGCGTCACTCGAACTCAATCAAGCCTTCATCGAGGTCCGCCGCCCGGAACTCCGCGATACCGAACCTGAGCACCAGCGCCCCGGGTCGCTCCGCCTTTCCTCGCCCCGCGGGACCGACCCCGCGCCGGACTTCGACGACCCCCGCTCCGTTGTCCGCTTCCTGCTCGCCGTGATCGAGTCGGGAACGGTCTACCCCACCGAGGGCTACTTCTACTTCCGCTTCGATCTCGACGGCCGGCGTGTCAGCGGCAACCTCCGTTTCACATCGATCAACGAGGGGGGGCTCCACACCGGCTATTTCGAGACACGACGGGACACCATCGGCGCCGTCCGCACCGGCACGCTCACGCCGACATCCGGCCTGGGCGTCGAGAGACTCGCCACGAACACGGCGGGCACCCGCTACCGCGTCGCGCTCGACGGACAGGCAGCGGAGTTCCTGATCCCCACCGCTTTCCGAGCCCGTCCACCATCGCTCGAACTCCGCGAGCACGAACGCTTCGTAAGCGGCGTGCTCGATGAATCCGCCTACGCCCTCGTGCTGATCTTCGACGAGCGCGAGGCCGGCTTCCGGTTCCTGCTCAACCCAGCCTTCGAGCCACCCGAGCCCCTCGAACCGCTCCACGCGGAGGCCCCCCACCTGCTCATCGGGCGTCCCTCGGGCTTCGTCTTCGCGCGCGAACCGGGGCAGACCGCGGGCGAGCCCGACCGGCTTACGCTTGTCGGCATCGACGCAACGAGCATTCGCCGAAACGACTATTTCGACGGGCCCTTCGACCAGGTTCCGCCCGACCTCGATCTCCGCCCGCTCCTCCATATCGCCTATCCCTACACACGCGACGCGTCCCCGGTCGATGAGCACGGCAACTTCCTCGGACGCGCCGCCTCGCGCGTTGCGATCGCGCCTTACACCGCCTACGAGCATGCGCGCGACCTCGCCGCGCAGGGGCCGTCCGCGCCCGGGAACTCGGAGATCGCTGACGCGATCCGCTCACTCACCCGGGAGTACCAGCAGGATTTCGTGCCACCGCTCCGACCGAGCCCGATCCCAGACGCGATCCCCGTCGGGCCCGATCCCGTCACCCTTGGGGACATCCTCGAACGAGCGCGAAACTAAACGGGCGCACAACGGTCACGACCGGAATCAGCCCGCTCACTCTTCCTCTTCTTCCTCGCCCCCGTCGTCTTCCGCGGGCTTCGCTTTCGGCTTCCCGCCCCCGCTCGTCTTGCCCAGCCCCGCGAACTGCACCACAAGACCCACGAGAATCGCGAACGCCCACACGAACGCCCACACCGCGGGCGGCTGGTCCGTCGCGTCCCGCATCGAGGGCACATACGCCTCGAGCAGCAGCGCCGCCGCGGTCAACCAGATCGCCGAGCCCGCGAGCACCGTGATCACCACGGTCGATTTCTTGGGCAGGAACATGCCCACGAGCAACCCGAGCGCCAGCCCGCCGAAGGTCGAGCCCGCGACCACGACCCGCTCCCGGCTCGTCAGCGCGTTCCAATGCTCCCGCGCCATGTCGTAAGACTCCTGCACGATCGCCTTGCACCGCACGCCGATCGCGCGCAGCCGCGTCTCGTCTTCCGGGGGGCTGTCCGACGCGGGCTCGGTCTCGCTCGACCGCCCCGAGAGGCCGCCCAGAAACGACCGCGTTTCCTGCAGGGTCTTGGTCAGCTCCTCAAGCGTGACCTTCTCGCCCGTGTAGGGGTTCTCGAACAGCAGCCGCCCGCTCGCGGACCGAACGCTCTCGTCCGGGAGCATCGGGGGCGGGGGCTCATCGCTGGGCAGCGGGTTGTACGACAGGTAGATCGCCCCGCCCAGGAAGCCCGCGGCCGCGAACCCGAGCCCCGCCGCGACCACGACCGCCGCCTTCAGCGCCACGAGCGCCACGACGAGCCCGATCACCGCACCGATGCCCAGCCCGATCGCCGCGCCGGGCGCGCCCGCGACCGCTTCGACCCCGAACGCGGGGAGGGCGATCAGCCCGACCATGCCCCCCAGCACAAGGCCCGCGAGCCCGAAGAGGGGCTTGAGGATCCTCCCGCCGAATAGCCACAGCAGCAGCCCCCCCACGAGCATGATGCCCAGCGCGAGGTGGGCCTCGATCGGGAGCGCCTGCACGAGGCTGAACGCCTCCTCTTTCAGGGAGGGCTGGGGATCCTGCTGGGCGAGCATGGGCACGAGGTGGAAGGTGTTCATTGTCAAAGTCCGCGCACGCGATCGCCCGCGTGCCTGTCTCCATCATCGGGATTCGGATCCGCGATGCGAGATTTTCCGGCACCAACGACCCACAATCCGGGCCCGTCCGCCCGCCGGGGGTGGACAGCACCGCCCCGTTCGGCGATAAACCCTCTCCGGACCAGCCCCACCCGAGCGCCCGCGGAGCGACACGAATGGCAAAGAAGACCGGCAAGAAGACCACCGCTCGCACCAAGACCGGATCCAAAGCCGGCAAGAAGCCCCCATCCCGAGGCGGCGCCGCCTCCAAAGCGACCCCCTTGGCAACCACCGGGAAGAGGGGGGCAGGCAAGGCCACCGGTCCGAACGCCGCCCGTGAGACCGCGGACGCCTCCGCCGCCCTCGCGCGCCTGCGCAAGCAGATCGACCGCCTCGACCACCGCCTGGTCAACCTGCTCAACGAACGCGCCGCCGCGGTCGTCGAGATCGGCAAGCTCAAGCGGGGAAGCGGCACCCCCATCTACGCCCCCCACCGCGAGCAGGAGGTCCTGGCGCGGGCCCTCGCCGCCAACCGGGGTCCCCTGCCCGACCGCACCATCGAGGGCATCTACCGCGAGATGATGTCGGGCTCGTTCGCCCTCGAGCAGCCCCTCCGCATCGGATACCTCGGCCCCCCCGGCTCGCAGTCGCATGTCGCCGCGGTCAAGCAGTTCGGCTCCTCGGTCGAGTACGACGACCTCCACGAGATCGGGGGCGTCTTCACCGAGGTCCGGCGCGGGCATGTCAACTACGGCCTCGTCCCCATCGAGAACTCCACCGGGGGCGGCATCGCCGAGGCGATGGACGCCTTCACCAGCGCCGCGGGCGACCTGTGGATCTACGCGGAGGTCCAGATCTCCATCCACCACGCGCTGCTCGCCAACTGCCCGCCCGCCGACATCCGGCGCGTCTATTCCAAGCCCGAGGTCTTCGCCCAGTGCCGGGGCTGGCTGAGCCAGCAATTGCCCAAGGCGGACCTGATCCCCGCGGCGAGCAGCAGCCGGGCGGCCCAGATCGCCGCCGACGAGAACACGAAGGCCGCGGAGATCGGGCACGACCCCACCACCGCCGCGATCGGCACCAGCCTCGCGGGCGAGATGTACGGCCTCAAGACCCTCTTCCCGCGCATCGAAGACAACCCCAACAACATCACGCGCTTCCTTGTCCTGAGCAAGGAGCAGGCCCGTCGCACCGGCGATGACAAGACCAGCGTGATGTTCACCACCGACGACCGCCCCGGCGCCCTCGTCGAGGTGCTGGGCGTCTTCCACAGCGCGGGGATCAACCTCACCCACCTCGACAAACGCCCGAGCGGCCAGGAGAACTGGACCTACACCTTCTTCGCCGACGCCCAGGGGCACATCGAAGACGACGGCATGCGGGCGGCCCTCGCACGCGTCAAGGCCCACTGCAAGGACATGAGCGTGCTGGGGAGCTATCCGCGGAGCGAGCGGATTCTGTAAACGCAAGCAAAACCGAAGTTTGCGATCCCCACCAAGATCGCACGGCTCACCCGCTTCGGGCAACTCGCGATCATTCGATCTTGCTTTTCTATGCCAGACAACGGCCGCCGTTCTGGTATTCTCTTATCCATGAAGTATCTCGCAGCTTCCCTGGCCATGTTCACAGCCACCCTCTCGCACGCCGCGCCGCCCGACGCCGAGTCGGTCCGCGCGTGGTGGTCATCGGAAACCGAGGCCGCCCAATCACTCGAGGTCTTCCACGGCACGTGCGCCCAATGGACGACCAGCAAAGCGAACGCCGTCGTCGCCCATACAGCCTGGATCATCGACGACACCCACTGGCGTCTGGAGACGCACGGGTCGGGTGGCGAGGTAATCCGTGTCCGCGCCCGCGAAGGGGACCTGGTCTGGGACGCGAGCGGTGTGATGCTCTCGATCGCCGAGCGCACGAGCCCGTTCGCGTTGAGCATGGAACAACTCTTCGACGTGCCCAACGACATGCTCGCGTTGCGGTTCTTCGCGCATCAAGCGGCCGGGCACAACGCGTTCCGCAAGCCGAGCGCCGAGCACGCACAAATCGAGACCATCGGAGACAACGCATCGCTCCGCTGGGTCAATGGCAACGCGGGGGTTACGTGGAATGTCACCGTGCAATCCGAAGACCGCGATGATGCCAATAAGTATTTCGCAAGCACCTACCAGAGAATTTCTCAGGGCGCGAATTATGAAGGCCGGTTCACCGAGTTGAGAACATTCGAGGGCGTGGACCGTCCGCTCGCCACACGCGTCGCGTGGACGGGTGGGCCCGCCGTATCTCCCACGGGACATGAACTCCGCAGCGTCCGGCCGATCGCCCAGCCAGAATCGGTCGATCTGTCGATCCCCTCCCCCGGTGCCTTACCGGCCAAGCCCGCGTCGCACGCTGGGGTTGAACTGCTCATCCGGGACTTCCGGGAGCCGATCGATCTGCGGGACGCGCCGGTCCCGATGCCGGTCGTGATCGACGCCGACGCGGAGTCGCCGCGTGACCGCTACCGCATCATCGACGCGCCAGAGTGGACGAAGTCGCCGGAGTGACCGCCGCCCGCAACGCGATCAAACCTTCTCCCGCGTCACCACCCGGTGCAGCATGAAGAACCCCACCGCCCCCACCGCGACCACGGCCGCACCGATGAGGAACACCCACGCCCCGGCGCCGGGACGCACCCTCTCGAACCACTCATAAAGCCCCACGCCCACGAACGACGCCGCCAGGCCCCGGATACCGGTCAGGGTCACATGCACCGCCATGTACTGAGCCGCGTTGTCGTCGCGCGCAAAGTCGTTGTGCCCCAGGTTCCAGGCGAGCGCGCCCCCCGCGAACGCGACGCCCCGCACCACGACCGCGCCGTACAGGATCCACACCGCCTCCGCCCGCACACTCGCGAAGATCAGCAGCGCCATGATCACAAACAGCCAGGAGTGCAGGGCCCGGTAGGTCGCGATGTGCCAGCGGTCGAGCAGCTTGGCCCACTGCGTCACGATCAGCGGCATCGTGAGGATCGGGATGACATGCGTCACCAGCATGCTCCGGAAGTAGTCGAGGTCGAACACCTCCTTGACCACCACCACCAGCACCGGGATCAGCATCAGGTTGCCCACGCCGATCAGGAACTGGCAGAGCATGAAGAACCCGTACCGCCGGTCGGTGAGCAGTAGGTTGAGCATCTTCAGCGGGTTGAACGAGGGGCGGTCGTCCCCGTCGTTCGCCGCCTCGGCCCGCAGCAGCCGCCGGTGCCCCCGCAGGCGGATCTTGCTCCACGACCAGATGCCCAGACAGCTCACCAGCGCGCCCGCCGGCATCATCACCCGGAACAGCGAAGGGTCCCGGTCCATCACGAATCCCACGATCGCGCCGACCGACGCGAGCACGATCGTCACCACCGTCACGATCCGGCTCGTCAGGTGCGCCCGCACAGGCTTCGCGTAGTTGTTCCGCCACACCACCGCCCGCAGCGTCACCACCCCCGCCAGGCAGATGCGCGCGCACACGGCGCACGCCAGCACCATCGCCAGCCCGCCCGGCGACCGCGGCGCCAACGCGATCGCCGCGACGAGGACCGCCACCCCGATCTGCAGCAGGTTCACGCTGCGGATCTTGTGCCTGCCGTGCGTCAGGCGAGCCCAGAGGAAACTCGTGATGTTCGCGAAGGCGGGGGCCGCGGTCAGCGTCGCGACCGCGAAGTTCAACGCGGTGCCCTCGACGACCCCGTCGAAGTACTTCTTGACGATGACGCCGATCACGCCGCCCTCGGTGAGCCCGACCAGCCAGGGGAGGAACATCCCCGCGAGGATCTCCTGCCGGTAGCTGTGCCGCGCCATCGGGGGCATGGACGCCGGGCGGAACGAGTCGATCGTGCGCACGAACACCGCGAAGGGGTTCTCGGCGCGCAGCCACGCGGGCCCCTCCCGCCGGGGCGGGTGGGTCGCGGTGCCCGGCTCGTCCGGCGGGGGCCGACCGTCCGGGCCGATCCCGGGCTCGTCGGGGGGCGGCGTCGTCACGGGGCATTCTGCCCGCCTGCGCGCGCCGAGCAAGCGCCTCGGGCACCGGGCACGCAAGATTGTCGCCCCCGCGCCGCGCGTCCCGATAACAAGGGTGCATGCATACCCTCCCGACCACGCCGTTTGTTGTTGTGATCGCCCAGAGCGAGGGCAACCTCTGGCGCCTGTTCGCGCAGTCGTTCGACATCTTCACCGTCGTGCTGCTCATCGGTTCGATGGGCGCCGCGGGCGTCATCGTGCGCTGCGCCCTGGACATCCGGCGCAGCGCGATCTTCCCCGAGCAGCCCGCGCAGCGCGCCGAGCAGCTCGCGGCGCAGGGCCGCTGGGGAGAGCTGCAAAGCTTCGTGCGCACGCAGACGGGCTACGTCGGCGCCGTGCTGGGCGCGGCGCTCGAGGAGGCCCACCGCGGTCGGGGCGTGATGGACGACGCCGCGGAGCTCGCCGCGAGCCGGGAGACCGCGTCGTGGTTCCGCCGCGCCGAGCCCCTCAGCCTCATCGGGAACCTGGGCCCGCTGGTCGGGCTCGCGGGCACCGTCTGGGGCATGATCCTCGCCTTCACGAGCCTGGGCGAGACCGGGGGGCAGGCGGGCCCCACCGAGCTCAGCGAGGGCATCTCCAAGGCGCTGTTCCACACCCTCCTGGGGCTCGTCCTCGCGGTGCCCTGCCTCCTCGCGTTCGGCTACTTCCGCGCCAAGATCGACACGATCTGCACCGACGCAATCGCGCGCACCGCCCGCATCGTCGGGCACATCCCCGCGGGGGCCGACTGCCCCGAGGCGCTCGAGCCGGGCAAGGACGCGTCGCCATGAGAGCGGGCGCCGCGATCGGCGTGCGACCCGACGGGAGCGCGGGGCACCTGAATGTCACCCCCCTGATCGACATCGTCATGGTGCTGATCATCTTCTTCCTGCTCGTGGGGCAGCTCGCGATGGACCGCAAGGGCGCCGTCGATCTTCCCGAAGCCGCGAGCGGGGAGCCCGCGACGGTGGAGCATGCCCCGATCGCGGTCGCGATCGGTCCCGATGGCACGCTGACCATCGACGGGCGCACGACGCAGCCCGACAAGCTCGCGCCGGTGCTGGGTGTGCTCGCGGGGCAGCGGCCCGGAGCGCCGGTGCAGATCCGCGCGGACCGCGCCGTCGCGTACGGGCGTGTGCGCACGGCGCTCGACGCCGCCCGGGACGCGGGGTTCGCGTCGGTCGAACTCGCCGCCCGCCCCGCGGGCCGGGAGGGGGGCGAACCGTGAACCCCGTTTCCAGCGGCTGGCGCGCGCGCGACGCGCGCACCGAGTACGAGCAGCACCACCGGGGCCCGAACATGACCCCGATGGTCGATGTCGTCATGGTCATCCTGATCTTCTTCATGGCGAGCACGGTGATCCTCGGCCCCGAGATGCTCCTCGCCGCGGGCCTTGAGGCGGAGCCCGACCCACGGACCCCGGGTGCCGATCCACGGTTCGCGATCGACGACCCCGTCTTCGAGATCGCGATCGGGGTCGGCGAGTCGGGCATCGCGGTCTCGGGGCTCGGGATGGACGGCGCGACGCTCACCGGTTTCAACGCGGGCGTGCGCGCGTTCGCGGACGAAGCCGGGACAGACGGCGCGCGCATGGTCCTCGCCCCGTCCGACGAGGTCCCCTACGAGGCGGTCATCCGCGTGCAGGACCTCCTCCGGGAGGCGGGGTTCGATCGCGTGGGTCTGCGATGAGCGAGCCTGCGGCGGATCCCCGGCAGCCGTAGACTCGTCCGCGCCGGCGGCGGCTCGATCACGCCGGCACCGGGAGTCCAGACCGATGCGCACGATACAGGCCCTTGCCGCCGCAACGCTCGCCCTGACGATCTCGCTGTCGGGCGGGTGTTATGTCTACGACGATGTGGAGAATCCCTCGTTCCCGGTGACGGAGCTCGACGCGCAGGCGGATGAACGCCGGATGCGCGCCGATCCGAAGCCCGTCGAGCGGCCGGTGCTCGTGATCGGGGGGTACCGCTCGCCCGATCCGTTTATCGAGTCGATGGCGATCACCATCGCGCGCATGACGACGGGTGATCGCGACGACTTCATGCGCCTCGCGATGTGGTTCGAGGGCGACATCGAAGAAGCGGCGCTCGAGACCGTCGAACTCGTCCAGGCGACGCACCCGTCCGACGACCCCGACGAGACCGTCGAGATCGATGTCGTCGCGATGTCGATGGGTGGGCTGGTCGCTCGCTACGCGGCGGACCGTCTCGCGAAGGAACGCCCCGGGGCCCGCCGCCTGAAGATCAACAGGCTCATGACCATCGCAACGCCGCACCGGGGCGCGCTGCTCGCGGAGAACACCCCGATCATCGAGGACCGCGCGGTGACGGACATGTACCGCTCGAGCCTTTTTCTCGTCAAGCTCGAGGAGGCCTACAAGGGTGATTACGAGATCATCCCGTACGCGAGGCTCAACGACGGGGTGGTGGGCACGATCAACACCGCGCCCCCCGGGCGCACGCCCATCTGGGTGAGCGGGCCCGTGGTCGGGGGGAGCCACCTGACGATCAACGAGGACAAGCGGATCCTGGCCGACATCGCCCGCCGCCTGCGCGGCGAGGAACCGCGGGGCGTGGAGGGTGAGCCCTTGCCCCCGAGCGAGTACGGGAGGCGGTGAGGCCCCGGGATCAGACGCGTTCGATCGCGTCGGCGCGGACCCATGTCTCCGCGCCGCTGCGCAGGCGAAGACGGACCCAGCCTTCCCGCTGCTCGAGCACCGCGCCCTCGACGCCGGCGCGGATCGGCTCGGCGAACGAGGGCTCGTACAGCCCTTCGCTGGGGCCCCGGTAGCCCGTCACCCCGTCGTCGACGATGACCGCGGCGGGGCTGAGCACCACGACCGCCCGCTCGGCGGCGAGCGATCCGCCCGCGAGCAGGCAGACAACGAGCCCGACCCCGGTCAGCGCCGACGCGGGACCGCGGCGCGAAACGCGGAGCGTGAGCCCGATCCAGAGCGCGATCCACCCGCCGAGCGCTGCCCACGCGAGCGCGGTCCTGGGGATGAGCCCGCGCCAGAAGAACAGGGCATCGGTCGCCCGGGCGCGCGCGCCGCGCTCGACCTCCGAGCGGACCATCGCGCGCGCCGCGGCGAGGCTGTCCGCGACGCGGGGATCGAGCGGGTCGAGTCGGTCGGCACGCCGGAGGCTCGCGACGGCACGCCCGACATCGCCCTTGAGCATCGAGACCGTGCCGAGGTTCCGGTGGATCGACGCGTTGGCAACGCCCTTCTCGAGGATTGCGCTGTAGGCGGCGATCGCCTCGTCGAGCAGCGCCTCGCGGGCCTCCGGGTCCTGCGTTGCCTCCGCCTGCGCCACGGCAGACTCGGCGCGGGCGAGCAGCGTCTCGACCGGCGCGTCCCCCTGCGCCGCCCCGGGGCGAGCGGCGACACCGAGCAGCAGGATCATCGCGAGCGTGAGCAGCCTTCTCATTCGCGGGCCTCCTTCGTGTCGGCGCCGGCGCGAGCGAAACGGGACCGCGCGAGCACACGATCGATCTCCCGCAGCAGCGACTCGACACGCGCGCCGTCGTCCTGCCCTGCCGACGCGCCGCCGCCCGGTGAATAGGCGGCGGCTTCGTGCGCCTCGATCATGGATACGACGGGCGCGGGGTCCTCGAGACCCGCCTCCAGGAGCAGGCGACGCCCGTCGGCGCCGGTGATCGCTTCGGGGCTGGCATCGAAGACATCCGCGAGATAGCGGCGCAACGCGGCGGCGCCGCCGTCACGCGCCAGCACCCGGCGTGCCTCGGCGAGGGCCCGCTTCCGGCGCGCGGCGGCGGGATCGCGCGGTGTGCGCCGCGCGAGCGCGACCGCGCCCGCGGCCGCGAAGCACGCGGGGGGCAGCGCGAGCGCCGCGAGGACCGCGGGTCGAGCCCAGAACGAGCCCGCGATCGGATCGCCCGACGCGAGGACCGAGGGCCCCCGCTCGATCGCCCAGACACTCGGCGCCGAAGTTGTCAGCGGGTCCCGGCTCACCGCGGCGGGCGCGGCGCTCGAGACCACCGCGTCCGCGGCGGTGACCTCCCGCACGGCGCGGACCTCCAGCGGGATCGGGGCGCTCCGCGCGACGCGGTACTCGCCTTCCCCGGGGTCGAAGAAGGGCAGTTCGATCGGCGGGATCGCCGCGACCGACGGATCCGCAACGCGGATGACGGTCGAGAAAGTGCGCTCCCCCGGGCGTGACGCGGGACGCAGCGTCCACCCCTCGCTCGCGATGCGGAACCCCTGGGCGAACGCGGGGATCGCGGAGAGATCGGGGCCGTCGGTGATGCCCGGCATGGGCTCTGGGCCGTAGATCGTGACCTCGAGATTGATCGGGTCGCCCACCGCGACGGTGGTCGGATCGGCGCGCACCTCGATGTCATGGGTGCCGAGCAGGCCCGTGAATCCGTCGGGGCGCCCCTGCTCGGGGAGTTCGCGGACGGTAAAGACGACGGGCTCTGACCTCGCGACGATCTTCTTGACGGCGTTGCGTCCCACGCGCTGGTCGTAGGCGACCGCGATCGGACCGAGGGTCAGCTCGCCCGCCCGCGTGGGGGTCACGAGCATGTCGAACTCGAGCGATCGGACGCGGCGTCCCTCGAGGGTGCCGTAGCCGAGGTTCGCGAGGGCCCGTCCGTTGTAGATGTCGACCTCGTAGAGGCGTTCGAGCGCCTGGCGCTGCCGCTCGAGGGGGGTCACCTCGAGCCCGTCGTCGGCACGCGAGGCGCGGAACGAGTAGCCCTCGATGTCCGCGGTGAGCAGCCACTCGACGCGGACGCGGACCGTCTGGTTGACGAAGACCTCGGTCGCCTCGGGCCTGACGATCACGACGGGTCGGTCCTCGGTCTCGGGCTCGAGCACGCGGATCGAGGACTCATCGCTCTGGACGACCTGCCCGTTGCCGACGCCGATCATGAGGGGGGGGACGATGACCGTCCCGAGCTCGGTGGGGGTGACGGTCCAACGCATGATGAGGCGCTTGGTGACGCTCTCGCGCCGGCGTCCGTTGACGATGGAAACCGTTGAGCGGCTCTCGTTGGAGGTGCCCCGATAGTTGAAATCCGCGCCGGGGATGCCCGAGAGGTCGGGCGGATCGACGCTGTCGGCGTTCTCGACGATCACCGTGAAGACCGCCTGGTCGCCCAGGTATACCGCCTGCTGGGTGAAGCCCGCCTCGACACGGATCGTGCTCTGCGCCGCCGCGGGCAACGCGAGCAGAACCACCGCGATCAGAGAGGCGAGGCGGCGGAGCATCCGCGGACAGCCCGCGGGAAACGCTGTTGGGGTTCGATGGGTCATGGTGTGCTCGCGTTCGCTCGGGGTGCTCACCAGTCTCGCTCCACTGGGGTCGGTCGGCCCATGATCGCGCGGAGCTGCCGGTCGCGCTGCTCGCGCTGGCGCTGCTCGCGGTCCAGGAGCCACTCGCTGATCCGGTCGTCCTGCGATTCGCCCTCCTGCTCGCCCTCCTGCCCCTCCTGGGGCTGGGGCTCGCCCTCCCGATTCTCCTCCGCTTCGCCCTGCTGGGGCTGTCCCCCGTCCTTCTGGTCCGCCTGCTCTCTGAGGGATTCCGCGGCTTCGCGGAGTTTCTGGGCCGCGGCCTGCTGCGCCTCGGCCGCGTCGCGCTGATCCCCCTGCTCGAGCTCGCGCTGGGCGCGCTGCTGTTCGTCCATCGCTTCTTCGAGGCGCCGCTGCGCGGGCGAGCCCGGGTTGGACTCCGCGTTGCGTTCCGCCTGCTCGCGGGTTTCGTCCGAGAGCTCCGACTGATCGGCGCTCCCGGTCTCGGACGATTGGGACTGCTGATCGTTCTGCATCGACTCCTGCTGCTGCCGGTCGGCGAGCTGATCGAGCTCGTCGGCCTGCCGACGCATCTCGTCCGCCTGCTCCCGGGCACGCTGCTGCATCTCATCGAGGGCTTGGATCATCCGGCGGATGCGCTCCGTGTTGCGCGCCGCTTCCGCGTCGCTGGGATCGACATCGAGCACCGCCCGGAACGCGCCCGCCGCATCGCGGAGCAGGGCCTTGGCGCCGTCGAGATCGGGCGCCGGGGCGTCTGGGGTCGGGGTCATCGCCTCGACCGCCTGGCGGTAGCGCACCTGCGCATAGTTGAACCGAGCGCGGGCCCTCAGCGAGGCGGTCGCGCCCCACAGGTCCGCGTCGCGGAAATGCACGAGCGCCGCGTCGGATTCGCCCGCCTTGAGCAGCAGGTCGGCCGCCGCGAGGTGGGCGCGCGCCAGGGTGTCGCCGGTCGCCTCGCCTTCCGCGACAGCGCGGTCGAACACCTCGTCGAGCACCGAGGCGAGATCCGGGGCGTCCGCCTCGCTCGCGATCGTCCCCCCTGTTTGCCGTTGCGCGCGGATCGCGTCGATCTGCTCCCGGAGGGGCGAGGCGTCCGCGATCGGTGCCTTCCCGACCCCGGCGCACGCGACAAGTAGGGCCGCGAGAACCGGCCCGCGCCCCGTCCCGGGTCGACCTCTTTCCCCTCGTTTCATCCGCGTCGCCTCCCGTCCCCGATCAGCATGTCCGCGATGAGCAGCGCCAGCGCAAGCCCGATGAAGGGCACGAAGCGCTCCTCGTAGTTGGTCACCTGTGCCGACCCGAAGCTCGTCTGCTCGGCGCTCGCGATCAGGTCGCGGTAGACCTGCGCGAGGTCGATCTCGTCGGTCCCGACCTCGAGGAACGCGTTGCCCGGCACGGCGTTCGCGATCTCCGAGAGGGTCTTCGCGTCCAGCCTGCTGAGCACGCGCTCGCCGTTGTAGCGGACGAACTGGTCGGACCCCGGCGCCATGGGCACGGGGGTTCCCGACGCGGAATCGCCAAGCCCCAGCGCGATGATGCGGACGCCCAGCTCGCCCGCCTGCTCCGCGGCACGGACGGGGAACGACTCCTGGTCTTCCCCGTCGGTGATGAGGATGATGTCGCGGAAGCGCCCCGTCTCGACGGGGGTGCCCTCCTCGTCGCGGGCCTCGAAGACATCGTCGAGGACCTTGCGGATCGCGTCGCCGATCATGGTCCCGCCGCGCGGCGCGGACTCGGTGTCGAGGCGTTCGAGGGCGAGCCTGAAGAACGCACGATCCTGGGTGAGCGGGACCTTGATGGTCGGCGCTCCCGCGAACGCGACGAGACCCACGCGGTCGCCCCCCAGGTCATCCACGAGATCGTTGATCCAGATCTTCGCGCGTTCGAGGCGGCTGGGCGCGAGGTCCCGCGCGAGCATCGATCGGGAGACATCGATCACGAAGACGAGATCACGCCCCTTCTGCTCGACCTCCCGCGTGCGCTCGCCCATCTGGGGGCGCGCCAGGGCGAAGGCGAGGCTGAGCACCGCGCCCGCGACCAGCAGCGCCCGCGCGGCGCGCCGGACACCGGACACCCGATCGGCGAGCGGCGCGACGAGCGCGGCGTCGCCCAGGTTCGCGAACGCGCGCCGGCTCGCCGCCCGCGCGGCCAGCGCCCCGACGATGACCAGCAGCGCGATCCACCCCGCGTGGATCCACGCGGGCTCCGCGAGCCGCGCGGCGCCGGAAAGATCGAGCGCGTTCTGGACGGACGCGAGCGTGCGCATCACAGCGACCTCCTGAGCCAGGTGCTCGACAGGAGGACCTCCAGCGCGAGCAACGCGAGGCCCGCCGCCGCGAAGGGGGGGAACCGCTCGGTGTAATCCACGCTCTCGCTGGTCTCGATCTCGGTCGTCTCGAGCTCGTCGATCACGGCGTAGATGTCGCGGAGGCTCTGCGCGTCGTCGGCGAGGAAGAACCGACCGCCCGTCGCGACCGCCATCTGGGTCATCGTCCGCTCGTCGAGCGAGCCGCCCATCGGGATGCGGAGGCCCGCGAGCTCGGTGTACCCGCCCCCGATGCCGATGGTGTAGAGGGTGATCCCCCAGTCGGCGCACAGCTGGGCGGCCTGGAGCGGCTCGATCTGACCCCGGTTGTTGCGCCCGTCGGTGAGCAGGATCACCGCCTTGCTCTTGATCGAGAAGTCTGGTTTCGCGCCCGGGTCGCGCGCCGCGTCGTCGCCCAGCCCCCGCGCGATCTCCTTCTCCGCTTCACGCAGGCGCGCCGCCGCGAGGGAGACCGCGTCCCCGATCGCGGTGCCCTGGTCGCTGCGCAGAGGGCTGACGCGGATATCGCCCACGAGTTCGAGCAACGCGTCGTGCTCGCGGACGAGCGGGCAGATCGTGTCGGCGTACGACCCGAAGGCGATGACCCCGATCATGTCGCCCTCGCGCCCCTTGAGGTCGTCCCCATTGCCCTCGATGAACTCGCTGGCGACCTGCTTGACCGCGTCGAGGCGCGTCGTGGACCGTCCGTCGATGTCGATCGTCTCCGTCATGCTGCTGGATCGATCGATGACGAGCTGGAGCGCGATGCCCTCCGTCGTCGTGCGTACGAGACCCTGCACATCCTGCGGACGCGCGAGCGCCAGGACGAGCGCCGCGAGCGCCAGGACACGCAGCACCAGCGGGAGCACGAGCAGCCTGGTGCGCACGCTCGCGCCCGCGAGCCGCGCGAGACCGGCGCCCGGATGCAGCACCCGGCTCCGCCTCGAACGGGCGCGGGCGATCAGCGCCACGATCGGCAGCAGCGCGAGCAACGCGAGCGCCCACGGGTGCGCGAACCGATCGAACGGGAGCCAGGACAGGAACGCGCTCATGCCGCGGCCTCCTGCCCGGATTCTCGCTGCTCGGTGCGGTCGTGCGCGGGGGCTGGCGCCTCCGCGAACCGGGAGGCGAGGCGGG
>MDTD01001186.1_pt1 | contig 43341 bp, 36 predicted proteins | sample 811221 | NCBI WGS metagenome assembly MDTD01 (sample SAMN05326646, study PRJNA326480) | marine metagenome | isolation source: seawater | place: Pacific Ocean: South West | collected 2011 | reverse complement strand
TCGTCGGGGCTCGCCGGCGCCTCCACGGGAATCACCGATTCGCCGTCCTCGCCCGGCACCTTGAGCGCCTCGACCGACGCGAAGACCGAGATCTCCTCCGCCCGTCTCGCGTAGACGCCGTACCGGACGCCCTTCATCCGCTCGTTGAGCGCCTCCTGCTCCTCAGCCGTCAGGTCGTTGAGGTCCCCGCCCGCGCGGTCGATCTCCGCGCGGTACGCGTCGACGACGCGGCGCGCCACCTCCGGCTCGGGCGCGGGCTCGCCCGCGTTGATCCCGCGGAACAGACCCGCAAAGAGGGAGGGCTGCTCCTCGGTCCCGACGATCCGCTCGCCCAGGTCACGCACGCGGCGGCGCGCCTCGCGGCTGTCCTCGAGTTCGGGCAGCAACCCGGGCTCGAGCACCGCGCGGTCCGCGGTCTTGTTGAACCGAACCGCGCGGGTGACGACCTCCTCGATCTCCGCCTGCCGCGCCTCGCGCTGCTCGAGGAAGAACCGCGTCACCGCCGCGTTGGGCGTCCGCGCCTCCTCGATCGGGGTTTCACCCTCCGCGATGGGCGGCAGCGTGTAGGTCACGCGTGAGACGCCGTCCACGAGGCGTTTCTTGCTGGAGAGTTCCTCCTCCGCCTTGGTCTTGATCTTCTTGTTCCACATCGACGAGCCGACGAACCCGCCGACCGGCAACGCGATGATCAGGACCGCGAAGACCACGATGAAAATGTTCGACTTGAGCCATCCGACGACACCGCTCACGAGTCACCTCCCTGCTCCGCATCGGAGGCGGGCTTGTCGAGCACCAGCGTGAAAGTCACGCGGTACGCGGTCTTCGTTTCCTCATCATCACCGCCCGCAACGCCCCGGACCTGGGGCGCCGCGCCCGCGGGACCGATCGGCGCGATCCGCTCCATCTCGTTGATCAGCGTCTGGGGATCGTCCGAACCGCTCGGGGTGAACGCGCCGGGCCCGCCCGTCCGCCTCGGCGTCGGCGCCCCGGGTCGCCCGCCGGGAGGGGGCGAGATGATCAACGCCGTCCCACCACCAGCCCGACCCGGGTCGTTCCGGGCGCGGCTGGGCCGACGCACCTGCGCCGTCCCCGCGGGGTCCGCCGACGCCTTGGGCTCGGGGACATCGATCTCCGCGAAGACCTTCTGGTCATCGTCCTGCACCGCGATCACATAGGGCACACCCGCACGGTCGATGTGGTCGCGGAGCCATTCGGAGATCTTGTACGCGACCTCCTCCGCCTCCTCGACATCGGTCACAAACTCCGCGGTGACATTCACCCGACGCTTGTCCTCGAGCTTGATTTCCTGCCCGTTCCAGTCGAGCGTCTCGGGGAATTCCGCCGCCGCGACGACCTTCTTGGGCCGGTTGGTTGGTGCGAGCATGGGACTCTGCTGAATGATCAGCCCGCCGGGCGCACCGCCCGTCGGGTCCATGAACGGATCGCCCCGCCCGCCCATGTCGCGGGACGCGGAGCCGCTCCCCGACGACTTGGGCGCTTCATACTCGGTCCGCAAACCCACCATCTGGATGCTCGCGTCCTCCTCCGCGACCAGCGGGTCGCGCCGAACATCCGCGAGCAACGCGCCCATGTCGTTGACGAGGTGGGTGTAGATCCCCCGCCCGTCGAGCAGTTCGAGCAGGGTGGACGCGGTGGTGTCGCCCGTCGCGGATCCCAGGACGCCCGCCTGCTCCGCTTCCTGCTTGAGACGCGCCCCGTCGCTCGAGACCCGCTGGATCTCGTTCGGGGGCACGACCGCGTTCATCGCCGCGTTGTCCATCAGGGGGCGGACGAAGAACGCCGCGCCCGCCGCGGCCGCGACACCCGCCGCGAGCCCGAACCAGCCCCGCTTGCCCTTCCACATCGTCTCGCGGACGACCGGGACCGGCATGACATTCGCCCGCAGCGCCGCGCTGTCGAGGCCCTGCAACGCGAGCCCGTACGCGGTCGCGAGGTTGAGCGACGCGTCGTTGAACTCGCTCTCGCGGCCCTCCGGAGGCGAGATCCGCTTGAACCCCTCGATCCGGTAGATGTCCATCCCGAGCTGCTGCTTGAGATACTTGCGGAGCCCGGGCAGGCGGAAGGTGTTGCCCAGCCCGATCAGGCGCTTCAGGTCCGCGCCCGCGTGCACGCTCTGGTAATAGCCGATCGACCGCTGGACTTCCTGCACAAGGTCCGTGAAGACGGGCCGCATCGCCTGGAAGACATGCCGCGCGTGCTTGGTCTGCTCCGCCTCGCGCTTAAGGCGTTCCGCCTTCGAATAGCTCAGCTTGAAGCTCGTGACGAGGGCGTCGGTGAACTGGTGCCCCCCCAGCGGGAAGGTCCGCACCCACACGCGCCCCGCTTCCGCGATGATCAGGTCCGTCGCGGTCGTCCCGACATCGAGGATGATCGTCCCGGGGGTGCTCTCCGTGAACTCGAGGTCGTACGCGAGCGCGTTGTACGCCGCGACAGGGCCCAGCGTCGCGATCTCGGGGGTGAGCCCGAACTCGCCCACCGTCCCGAGTTGCTCCATGATCCGCGCCCGCGTCACCGCGAAGATGCCCACCTCGATGTCGGGCGAGTCCGGGCTCACGAAGGTCTGGTAATCCCACTCCACTTCCTCGAGCGGGAAGGGGATCTGCTGCACCGCCTCGAACTTCACGATGTCCGGAACCTTCTTGGGCTCGACCGGCGGCAGCTTCGCGAAACGCGCGAACGACTGATGCCCCGGCACACTGACCGCGAGGATCGCCTTCGACAGGTCGTACTGGTTCGACAGCGTGCCCAGCGCCATGCGGAGCGCATCAGACTGATCCAGTTCGGGGGTCGACAGCACCTTCGGGTGATTGATCACCGCGAAGTCGCGGACCGCGACCCCGTCGCCCTCCGCCTCGAGCTTGATCGCCTTGATCGCGCCCGCGCCGACCTCGATACCCCAACAGACATTCGACGCCATCCCGGCCGTCCTTTCTGACCACGCCCCGGCGGGGCGTTCTGCGTGGGACGCGAGCCAGCGGGCCCGCGTCGGCAAATCGTCATCTCCGACATTGTGCGCGATTCTGACCGCGCCGGTTGCCCGGTTCAGGGCCCCGTGACACAGCCGTGACACGCGCCAACCCGGGGTCTCCCCTCGGGCTCATCCCCCGCCGCTCCCGCGTTCGAGCACATCCACCGCGACCGCGCCCGCGACCGCGAGCGCCGCCCCCAGTGCCACCACCCACCACAGATCCAGCGGCACCCCGAACGAGACCGCGGGAACCGACCAGCACACGAGGTGATACCCCACCAGCAGGCCAACAACCCCCAGCGTCAGCCGAGTCGGTCCGCTCAGCCCCGGGTCCGCGTCCGGCGCGCCGGGTTCGTGGTCCACGATCATCCGCTTCCCGCCGCGCAGGGTCCACAGGCCCGCGAGCCCGAGCACCACGCCCACCGAGACCCCGATGATCTGCCAAGTGCTCATGCAGAAAGTGGTTACGACATCGCCATCGCGGCGTGCGAGACCATCGCGGAGCCCCGCTCATCCACCGCCGCGGCGTAGCCGATCTGCCGGATCGACTCGGGCTCGACAATCCGCATCGTCGCGACGATGTTGCCGATCGAGCACCAGCGCGTGGGGTTCTGCTGCCAGGTCATCGACGCGATCAGGTCGTCGGGCTGGTTCTGCGCGATCAGCTTGAGCATCTCCCGGTCGTGGCTCGTCACCCGCTCGCGTTCGCTCTTGACGGCCTCATCGTCGCCCGCGAGCGCGACCTGGTCGCCGAAAGCGGGGCCGACATGGCTCAGATCCGCCGACGAGATCACCAGCGTCGTGCCGCCCGCCTCGTCGAGCGCCCCACGGAGCGCCTCAACAAACGGATCGAGCGCCAGCCCGTTCCCGTCGTAGCTCTCCCCTTCGTTGACCGTCGGATCATGGATCAGCGCCGCGAAGACCGGCACATGCGTCCCGTCCTCGCGCGCCCCGATGCAGTGCTGGATCCACGGGATATGCAGCTCGATGGAGTGCTCGCGCTCGTGGTCGTACCGGTGCTCGAGCAGCTTTGCGGAGTCTGCGACGCCCAGCTTCGCCTTCACTGAGTCCAGCAGTTCCCGGTCCAGCGGGCTCACCCCCAGCGGGCTCTCGTACCCCTTGTCGCACCCGCACACGCCCGTTGCCGACCCGAAGTGATTCGTCCCGAGGATCACGATCCGGTCCGGCCGATCCACGACGCGCAGACGACCATAGATGTTCGCGTAATTCACCCACCCGCGCGGGTAGTCCACATGCGGCGCCACCACCGCCGCCGGGAGCGTGTCGAACGCCGGGTCCTCGGCGTCCTTCAACGCCGCGTCGATCCACGCGTCCAGCATGGTCCGCAATTCGTCCGGCCCGTGCTCGGCCTTCTGCTCGTCGGTTGCGTCCTGCCCGTGCTTGGCCATCACCAACTGGTCCGCGACCTGCGCCGTCACCCCCGGGGGCAGCGTGTCCGATTCATCGAAGCGAACTTTCATATCCTCAAACATCCCGACGAAGGTCGGTCCCTCGATCAGGCCCGCCTGATCGAGTTGTGCCACAAACGGCTCTAGGAACTCCCGCGTCAGCCCGCGCCCGACCTCGCTGACGAGGTCGTCGATGCTCCGGCTCCCGTCCATCAGGGGCAGCAGAGCCTGCGTCGCGGGCTGGGTCGCAACGATCTTGTCCGAGATCTGTTGGGCATCCGCAAGCCCCAGCATCATCACGGGCTTGCCCTCGGGGCCCCGCACGGGGAGCGGGAAGCCCCTGATCTTGCGGAGTTTAGGCTTCTGCTGATGTGCCGCGGACGGGTCAAAGGACGGAGCAGCGGGCTGGTCGGACATGCGTTACCTCGGATTCCCTACGGAGCCTTGCGACAAAACGGGGCGGTCGCCCGCGCTGAGCGCGCGCAATCACTCTCCACTCTAGACATCGCCCGGGCACCGACGCGGGGTGAGTACGATCCCGAGACTGGACACACGCAGCGCCGAGGCTACACTTCTCGGCTCCGGATCCCGCGATCCGGGAGTGTCTGAGCAGAATCCACGCACCCCCGCCCCGGCGCCCACGCGGGCCCGCGGCGATCGACGCCCCTCAGCGGGCATCGAGAGGCCGACCATGTCCATCACCGCCGACCAGATCGACAGCGTTTCCGCGGGCGAGACTCTCCGCTGCACCATCGCGAAGACCCCCCGCGCCAAGGCGCCCAAGGACACGATCGCCCGCCTCATGCGGCTCGATCCCGAGAACGCCAAGAGTCTGCGCCGCGCCCAGCACCTGCGTGCCCGCCGGATGAACACCTACATCCGCGGCAACCGCGTCTGGCACAGCCGCGAGAAGGCCGCCCGCGTCGTCCGCGTCGCGGACGGTCAGGCCTGGTCGCTCCCGATGAACCCCGCGATCGCGCCGGACCTCAAGTCCGTTGCCCAGTACCTCACGATCGAAAAGGCCTGATCCGGTCTGTTCGACGCACGACACGATCCCATCGCGCGGCCCGGTCGGGCCGCGTTTTCGTGCGCTGATGCGGAGCCCTCCTCCACACGGAGCGTGACGCTCCCAACAATGTCAGTATGCGAACCACACTTTCCATCGTCGGCGTGTCTGTCCTCGCACTGCTCGTCCTCGCCATCGCGGCCTGCTCGGACACCGGGACACGCACACAATCGCCCGATCCGACCGACCCCGCGACCTACGCGGAAGGCCAGGCCTACACCGTGCGCGGCGTGATCGTCCAACTCCCCGACGCCGGGCCGCCCCCGAAGGACCTCAAGATCCACCACGAGCACATCCCCGATTTCGTGGGCAAGTCGGGCGAAATACACATCAACCCCAAGGACGGCGTCCCCGGCATGAAGGCAATGGTGATGGCCTTCCCGAACCTCGCACCGAGCGTCAGCCTCGACGGCCTCGCCGTGGATGACAAGGTCGAGTTCGAGTTCCTCGTCCGCTGGGAGGAAAACGCGGCGGGGCAGCGATCCGCGACATGGCTCGTCAATCGCCTGACCCGACTCCCCGCGGAAACCGAGATCTCGTTCGAGAACAAGCCCTCGCCTTGAGGCCGTGGTGACGCGCCCGAGGCCAAGGGGCGCTCGGCGCAGAAAAAAACCCGGCACCCGACTACTTCGCCGGGCACCGAGTCTCGTGGGGGTCTTGGTTCCCGCCGCGAAACCGGGTTGGTTCGCGACGGGTGCGGCACCCGATACGCGGGCGTTTCGCAGCGGTTCCGCGTGGTTTCCGGAACCCGAGAGATTTTTTCGTATTGAGCGTGAGTGACGCAGAGGGCCGGCACATGGGCATGCGAGAGCCAAAAACGGTTCAAGTCAAACCGAGCCGGTCCATCACGAGTTTCAGATCCGCCCAGACCTTGCCCCGGTTCTCAGCGGTGTAGGACCGGAGCAGGAAGGCGGGGTGATAGGTCGGCATCACCGCGATCGGCGCCATCCCCTCCACCGGCACGAGCGGCGAGGGCGGCGGGAAACTCGCCCACTTCCCCCGCATCGCGCCCATCGAGTCGCTCGTCCCCAGCAACAACTGCCCAGCGGACTTCCCGAGCGTGACGATGATCTCGGGCGCGACGATCCGGATCTGCTCATAGAGGTAGGGTGCGCACAGGCGCGCTTCCTCGATGGTCGGGGTCCGATTGCCGGGCGGGCGCGTCTTGAGCACATTCGCGATGTAGACCGACTCGCGGGTCAGCCCCATCGCGACGATCATCTTGTCGAGCAGTTGCCCGGATTTGCCCACGAACGGGCGCCCGATCCGGTCCTCGTCGGCGCCGGGGGCCTCTCCGATGAACATCAGCCGCGCCGCGGGGTCACCCTCCCCGAACACGATCGAGGTGTGGGCCGTCTCGAACTGTTCGTGGGGCGCGTCGTTGATGTAGCGTTCGCGCAACGCGTCGAGGCGTGCCTGCGCCCCCGCCGCGTCGTCTGGGTCGATCGCTGGTTCCGCGTGCGGAACGCCGCGAGCCTCGCGTTCGGGCACCGCCTTGGGCTCGTCCGCGGAGAGCACCGGGGCGGGGCGGGACGCCGAAACGGGCTTGCACTCCGTCAGCGAGGAGTCGCCGGACCGGAAGGAGGGGACGAAGTCGACCCCGAGCAGGCGGCTCGTCTCCGCGTGCTGCCGCACCAGGCGGGCGATCCGGCTCGGATCATCGACCGCGTTCACCCGTCACCGTCCGCGGGGGTTTCTGACGGCGTGTCCTCGACCGGCGCGTCCGTCTCGCTGCCCCCATCGTCACGATCCGCGTCGTCCGCGCCGATCGGCGCGCCCTCCTCGAGATCGGGGTTGGGACGCTCCGCACGATCGCCCGTGACCTCCGACGACGCGGAACCGGGCTGCACATCGATGGACTTGGTGTCCAGCAGTTCGAGGGCGACGAATGCCGTGACGGCACCGATGATCACGCCCAGCACGAGCCCCGGGACGAAACCGTTTGCGTTCCCACTCTTCTTCGCGTCTGTGCCCATCCCGGACTCCTGTTGCGCGGACCCTCACGGCCTCCTGTCGTCATCGACCAGCCCGACTCGTCGCGTTGAGCCGAATGTACCGGAATACTATCGCACCGCCTGGTTCGGCACACCCCCCGCCCCGGTCTGGGTCAGGTGCGGGCGATCGAATGCATGCGATCAAGCCAGCGCGCGTATTCGAGCACCGCACCCAACCGTTCACCACGGGTGATCGATCCGCCGCTGCCCTCGGCGGTTTCGCGGCGCCAAGTCCAGTACGCGCCGCGCAGTCGGAACCGGGAACGGACCACCAACAGGCCCAGGAGGATGAGGCCCCGCAGCGTGCGCATCACGCCGATCCCCGCTCGGCGCGCACACCCCGGTCCGCGTCGGGCAGGCCGCGCCACCACTCGAATGTCTGTTCGAGCCCCGCTTGAACATCGGTGATCGGTTCGTACCCGATCAGATCGTGCGCACGGGTGATGTCCGCAAGTGAATGCAGAACATCGCCCCGGCGGATGGGCCCGACCTGCGCGAGCGAATCCGGGCGCTGGAACGCCTCGAGCACGCGGCTGGCGAGTTCGCGCACCGTCGTGCGCACGCCGGTGCCGATGTTGATCACCTCTCCTGCGAGCGGGGTCCCCGAAGAGCCCGCGAGCAGATTCGCGAGGACCGCGTTGCCCACGAAGGTGAAGTCCCGCGATTGCTCCCCGTCGCCGTGCATGACGAGGGGCTCCCCCTTGATCGCGGCCTTCACGAACTTGGGGATGACCCCCGAATAGGGAGAGTCCGCCCTCTGCCGGGGCCCGAAGATGTTGAAATACCGCAGGCTGACGGTGCTGAGCCCGTAGCTTTCCGCGTAGGCCTCCATCAGGTGTTCTCCCGAGACCTTGCTCGCGGCGTAGGGGGAGAGCGGCGCGGGCAGGTCGTCCTCCCGGACCGGGAGGCGGGACGCGTTCCCGTAGGCGCTGCTCGAGGCGCTGAAGACGACGCGCTTGGAGCCCTGCTCGCGGGCCGCTTCGAGGACGCGGAGGGTGCCGGTCGCGTTGACCTCCCATGTGCGCCCGGGCTGCTCCAGCGAGAGCGGCACGGAGCACACCGCCCCGAGGTGGAAGACCACCGACGCGCCCTCGGCCGCGCGCGCAAGCGCCGCGGGCTCGAGTATCGACGCGTGGACGAAGCGGACGCGGGCCGGGTCGAGTTCGATCAGACCGCCCAGGTGATCGAGCGACGCGTTTGAAAGGTCATCAATAATCGTGATCGACGCGCCGAGGCTCATCAGAGCGTCGACCAGGTGCCCACCGATGAACCCCGCACCGCCCGTGACACAGACGCGTCGGGTGTCGTAGAACGATCGCAAGCGATCGGCGGTCTCGGCGGGCAATCGGAACACGCCCCGATCCTACCCGCTCGCGGGGTGGCATCCAGCGACGCGGGGGCGAAACCGCGGCTCGGACCGTCCGCACGGTTTCGCGCGCGAAAAAAAGCCGCGACGATGGCCGCGGCTGGATCGATCCGGTCATGGCGAGAGGGTCAGGGGCAGCCGGCACTGAACGCGACGATGAACGCGTTGATATCAGCGAGATCCCACACCCCGGTGGGCGGGGCGAGGTCCGCGATCGGGTCGCCCGCGGTGAAGCCCGCGACGAACGCGTTGATGTCCGCGAGATCGAGCACCCCCTCGGGTGGCGCGATGTCCGCGGGCCCGCAGGCTTCGGTCGCGACAGCGAAGCGCACAACGCGGGAGTCCCAGCCGATGCCGGATTCCTGGGTCTGCCCGACGGCCCAAAAGGTGCGTCCGTCGTTGGGGTCGAGCGTCGCGTCGTAGTAGTCACCCCACCGCTGCCCGGTGTCGCTTCCCAGGTCCGTCGAGCTCTCCCGGACGAGAATGGGCTGGCCCATGTCGCCCGCGGGGTCGCCCGGGCGTCGGGCGGTCACCCAGAAGCGGATCCGCTCGCTGGACGAGCTGGTGCCGTACGCGAGGGCGATCTGACCCGCGTCGTTGACGGCGATCGCGGGGAAGAACCCCTCGATGCCGGGGCCCGGGTCGACGGTGCCCGACTGGTTGAGCAGGGGGATCGTGCCGTTGGGCCAGGCGTTGAGATCGATCTCGTACCAGCGGGGCTTGCCGAGCCCGCCCACGGAGACGGCGTGCGAGGCGTAGAGCATCCCGTCGCGCCAGACGACATTCTGGATGCGGTTGCCGGTGGTGAAGATCGACCCGCCGCCCTGCGTCGGGACATCGCCGTACCCGCCGTAGGAGGGGACGCTCACATCGCGGCTGGAGAGAGACGGCGAGCCCACGGGGTCTTCGATGGCAAAGACGCGGAGCGTGGAACCGCCCGCGGCTTGGACGAAGTAGGCGGCGCCGCCGTCGGTCTGGTTGTCTCCGTAATGCTGGGCGGCCTGGACGGATGCGCCGTTGCTCGCGCGGGTGGTCCAGAAATCGACGGGGTTGCCCGCGACCATGTCGGCCTTGTCGAACGCGCGGAAGCCCGCGCCGCCGAACCCGCTGACATTGAGCCCGAAGAGGTTGGCGGTGACATACACGCCCTGGCTGTCGAACCCGAGGCCCGGGTAATCCCACCAGAACTGGTCACCCCCGATGTCGGTCACCGCGTCGGTGCGGTACTTGTACCAGACGCCGTTGGGGTCCGCGTCGTCGCTCATCGCGATGGTGACCCAGGCTGAGTTGGAATAGACCTCGAGCGCGAGAATGACAAATCGCTGTGACTCGTGGTCATAGAAGCACTTGGGATCGAAAGTGAACGATCCCGCGCCGAGCGGCTCGAAGAAGCCGGGCGAGCCCTGGCTGCCCAGGATCTGCTGGAACTGCAGGGCGCCGGAGCGCGAGTAGAAGGCGAGCGACTGATTCACGGTGACAACGACATGGTCGGGCCCGACCGCGAGCGTCGGGTCCGGGGGGATCCATCCGGACCGGTCGATGCCGCTGAATTCGAACACGCTGGTCGGGTCGACCACGGGAGCGCCGAGCATCCCGCCCAGCGGGAAATCTCGCAGGGCAAGCTCGGGATTCTGTGGCGCTTCCTCGGGCCTGGTGTGGATCGGGAGGTGGACCTTGACGCGACGGGATTCGTCGTTCTCGATCACCGCGGGCGCGATCTGGGGATCGAAGGCCCGCGTGTCGATGACCTGCGGCGCCACCGTTCGCTTGACGAAGACACCGGGCTCGGTCAGATCGATCAACTCCCGACCCGCGGGCGCCGGATTCGGGTCCTCGAGCAGGCCGTCGATCTCCGGCAGCGCCGCGATCGGGGTGACCACCCCAACGCCGGGGCCGGACGAGGTCTGATGCTGGCTGCACCCGACGAGGCCGCCCGCGATGCCGACCAACGCGACACCAAGTGCGTTCCGAACGGATTTCGAGTTCATGGTGTTCCCTCTTCTGGTTGAGCCGCGGTGGGCGCGGCGGCCTTGGATCTCCGGGCACTCGGACTGATCTGATTCGACCCCTCGCGAGCGGGGACGCCCGTGTGCGCTGACTCGATGCCAAGAGGACGCGCGACGAACGCCGGCAAAGACCCTCTGGGCGGGTTCTATTCGTTGGTTGATTCCCCCCGGATCCCCGAATCTGCCACAAGCGCTCGCGCGGCCTTGAGCCGCTCGCGGGCCGTGAGGGTTCGTTCGTGCTCGGGCCCGAGCGTGGTCTCGAGCACGCGGATGGATTCGCTGAGTTCCGCGATCGCGTCGGTTCCGTTGCCGAGTCGAGTCAGGCACGCACCGAGATTGGATCGGAAGATCGCGAGGAAGTAGTGCTCCGGGCCCACGAGCGCCTCGACGCGCGCGAGCAGGTCTCGGTACATGGGCTCCGCTTCCTCGGCGCGTCCCATCTTGACCAGCAGGCTCGCGAGGTTGTTGATCGGCGCGAACATCTCGGGGTGGTCGCGCCCCGCGGACCGCTCGAGGATCTCGATCGTCTCGCGGAACATCGCTTCCGCCTCGTCGAGCTTGCCCCGGTCCTCCAGCAGGTAGGCGAGTTGGTTCATCGCGCTGAGCGTGACGGTGTGCGATTCGCCCAGCCTCTCGCGGCAGACCGCGAACGCCTCGCGGACGAGAGGCTCGGCCTCGTCGAGACGGCCCTCCTGGATGAGCAGACCCGAAAGATTCTGCATCGCGGTCGCGGTCGATCTGTGCTCGCTTCCCAGCACATCGCGCCGGAGGCGGAGGACCTCACGCATCATGGACTCAGCGCGCTCACGCTCGCCGAGACGCACGAGCGTGGTCGCGAGGTTGTTCATGCTGGTGATGGTGTCGGGGTGCGTCTCTCCCAGGCTTGCGCGGCGTCGCTCGAGGACGCGTTCGTTCAACGCGACGGAGCCCGTGAGGTCGCCCGCGTTCCCGAGCGCTGACGAAAGATTGTGCAGGAGCGTGAGGGTGACCTCGTCGTCTGCACCCAACGCGCGCTCCGCGTCGGCCGCGACGGTGCGCATCATCTCGACCGCTTCGCCCACGCGTCCCTGCTCGAGCGCGTTCTTCGCGAGCTCGGAACGCGCCGCGAGCGCGTCAGGATCGTCAGGCCCGTAGAGACTCGTGAGCGCCTTGATCGCGTCTCGGGCGATGACCTCCGCCTCGGCCGGACGCCCGCTCTCGCTGAGCACGAAACCCAGCTGACGCTCGGCGCTGATGCGGAACCGGGGCTCGAGACCCTCGATACCGCTGTAGAGCTTGATCGAGCGCGTGAGCATCGCTTCCGCGGCGTCGTAATCACCCAGCAAGGAGTAGGTCTTGCCGAGTGTGTAGCGGACATCCGCCTCGACCTCGGGCTCGAGCGCCGCGTTCCCGATGTCCTCCGCGGCCTTGTCAACGACCTCTCGCACCGTGAGCTCGCGTCCCTGCGCGATCGTGGGGTCCGCGGATTCGAGCATCCGACGCAGGAACTCGTTGATCTGGAGGGCGACCGCGGTGCGCATCTCCGCGTCGTCGCGGGCGCGGGTCGCGGCGTAGGCCTGCCAGCTCGTGCCGATCACACCCAGCACGAGCATGAGAACCGCCGCGGCGGCACCGAATACCAGGGGGCGGTTGCGCTTGGCAAACTTGCTGAGCAGATAGACGGTGCTGGGCGGGCGTGCCGCGATCGGCTCGTTGCGCAGATAACGCCCGATGTCGCGGGCGAGTTCGTCCGCGGACTGATACCGACGCTCGCGGTCTTTCTCGAGCGCGGTCGCGATGATCGTGCCGATGTCGCCGCGCAAGCGGGCGTCCGAGGCCGCGAGCGGGCGGGGATCCCGCTCGGCGATCACGCGCGCGGTCTCGACGAGGCTCTTCCCCTCGGTTTCGTAGGGCATCGCTCCGGTGAGGAGTTGATACCCGATGACGCCGAGCGTGTAGACATCGCTCCGCGTGTCGAGTTCGGTGATCACGCCCGACACTTGCTCGGGGCTCATGTAGGACACCGTGCCGATGAGCTGCCCGGTGTGGCTCAGGGTCTCGTCCGAGCCGCGGGTGACCCCGAACGCGGAAACCTCCGCTTCTTCCTCGACCAGGCGCGCGATGCCGAAATCGAGGACCTTCACACAGCCCCGCTCGTCCACGAGAATATTGCCGGGCTTCAGGTCCCGGTGGATAACGCCCTTGGTGTGCGCGTGGTGCACCGCGTCGGCGATCTCCGCGAGCAGGCGCAGCCTCCCCGCATGGTCGAGACCCACGCGATCCGCGTACGCCGTCACGGGCTCGCCCGTGATGAGTTCCATCGCGAAGTACGGGATGGTCTCCGCGGGATCGCGTTCAGACGGCGCGGCGCCGGCCTGGTAGATCTGGGCGATGCCGGGGTGTCGCAGCATGCCCAGCACGCGTGCTTCCCGCTCGAAGCGCGCGGCGGCGGACTTGCTGACCAGCCCGGCGCGCATGACCTTGAGCGCGACGGTCCGCTTCGGCGCGTCCTGCTCGGCGCGATAGACGACGCCCATGCCGCCCCGACCGATCTCCTCGATGAGACGGAACGGGCCGATGGCGCCGGAGGGCAACGGGGAGGCGTCCCCATCAGCACGGGGGGCGGCGTGCCCCGAGGGCTCCGCGAGCGTGGGCTCTTCGGCGAGCCTCCGCTTGTTTTCATCCCCGCCCTGATGCATGCACGCCCCGCGAGTCGGTCACTTGAACTGCCCCGGATCGATCCGCAGCGTGCGCCACGAGCCCAGATGCCCGGGCGTGCCCCGCACCTCGATCTGTTCCGCGATCATCGGCAGGAGCACCGACAAACCCGAGCCCGAGAGGCCCTCACCCCCGGGATCGGTCAGCAGGTAGTACACCGGGGCGGCATCCCCATCCCGCACGACCAGCACAGGCGGGATACCGCCCGATATGCACAGCGTGGCGCACGCCTTGTGCCCGCGCCCCGCGCCGGGCTTCATTGCCCCCAGATAGCATTTGCTGTCCACGATCTCACCCCGGAGCGTCACCGCGTCCGGAGCGTTCTCCCGGTGCGGGGGGACCGCGGGCCGATCGGCGGGGAGCACCGCGACCGGAGGCCCCAGCGCCGGATGATCGGGGTCGATCTCGATCATCCGGCGTCCGTCCCTGTGCAGTTCCCGACCCCGGATCGAGACCGTCGCGCCGTCGATCTCGGGCATCTTCGTAAAACGATCGGCGGACCCGAACTTGCCCATCTCCACTAACAGGTAACTGGCGGGCACCTCGCCCCCCGTGGTGTGGAGCACGGGGTACGGCTCAAGCGTGATCGTTCCCCTGAACTCCCGCGCCGCACCGGTCTCCCAGAACCCGGTGCCCCAATCCGGCTGATCGAGCGCGAGGCCCGCGGCGCCGAGGGCGAGCCCCGCGAGCGCGATCGGGAGCGCGATCAGCAGGAAGACCCGGTGCCGGCGGGGAAGCGCCGCGTAGCCGACATAGAACCCGCGTTCAGACCGCTCCTCACTCACGCGTCGGGCTCCTTATCTCGCAGCGGCAGATCCGCCGATTCATCAACCGACGGGTCGGCACGCTCGACATCGGGATCCTCGAAGAGACGCTCGTCGTGCGGGGATGCCTCGAAGAACGCGGGCTCGACACGCGTGCCCGGCGGGAGCGGCTTCGGGTCAACCAGCACCGTGCGGCCCTCGACACGCACGCGATAGGTCGCGATGGTCTCGGTGTAGGGCGGCGGGGATTGGCCGTCCTCGACCCCGAACTGGTACCCGTGCCAGGGGCAGGTGACGCACCCGTTGATCACCTTGCCCTCGCCGAGCGGGCCGCCCTGGTGGGCGCACACATTCGTCACCGCGGAGATGCCGCCGTGGTGCCGGAAGACCGCGATGCGTTCGCCTCGCAGGGGCGGCGCGCCGGTCGAGGCGGCGAGGCACACGACCCGGGCGCGGTCCTCGGGGATGTCGTCGACGACGCCCACCTCCACCCAGCCCTCGCGGTCCGGGTGCTCGGTCTGGTCCGCGAGCGGCCGCTTCCCGGTTTCGTCGCACGCGAGTTCTCGGATCCCCGCGACGAGGTGGCAGGACGCAACCACGACGAACCCGACGCCCAGCAGCGAGAACGAGATCGAGCCGCGATCGTCCCCCGCGATCGAGCCGAGCGCGACATGCCCAACGACGAGCGCGTAGGCGCCGTACACGCTCATGTGGATCCACTTCCAGACCTGCGGACGGAGCAGGTCGAGCCAAAAATCGTGGCTGGTCGCCGCAAGAAGAAACAGGACCAGCAGCCCCCCGAATCCCAAGAGTTCGTACGGAAACGCGTCGATCGACGCGAACGATCGGCCTTCGAGCAGGACCGCCTCGACCGGATTCACGGCGCCGAATCCGCCGTAGTAGAGCAGGACGAGGGCCGCGTGGAGCAGCGCGACGCAGAACATCGAGACGCCCAGGTGGCGGCGGTTGTACAGGATCGGTGCGAGCCGATCGGAGAAGCGTGCCAGCGGGCCGATACACAGGATGATGTGCAGCGTCACGATCGCGAGCGTGCCCGTCGCGCGGATCGCGAGGACCATGGGATCCGGGGCGGCCTCCGTGGTCGCGATCGAAACACCCGTGAACACCGCGAGATAGAGGACCATTGCGCCGAGCACGACCGCGTCGTACGCGCGCTTGTGCCTATTCCACGAGACCCAGACGAACCGGTTGGTCACGGGTGCCCCCCCGCAGAGACGAAGGCCGCAGCGATCGCAAGCCCGATCGCGAGCAGCCCCCACGCGACGACATGCGCCCGACGGTGCCGACGCGTCATGCGGAGGTCTCCGCCTCGGGGTCCACGAACGGGGAATCATCGCCCGGCTCGCGCAGAGCCCGAGGATCGGGCTCGCCCGCGGCGCCCACGCCATCCTCCAAGGAAGTCTCGATGTCGTCCGGTCCGATCGCGCGCCCGACGACCACGCCCCCGCTGCCTCGCGATGCGAAGAGTTCCCACGCCAACAGCGGCCAGAGCGCCGCAGAGCCGGGCAGGATCAGGACCCGGAACCCCCATCCCGATCCTCGGGCGGCGGGGCTGATCCGCCCGACACCGGCAACGACGAACCAGCACGCGAACAGCACGCCGAGCGCGAGATAGACCCCGAGCCCCGCGAGCGAGTAACCGACGATCTCCATCGATCTAGATTAGCGGATCGGGCCTCAGCCGTGGGCGACGTGGACAGTCGGTGAACCTCCTCGCCGGATGTGCTTCGACACCGGCCTCTCAAGTTCTCCGCCGAGTCCCGGCACCGCACTCGGGGCAGAGAGTGCTGTCGTTACTCCGCATGTCGTAACCGCATTTTGGGCAGTCGCCCCGGCGATACCGGCGGAGCGCGCGCGATGCCGGAAAGCCACGGGCGAGCCCGAATGCGAGCACACCATAGAAAGCAGAATTGGTCAAGAGTCCCTCCCAGAACGGGAGGAGCGGGAGATAGCGGTCCCAGAACCGTCCGCCCCCGAAGAAACTCGGAGATCCCTTTGCGATCAGGATGCCGCCCCGCAGACCACTGTCCGCCACCTCCCTGTCCACCCGCGGCGAGGTCGACCCGAAATCGAGGTCCACGTCAGCCCTGCGGCGCGTGTACAGACAGATCGCCGGGAAGCCAAAGCCGTCGTCGGACGCATGGATGAAGTCGAACTCGGGGTAGCGTTCCGCAGCCCGACGGCTCCATGCGAAGCTCCCCCACTCGTCACGCATCGACGGCGTCCAAGCCAAGAACAGACTGCCGTGATGGACTCCGAGGGTGCTGATCGGGCGGATCTTCCTCACGCTCATCGCCGGACCGCCCACACGCTCGAGCTTGGCCTCTCGGTGGACGGTCCCGAACCCATAGGTCGCTTCGGTACTGCGATGGACCTCGACGATTTCGTTAATCATGAAGGAGTCGGAGTCGAGGGTCCACGTCGTGTAGTCAACCTGCACGACCGCGATCGCCCACGCGACTGCGACCGAGATCAGGAGGCCCACAAAGCCGTACGTCGCAACGGTCCGGAGATGTACAAGACGTTGACGCAAGCCGATACCCCGACCAAGATCGAGAGCCGATCGCCGCCCCAACCTCCTCGCGGGGTCGCGCTCGGTTACCCGGATACCGCGTCCCCCCCGGCCGAGTTGCTCCCGTCGGCGTCGGACGTCTCCTCCCCGTCGCGCTTCTTCTTCTTCTTCCGCTTGGGCCTCGACGCGCGCGCCTTCATCGGCTCGACGTCGCCGCCGAGCAGGCGGAGCGCCTCCTCGACGTCCTTGTCGCCGCGGCCCGACACGTTCACGATGATGTTCGCGTCGCTGGGCATTTCGCTGGCAAGACGGACGGTCTCCGCGATCGCGTGCGAGGTCTCGAGCGCCGGGATGATCCCCTCGGCGCGCGCCATGAGCAGGAAGGCCTCCATCGCGTCGGCGTCGCTCACGCTGGTGTAGCTGGCACGCCCCGCGTCCTTCCAGAACGCGTGCTCGGGGCCCACGCCGGGATAGTCGAGCCCCGCGCTGCACGAGTGCACATCCGCGGTCTGCCCCTCCTGGTTCTGCAGGACATAACTCAGCGAGCCGTGCAGCACGCCCGGCTTGCCGAACCGGAGCGGGGCCGCGTGGTCGCCCTGCGCGTCGCTGCGCCCGCCCGCTTCGACGCCGACCAGGCGGACATCTGTGTCGTCCACAAACGGGTAGAAGAACCCCGCCGCGTTCGACCCGCCGCCCACGCAGGCGACCAGCGCGTCGGGCATCTTCCCGATGTTCCGCAGCGCCTGCGCCTTGGTCTCGCGCCCGATGACGCTCTGGAAGTCACGAACGATCATCGGGAAGGGGTGCGGCCCCACCACCGACCCGAGGATGTAATGGGTGTGCTCGACCGAGCCCATCCAGTCCCGCATCGCCTCGTTGGTCGCGTCCTTCAGCGTCCGGCTGCCGCTCTCGACCGGGATGACCCGCGCGCCGAGCATCTTCATCCGGGTGACATTCAGATGCTGGCGGCGGACATCCTCCGCCCCCATGTAGACATCGCACTCGAGGCCCAAGCGGGCCGCCGCCGTCGCGCTCGCGACGCCGTGCTGGCCGGCGCCGGTTTCCGCGATGATCCGCTTCTTGCCCATCTTCCGGGTGAGCAGGCCCTGGCCGATGGTGTTGTTGATCTTGTGGGCACCGGTGTGGGCGAGGTCCTCGCGCTTGAGCCAGATCGTCGCCCCGCACTTGTTGCGTCCCTCGCGTTGGGCGCGGGCGCCCGCCTCCCGCGTCAGACCGATCGCCTTCTGAAAGGCGGTAGGACGCCCGATAAAGGTTCGGTTGAGTTCGCGGAGTTCGTCCCAGAACTGCTCGTTCTCACGCATCTCGAGGTAGAGCGTCTCGAGCTCCGCGAGGGCGTGCATCAGGGTCTCGGGGACATAGCGCCCGCCGAACTGGCCGAACCGCCCGCGCTCGTCGGGCGCGTACGACAGCGGCATCACCCCGGCGTCTTCCTTCGGCGTATCCATTGTGGTCATGGGGGTAGCGTAGCCTCCAACAGCTCGGGCTCACATGCCTTACGGCGGCTCACGATTCGCGTCTTTGGGTTCGGCTGATTCGTCCAGCCACAACTCAAGCCCACACTCGGGGCAGAGTGTCCACCCGTCCGGCCGAGGAGCAGATCCACGGAGGTCGTAGCCGCACGAGGGGCAATGGTTCCTCAGCAGGCTTCGGGCGAGGTGCCGTCCGCTCAGATGTTCCTGCTGGACCGACAGCACCACCGCGCTCAGGATCAAGCCGCCCAAAGCAAACCACTTGGCCCGACCCATGTGCCCATTCCAAGCGGCGTGCGCTGCCAGATAAAGGCCGATTACGAAGATCCCGATCGCAGCAAGCAGAAGGGGAGGTCCGAACAGCCACCAGCGGAGCGTGAGACGCCGGAGACGCCGCCATGTCTCGTCGGAGTCTTGCACCTCGTTTGTCTGGAGTTGATCGGATTCTCCCTCTATCACCCGCGCTCACCAACCACCCGGTTCACCACCCCCCACACGACATCGCCCCCGAATCCTCGGCGCGCCAGCCGCCCAGCCAACCGGCGCTTCGCGGTCTCCGCGTCCAGGCCCGGGCGACGCTGCAGCCAACGTCGTGCCTCCTCTTCCACGGCCTCGGTGAGATCGACCGCGGCGAGTTCCTCTGCGACGACCTCCGACGCGACGGCGTCCGTGACACCCTCCCGTCGGAGTTTCATCTTCAGCAGGCGTTCCGAGGCCGGGGCCTTGCGGAGCTCGGTGCGCACGATCCGCCCCGCGGTCGCCCGCTCGTCGAGCAGGCCCACCGCCTCGAGGCGGGCGATGACATGGGCGATCACGGGCTCGTCGATGCCCTTCTTCCGGAGCCTGTCGGCGAGCCCGGCGGGGGTTCGATCGCGGGCCCTGAGCATCCGCAGCGCGGAGGCCTTCGCCCGCGCGATCGCGTCGGGATCGAGCCCCTCGGGGATCGCCTCATCCAGCGGCACGAACCCGTCGATCTCCATGGACGGCAGTGTATCCGGACGCACAAGGTCCCTTTCAAGACGGCCTCCCCCGGGACCATCGCTCCTCGGCTGTGGTGCCTCAGCGCCCTACGATGCGTCCGCCGGAAAGGCCGCCGACGGGGCCGCGGCCCCGAACGGGTGTCGTGCACGCGGCGTGAATCGGACGCATCATCTTTGATGAGGGGATAGGTATGACAACGACGGCGAAGCCGGGCGGGCTCGAAGGCGTGATCGCGGGCGAAACTTCGATCTGCCGGGTGGACCAGACCTCGCTGCTCTACCGCGGGTACGAGATCGCGGATCTCGCGGAGAACGCGACCTTCGAGGAGGTCGCGTACCTGCTGCTCGAGGGGGAAAAGCCCACCGAAAACCAGCTCGCGACCTTCAAGACCCAGCTCGTCAGCGAGCGGATGATTCATCCGGACATCACCGCCTGGTTGAAGACCGCGGTCCCCGCCCTCAAGGAGAAGCGGGCGGTCCCGATGGATGTCCTCCGCACCGCGGTGAGCATGGTCGGGCACGCGGACCCCCGCTGCCAGGCGATCGACGCGGAATCGAACCTCCGCAAGGCGATCCGCCTGACCGCGAAGATCCCGACCATCATCGGGCAGATGCAGCGGTTCCTCGACGGGCACGACGCGGTCGAGCCCGAGACCGGCGGTGACCCGACGCTGAGCCACGCGGCGAACCTGCTCTTCCAGATGACGGGCGAGAAGCCCGGCGCCGAGGCGGAGAAGGTGATGGATGTCAGCCTGATCCTCTACGCGGAGCACGACTTCAACGCGTCGACCTTCACGAGCCGGGTGATCGCGGGCACGCTGAGCGACATGCACGGCGCCGTGTGCGGCGCGATCGCGGCGCTCAAGGGCCCGCTGCACGGCGGCGCGAACGAGGCGGCGATGGACATGCTCGCGGAGATCCGGCGCGACATCGGCCCGGAGAATGACGAGGCGAAGATCACCGAGTGGATGCACCGCGCCTTCGCGGAGAAGCGCAAGCTCATGGGCTTCGGGCACCGCGTCTACAAGAACGGTGACCACCGCGCCGGCATCCTGCACGAGCTGGGCAAGAAGGCCGCCGCGACGCGTGGGCACGAGTTCAACCGCCTCTTCGAGCTGGGCGAGATCGTCCAGAAGATCATGCTCGAGGAGAAGAACATCCACCCCAATGTCGATTTCCCGTGCGGAATGACCTACTTCACGCTGGGCATCCCGGTGCCCCAGTACACCCCCATCTTCGTCGCGAGCCGCGTGACCGGATGGTGCGCCCACATCATGGAGCAGCACGCCAACAACCGCCTGATCCGCCCCCGCGCGGATTACGCGGGCCCCGCGCTGCGGAGCTGGAACGAATCGTGAGCCCGACCGGGCGGGACCGTTGAATCGGGTGGCCGGATCGCCTTGAATTGGTCGATATTCCGGATGGATCGATCGGGCATCGGCATCGTGTCCAAGAGCGTCACGGTGCCGGCTCCCAGGAGCAGTGCAGTGAACTGGTTTCAGCGTGTCCGCCTGCGTGTGTTCGCCGTGCTCGTCGCGGCTGTGCTCGCCGTGATCGGGGTTCTGAGTTGGGCGACCGTGCCGGCGTGGCCCGTCGTGGGCGTCGCGATCATCACCGTCGCCGCGGTGGTGAACTCGATGACCACCCGTCTGAGCGATGCGGTCTGCTACCAGTGCGGCGAGACCCTGCAGACGACCGAAGCGGGCTGCTACGGCGTCGTGTGCGATGGGTGCGGCGCCGTCAATCAGGCGGTCCCGCAACAGCCGACCCGCCGTATCGCGTCCAGCGACCGCGACTCATCGCCCCGCGCGTGACCATACTTCGCGCCCCCTGAACAGAAGGCTCTTGGTCGACCGGGTACGCTGCCGGCACGCGGCCTTCACGCCGCCTAAGCCCAGGAGCCGGTTCATGATCCGCTGCCAAGCGTTCTCGCTCATCCTTCTCCCGCTGCTCGCGTGCGCCCCGGTTTTTGCGGCTGAACCCGTGATTCCATCTGACCCCGCGCCCCGGTGGTGGAAGGGCAACACCCACACCCACACCTTCTGGTCCGACGGGAACGACTTCCCCGAGATGGTCGCGGACTGGTACCGCGAGAGCGGGTACAACTTCCTCGTCCTCACCGACCACAACATCCTGAGCCGGGGCGAGAAGTGGATGCCCATCGCCGACATCGACACGCGCTCGCGCGGGTCCGCCTACGAAAAGTACCTCGATCGCTTCGGCGCAACCTGGGTCGAAGCGCGCGGCGAAGGCTCTTCGCTTGAGATCCGCCTGAAGCCCCTCCGCGAGGTCCGGGCCCTCTTCGAGCAGCGGGGCGAGTTCATCATGATCGAGGGCGAAGAAATCTCCGACGGATGGGAAGGGCGGCCGATCCACATCAACGCGGTCAACCTCGCCGAACTCGCGACGCCCCGGCACGGCGAAACCGTGGAGCAGACCATCCGCAACAACCTGCTCGCGGTGATGCAGCAAGCCGACGAGGCGGGCCGCCCGATTCTCACGCACATCAACCACCCCAACTTCGGCTGGGGCATCACCGCCGAAGAGATCGCCGGGGTCGTCGAGGCGGAGTTCTTCGAGATCTACAACGGGCACACGGGCGTGCGCAACAACGGGGACGAGAACCACGCGTCTCTTGAGCGCGTCTGGGACATCGTCAACACGCTGCGGATCGCCGAATTCGGCGCGCCGCCCATCCTTGGGGTCGCGACCGATGACAGCCACAGCTACCACGGGCACAGCCTCGTCTCGATCACGGGACGCGCGTGGGTCTGTGTCCGCGCGACGCACCTGACGCCCGACACGATCGTGCGCGCGATGAAGGCCGGCGACTTCTACGCGTCGTCGGGCGTTGAACTCGAGTCCGTCGACTTCGACACGGAGGCTCGCCGTCTCGATATCCGCATCGCCGGCGCGCCGGGAGCCCGCTACACGACTCGGTTCATCGGGAGCCGTCGCGGCGTGGACCTCGCCTCCGAGCCCATCGTGGACGAGGAGGGGGCGTCGCTCCCCGTTACCCGGGCCTACTCGCCCCGGGTTGGAGAGATCCTCGACGAGCAAGAGGGCCCAGCACCCTCCTATACCTTCCGGGGCGATGAGTTGTATGTCCGCGCGGTCGTCGTTTCATCGCTCGAGCCCGAACGCCCAACGAAAGAGATGCTGCGCCGCACCGCGTGGACCCAACCCGTCGGCTGGCGCCCCGCGGACTGATCCTCGCATCGCACGCTGTTCCATCCGCGTTACGATGCGAGGGACCGGACCCGGCCCGGAGCGTGCCGACCCGCATGAGCGCAGACGAATACCCAGAGAGCGAGCATCCGACGATCGGGCCGACGGATCCTGACACGACGCCGTTGCGGCCCGATGCCACCCCGTCCTCTCTTCACGACATGCCGACGATCGCCGACTCCTCGGATGCCCTGCTCGATCGGGACCGGCGATCCGAGCCGGACTCCGAGGCCCCCACGATCGTCCCGGGCGCGGCGAGCGGCGCGGGGAGCTTCGAGGGTTCGGTTCCCGGGTACACGATCCGAAAAGTCCTCGGGCAGGGAGGCATGGGCGCGGTGTACCTCGCCGAGCAGGCGAAGCCGCGCCGGACCGTCGCGCTTAAGGTCATCCGTCCGGACCGCGTGGGCCCCGCGACGCTCAAGCGGTTCGAGTACGAGGCGCAGCTGCTCGCCTCGCTCCGCCACCCCGGGATCGCCGGGGTCTACGAGGTGGGATCGTTCGAGCAGGACGGGTACGAAACACCCTACTTCGCGATGGAATACATCGAGGGTGCCGCACCCTTGACGGCGTACGCCCGAGAGAATGGGCTGGGCGTGCGTGATCGCCTGGGCCTTTTTCTCAAGGTGTGCGCTGCGGTCCAGCACGGGCACCACCGGGGTGTGATCCACCGCGATCTCAAGCCCGCGAACATCCTCGTGGACGAGAACGGCGAACCGCGCATCATCGATTTCGGCGTCGCGCGGGGCAGCGAAGCGCACCGCGCCGCGGTCACGATGGAGACCGACGCGGGTCAGATCGTCGGAACCCTGCAGTACATGTCCCCGGAGCAGTGCAACGCGGAGGGGGTCGATGTCCGCTCGGATGTCTACGCGCTCGGCGCGGTGCTCTACGAGCTGCTCGCCGATCGCCTGCCCTACGACATCCGCAACATGAACCTGTCCAACGCGATCACCACCGTGACGCAGGCGCAGGTCACGCCGCTGTCAACAGTTGTCCCGACGCTGAGCGGTGACCTCACCGTCATCGTGGGCAAAGCCCTCGAAAAGGAACGCCGAGACCGCTACCAGTCCGTCCTTGAGTTCGCGGGAGATGTCCGCCGGTATCTCGCGGACCAACCGATTCTCGCCCGCCCGATCGGCCCCATCGGGCTGCTCAGCAAGTGGATCAAGCGCAACCGGGAACTGAGCGTCGCGATCGCGGCGGCGGCCGCGGTGCTGCTCGCGACCTCGGGCGTGCTGCTCGGGCAGATCGTCTCCGCGAAGCAGCTCGCCGAACGCAATCTCGCCGCGTCGGAGGAGAGCGTCGAACTCGTCCGCAAGATGCTCGAATTCCGAGGCCCGGACGGGGAGAGCCGCATCCGGAGCGGCATGGTCGATGTCGAATCGCTGCTCGACGACGCGGCGGCGAGCATCGACGAGAACCCGCCGGAGTTACCCGAAACGGAGGCTGCGTTCCGGGAACTGCTGGGGACGGGCTATGTCTCCCTGCGCTCGCTGGAGAAAGCGAAGAACCAGCTCGAGCGCGTGCTCGCGGTCCGCGAGGGGAGCGACGCGAGCCCGGAGGTTGCCGAAGCGATGCACGAACTCGCCCGCGCGCACTACTGGGCGGGCGAGTACGACCTGGCGCTCCCCCTGTACACGCGTGCCCTCGGGATGCGCCGCGAGATCTTCCCGGGCGATCATCCCGACACCGCCTTCAGCCTGACACACCTCGCCGCGACCAAACTCCGCCTGGGCGACACCGCCGCGGCCGAGTCGCTCTACGACGAAGCGCTCGCGATGCGCCGCCGCCTGCACGGGGACGAACACCCCGACATCGCCGCGAGCCTGAACAATGTCGGGAACATGCGCCTCGCGACGGGCGACCTCCAGGACGCCGAGCGGCACCTGCGCGAATCGCTCCGCATGATCCGCCGTTTCGCGTCCCGCGACAGCCTCGAGGTCTCGCACGCCTCGAACAACCTCGCCCGCGTGCTGCTGCGCCGCGGAAAGCACGACGAGGCCGCAGCGCTCTATCGCGACGCGCTCGCGATTCGCTCAGCGCGGCTGAAGCCCACGGACGGCCGCGTCTGGGCATCCCGCAGCGGGCTCGCCCTCGCGTTGCTCGCCGGGCTCGACGAGGACACGCCCGCTCCGGATTCGAGCGCCGCGCACGCGCGCATCGAGGAGGGCACCCCCGCGGAGCAAGCGCTCGCGCTCGCGGATGTGGCGCGGCGCTTGATGCCCGCGCAGCGGTGGGACGACGCCGCGATGCTCCTCGAAGGCGCGACACTCGTCCTCGAAGGCCACGGGCACGAGGGCGAACGAGCCGCGTATCTCGCGCTGCGGGCGCGGTGCGCCGTCGAGATGGGCGAGCCCGACGCCGCGGAGTCTCTGCTGAGGCAGGCGCATCCGATCGCCGCGAGCACCGCGGGCCCGGCGCGCGAGAGCTTCACCGCTTCGCTCAACCGGCTGGTGTCCGAGTTGAAACAAGCCAACCGGACGGGCGACGCCGCCCGCTGCGCCGAGCTCCGCTTGGATTGAACACCGCTCTGTTCCGCGATCAGTCAGCGACGCCGCGCCCGGCACGCGAGCACACCGGCGCCGAGCATCACGAACCCCGCGGGGCTCGGGATCTTCGCGAAGTCCACGCCCTGGAGATCGATCGCGTAGGCGCCGACCGCGCCCTCACCGACCCACCCCGTGTGACGAAGCAGACCGCCCGGCCCATCCGCCCCGGAGATCTCCGTCGGGCTCGCGAAATCGAAGATCAGCCCGGAGTTCGAGACGGGGTTCCGACCCGCGCCCGCGACCGCGACCGCGTACACGCCGGGCAGATCGAGCACCGCGTTCGAGCCGTCCGTCGAGAGATTCGTGAGCAGCGGCGCATCCGTGTTCGCGTCCGCGTTGTCGTTCGCGAGCAAACCGAGCCCGCCCCCCGCCAGCGTGATATTGAAGACGAACAGCTGCGCGTCGAAGTTCGGGTTGAGCAGCTCCAGGCGGAACGAGGTCGGCGCGTCGACCTGGATGATGTACATGTCCTCGAAGTCGCCCGCCGACCCCTCGCCACCCAGCGTCCCGGAGATCGACGAGATCGCGCCCACCCCGAGCGGCGTCTGCGCCGTCGCGACGAAACTCCCCGCGTCCCCAACCTCCGTCCAGTCCGGACCAGCAATCGCTGAGCCGCACACCAAGGCTGTCAGAATCGAACCACTCCAAATCGTCTTCATGATCGGCCTCCCCCCGCGCGGCGGGAACCCGCCGGCGTGCAAGCCCCGATCATAATCAGAATCGGCCCAAGAACCACCCGGTTCCGGATTTTCCTCACAATATGCGTGCGACCACCAGCGGGATCCTACGGAGATTCTCCCCACGACCCCAGCCTCCGGTCAGTCTCTGGAAAAGCGAAATGCCGAAAGCGAGCGGTGGATCAGCCCTCGTCGAGCATGCCGAGTTGCCACATCATGAACAGACGCTGATCCACCACATCGCGGATCCGCAAGTGCAGCGGCTTGCCGGCCCCGTGCCCCGCGTCGCGATCGACCCACAGCAGGATCGGGTCCTCTGTCTGGTCGCTCGTCGTCGCGGCCTGCAGATACGCCGCCATCTTGCGGGCATGCATCGGGTGCACCCGGGTGTCGTTCTCCCCCGCGGTCAGCAGCACCGCGGGATACTTCGTCCCGGGCTTGATGTTCTGGTAAGGCGAATAGGCGCGGATGAACTTGTACTGGTCCGCGTTCTCGGCGCTCCCGTACTCGGGGACCCAGTACCGCGCCATCAGGAACTTCTCGAACCGCAGCATGTCGAGCAACGGCACCGCGACGATCGCCGCGCTGAAAAGATCGGGCCGCTGCGTGACCATCGCGCCGGTCAGGAGCCCTCCGTTCGAACCGCCGAAAACCCCCAGCCGCTCCGGGCTGGTGTACCCGTTGTCGATGAGGTACTCACCCGCGGCGATGAAGTCATCGAAGACATTCTGCTTGCGATCGAGCATGCCCGCACGGTGCCACTCCAGGCCCTTCTCGCCGCCCCCCCGCAGGTTCGCGACGGCGTACACGCCGCCCGCTTCGAAGAACGGATAGAGCGTCGCGCTGAATCGGGGGGTCATCGGGATGTTGAAGCCGCCGTATCCGTAGAGGATCGTCGGGTTGTTCCCGTCGAGTTCGAGGCCCTTCTTGTGGACGATGAACATCCCGACCTCGGTCCCGTCTTTGGACGAATACTTGACCCGCCGCACCTCGACCGAGTCGGTATCCACGGGGATGTCGATCTTCTCCCACACGACAGGCTCCGCGTCCGGCGTGGAAAGATCGACCTGGTAGATCGTGCTGGGCTCGTTGAACGACGCGTAGGACAGGAACGCCTCGGTCCGGTCCCGCGCCGTCGAGAGACCCGCGGACCCGAACCCCGGGAGCGTGAGCGCGCCCTTCGCCGCCCCGTCGAGCCCGAAGAGATTGATCTTCGTCGACGCGTCCTCCAGGTACGACGCCGCGAGCACACCGTCCGCGACCGAGAACCCACGCAGGATCGCCTCGCTGCGGTGCGGAACGATGTCCGTCCACTTCGAACGATCCGGGTTGTACGGATCGACACGCACGACACGCCCGTTGGGCGCGTTGATGTAGGTCTGCAGGAAGATGTGGTTCCCGACGATCGTGCCGCTGTTCCGGCCGTCCTCCCCGATCAGCACCGGGATCAGGTCCATCTCCCCCGTCCGGAACCAATGGTCCAGGTTGAGCGCCCAGATGTCGTTCGCCGAGGTCGAGGTGTAGTACGACACCACGGCCCAGTGCCCGTCTCGGCCGGGCGTCAGATCAGGGCCCCAGGTCGTCTTGAGCGCCTTCATCCGCTCGTCGGAGACGCCCAGCCCCTCGTAGAGCTTCTCCGCCTCGCGCTGCCGGATGAGCACCGGGTCCTGCGTCCAGTGCCGCCCGATCTCGTGGAACCGGATCTCCGCGGAATACGGGTCGTCCAGGTCTTCCAGCCGCTGGTAGAAGAACGATTCGCCGTCCGGCATCCACCCGCTGAGATTCGTCTTGCCCGGGATCTCGTCGGCGAGCCAGGCCCCGGTGTCCACATCCAGGATCCGCAGGATCGAGTTCTCATCACCCGCGCGATAGGTCCCGAACGCGAGCAGTGACCCGTCATGGTTCGGGACATACCACGACACCGTCACCAGACCATCCTCATCGAGCTTGAACGGATCGATCAGCTCGCGAGGCTCGCCCCGCGCGCCCTCGCGCACATACACGACCGCCTGATCTTTCGCGCCCTCGCGCTTGGAATAGAAATATCGGTTTCCCGCCATCGTCGGAGAGCCGATCGAATCCAGTTCCATCAGGTCCTGCATCTGCCGCTTCAGCTTCTCACGCGGCGCCCGCAGGAACTCGAACCCCGGCGCGCGACCCTCGAGCACCGCGCGGGTGTACGCGTTCTGCGCATCGGTCCACTCCACCACCTCCTCGGTGAGCACACCCATCCGGTTTGCATCCGTGTTGTCCCCCTCCAGCCACTGGTAGGGATCCACGAAGGTCTCGCCGTGATAGTTGTTCGTGACCGGTCGCGTCTCGGTCGGGGGTGGCCCCGCCTCCGCGTCCCCGTTCGCGCCGTTCTGGGCGAACGCGAGCGGGGTGAGCACGATCGCGGCGAGTGCGGCATGAGTGCGGATCTTCACTGGACGAGCCCCTTCGTCAGTCGCATGAACGCGGTCTCGAGGTTCACGGCCTCTTCGGAGAACTGCGCGATGCGGAAACCGTTGTTGACCAGCACATTGGGCAGGTCGGTGTACGACCGCCCGGGTGCTTCCTCGTATTCTACATGGATGACGCGGACCGGCGCCCCCGTCTCCGTTGTGTCCTCGCCATCGATCACACCGACGCGCCGGACACCCTCCAGCCCCCCCAGCAGCTCCGCCGCCCGCTCGGTGCCCTCCGCGACGCCGATGTGGATCACATGCCCCACCCGGGCCTTCTTGAGGATCTCCCGCACCGAACCCGAATACAGCAGCTTGCCTTTCTCGATGATCCCCACCACATTGCACAACTCCGCCAGCTCGTGAAGAATGTGGCTCGAAATCAGGATCGTCTTGCCCATCCGCTTGAGTTCTTTGAGCAACTCCCGGATCTCGATCCGGGCCCGCGGGTCGAGCCCCGACGCGGGCTCGTCCATCAGCAGCACCTTCGGGTCGTGCAACAGCACGCGCGCGATGCTCAGCCGCTGCTGCATGCCCCGGCTCAGCGAGTTCACCTCCGCGGCGCTCTTGTACGCAAGGTCCGTCAGCTCCAGCACATCCCCCACCACCTTCATCCGCTCACGGCCGTGGATGCCGTACGCGCTCGCGAAGAACTGGAGATACTCCATCACCACCATGTCCTCGTAGGCGCCCATGAAATCGGGCACATAGCCGATGACTGGCCTGATCTGCCGGTTCTGATACCCCACCGTTAACCCGTCGATCTGCGCCTGCCCGCTCGAGGGCTTCAGCAGCGTCGCGAGGATCTTGATCGTCGTCGTCTTCCCGGCGCCGTTCGGGCCGATGAACCCGAAGCAGTCCCCCTCCTCGATCGTCAGGTTCAGATTGTCCAACGCCACGAGATCCCCGTAACGCTTCGTCAGGTTGATCGTTTCGATCATCGGCACGGCGACGCACTCCTCACTCGAGACTCAGATCCCGCTGCCATCCGCGTCCGGAACATACCCGGGGGGAGTGGGCTCGAGCGGATACACCCAGCGAACCACCGTCCGGCCCCGCGCCGGGACCGATGCACCGTCCACCGTCAGCGGGATCGGGAGCGCCCCCTCCTCGTCCTGCACGAGCTGCCCGATCACGATCACGCAGGGCTGCGTGAACCACCGGCTCAGGTCCAGCCCCTGCGCGTCCCGTACCGCGGGCAGCGCCGAGGAACGCCCCTGCGCCAGGCTGGTCAGAAAGTCCGCCCGCCCGATCATGTCCAGAAGCGAGATCGCCGCGAGCCGACGCGCGATCGGGTCCTGGATCGTCGGGGAGCCCGCGCCGAACCCGCGGGGCGCGCCCAGCGCGCGCATGCTGTCCAACCAGCCCACCGCGCTGCGATCGCCCGTCGTGCCCGCCGTGATCACGCCCAGGTCCAGCCGGTCCCCCGGCGCCCAGGGCGCCGCGAGCGTGTTCGAGAAGACCCGCGAGGGCATCCAGATCGACGCGATCGACTGCGGCGCCTGCAGCCTCCGCTGCCCCGCGACGACCACGATGTGCACATTCTCAAGATCCCCCGGGAGATCGTGCACCAGTTCGCCCGTCACGAGCGCCGCATCCGGGTCCGCGAGGATCAGCCGCGCCTCGTCCGCCGCGCCGGGTTGCCGCGCCGGACGCGGGAGATTCAGCGCAGGCGCCCCGGACCACTGCGCGCGCACCTGCTTGATGGTGGAACGAACCGGGACCGTCATCGACGAGGGACTGCGCGCCGAAATCGCGTACCCCCGATTATCCGGGAACCCACCCACGCCGACCGCCGGAGGCGGGGGCGTCCACGGGTTGAGCAGATCAGCCGACCCCGCCTCGCCGATCTCGATCGTGGACTCCCCGTAGCTGGGAACGAGCACACTGAGCCAGGAGGTCGCGGTTTGGGTCGCCGTCCCGTGCACCCCGTCCACGAAGGTCAGGTGCGTCGCGCGCACGGAGTTCGGACGCAGCGCCGTCGCCCCCGCCCACGCGATCGCGGTGAACACCGCGCTCGCACCGATGAACGCGATCCAGGCCCGGCTGCGCTGCCCCGACCGCGTCAGCAGCAGAAACCCGAGCGGGCCCGCGACGAGCCAGTACAACGCGAACACGCCGAGACCGAGCAGCACGCCCTTGCCCGCGTCGCCCGTGAAGTCGATCGCACGCTCGATGCCGTCGTCGAGGTCATAGACCTCGCGTTGCTGCACCGCCGCGGATAGATCGACGCTCGTCGCCTTGATCTGCTCGAAGGTGTCCAGATTCACGCGCTTGCCGAGCACGCGATGCCAGATCGTCTCCGCGTCGAGCGTGTCGAGCGCCGCGAGGGCATCCGACGCAATGTCGAGCCCAACCAGCGTGACCATCCCCTGCCCGAAGATTCGCCGCGTCACGACCGGCGCTCCATCGGGGCCCGCGAGGATCGGGCTCGCGTCCAACCGCGTCGCATCCGGCGCAGGTTCAAGCGTGTGCACCACCGCGGCGTCCGGGAGCCTTGACTCGACACGCAGCGTCAGCAGCGGCCGGTACGGCTCCAGCGACACCCCCTCGCGACGCTCGACACGCACCGCGGGCAGCAGATCAGAGAGCGGGTTGCGCCCCGCGCCCGCGGTCCAGGTCTGCCCGACCGGGGGCAACAGCACGACGAGGTGCCCCCCCCGCGTGACCCACTCGCGGATCGCGCGCGCACGATCCGCGTCCAACGCGTTCGGGTCCGTGTCCGCGCCCCCCCGGCTCCAGACCAGCACGCTGTACGGCGCGAGCCCCTGCCAGCGATCCGGGATATCCCGGAGGTTCAGACCCGTCACCACCTCCGTCGCCGCGTTCCCCAGCGGCGTGTGGCGGATCGGCCCCACGATCGCGACCCCGTACTGACGCAATCCCGCGTCACGCGTCCCGATCACCCCGATCATCGCGCTCTCGCCCTGCACCAGCGCCGTTGTATCGATGACCGCCCGCCCCAACACCCGCCCGGCGCGGAAGCCGCCCTCCGTCTCGATCGCCTCGTGCGCGCTGACCGAGAGCCGCCCGATCTGTGACGGATAGGGCATGGGCGCATACAGCCAGACCGAGCGAGCCCGCTCGGGGTCACCCACCACCGTGCGCTCATAGGAGGGCGGGTCCCCGTCGCGATCGAGCCCCCCCAGCCGCAGCACGATCTCGCGCTGCGAGAGCGCCGAATCGCGGTACTCGACCAGCACCCCTCCCCACGACCCCGCACGCGTCCGCCCGCCGGGCCCGAGCTTCGCGATCCGCAGTTCGACCTCGTCGCGGACGACGGGTGATGACGCCTCTTCTTCCGATTCCGCGGGATCATCCTGAGCCGTGAACGCCAGCCCGGGACCCGAAACCGTTGCCAGCACCAGCGCCATCACGACCAGCAGCCAACCCGGCGCCCGAACGACGCGGGATCGCTCGCGGAGCCGGGGGCGGGCGTTGGGTCGTTCTTCCACAGATCTCACGCGGCGTTGCCCCTCGTTTCCGGGTTCCGTCCATTGTAAGGTCGGGACCCGTTCCGGGCTGCAGCGGCGCCGCCCGAACCTCGCTCAAGCCGGTCCCGCGCCGGACCGATGCTTGGTTCGATGCGCGGGTTCACCGATGTCACTTGGATGATCCTCGCCCTGATTTCGGGGCTCGGGATCCTCCAGATCCTCCGCGCCCTCGCGATCACCGTCCGCAACCAGACGATGATCCACGATCTCCGCGTCGGGGTCTCCGAACTCCAGGTCCAGCAGTTCCACGCCCAGATGCTCCGTCACGGCATGACCCCCCGTGACGGGGGGGTCGAGATCCTGGATGACGACGGATCCGTCACCGCCGACGATCCATCCAGCGCGAATGGTCCGGTCGCTCCGGAAGGCCGCGACGAAAGCCCAGAGGCCGAGGAACCGACTCGCCGGGCGGCCTGACCCGACGCACGCTCACGATCATCCCATCTCGAGCAGTTCCTGGATGAACGCGACATGCGCGCGTGCACCCAGCCGGAAACTGCTCAGCTCGAACTTCTCGTTGGGCGAGTGGATCCTGTCGTCCTCGAGCCCGAAGCCCATGAAGATCGTGTCCAGCCCGAGCGTGTTCTTCAGCATCCCCGCGACCGGGATCGAGCCGCCCGACTTGATCATCGCGACATCCGTGTCCGACACCCGCTTGAGCGCCCGACGGGCCGCCTGCAGATAGTCCGAATCCAGCGGAAGCGTCACGCCCAGGCCCGTCCCGTGGTCCGCCACCTCGCTCCAGCGGCAGCCCTTGGGCGTGTGCTCCGCGAGCCACTGTTTGAACGACGCGAGGATCTTCTTGGGATCCTGGTTCGCGACGAGGCGAAAGGAGACTTTCGCACTCGCGTGGCTCGGGATCACGGTCTTTGCGCCGTCCCCGATATAGCCGCCCCACATCCCGTTGATGTCGCATGTCGGGCGCGCCCACTCTCGTTCGGTCATGGTGAAGCCCTTCTCGCCCACATCGCCATCGGGCCCCAGCCCGATGTCGGCGAGTTGTTCCACCTCGTCGATGCCCAGCTTCTTCCATTCCGCGCGCTCCTCCTCGGTGAGCGGCGCGACATCGTCGTAGAAACCCGGGATCGTCACCCGGTAGTCCTCGTCCCACAGCTTCGCGAGCGTCTTGGCGAGCTCGTTCAGCGGGTTGGGACACTTGCCCCCCCACGCGCCGGAGTGCAGGTCCTGGTCGGACGCGTGCAGCGTGAACTCGGTGTACACCAGCCCGCGCACGCCGTAGGTGATCGCGGGGCGTCCCCGCCCCAGCATCGTCGTGTCGCTGATGAGTACGACATCGCACTTCGCAAGTTCATCTCTGTGCGCCTCGACAAACCGCTCGAGGTTCACCGAGCCCGATTCTTCCTCGCCCTCGATCAGCACCGTGAACGGCACGCCCCCCGCGGCCTTGCCCGAGGTCTCCTTCCAGGCGCGCATCGCCTCGAGGAACATCGTGACCTGCCCCTTGTCGTCCTGCGCGCCGCGCGCCACCACGCGCTCGCCCACCTTGCCCTCCGCGGGCTTGACCACGGGCTCGAAGGGCGGGCTGTCCCACAGCTCCAGCGGGTCCGGGGGCTGCACATCGTAATGCCCGTAGAACAGGATCCGCGGGCCGGTATACCCCGGGTCCGCGGGCGAATGACCGAACACGACGGGCTGCCCCCGGTGCCCCTTCTCGGGCACCGCGGTCTCGACGAGATCGACCTCGAAACCCGATTCACGCAGGTGGTCGCGGCACCACTCCGCCGCTTTCCGGGTGTCGGGGTCAAACTTCGGATCCGTCCCGACGCTGGGGATGCGGAGCCATTCCATCCAGCGGTCGATGGAAACCTGGTCGTGCGAATCGAGCCACGCGAGGGCGCCGTCCACGGACATGCGTCTGCCTTTCTGTGCGAGTGCGAACCAACCCGGGGCGACGCGGACGCGCCCCGTTCAACCACCATAGCGCCGCACCGGAGAGGGGCCGATCCCGGGAACCCGACTCAGGGCGAGGTGGGCTCGCCCTCGCCCGCGGGGTTCTCGCCGGTTGCCGGTGCGTTGGGCTTGCCGGGCGTCGCGCCGGGCGGCGGGACCGGGCTGAACTTCAGCACCCGGTACCGCCTCGTCCCGTCGTCGCTGTCCGCCAGGCGGGCGAAACCCGGGGGCACGAACCGCCCGTCCGCGGACCGGATCTCCGCATCGGGCCGGATGACGCGCCCGTTGATGTTGGGTTTGTCGCCCTCTCCCCCGTCGCAGACGAACACCGAGTCGACGATCTCGCCCAGGTCGTCGCGCAGCACGATCGTGTAGGACGAGTTCTCGATCGCGTTGGCGCGCAGCGGCTGGTCGGGCTCGATCTCGTAGTGCTCGGTGAACTCGGGGTTCGCGAGCAGGAAGTAGCCGCCCCCGTCGATGCGCCCGCCCAGTTTGATGGGCGAGTCCGCGTCCGCGGTGCCGAACGCCTTGTCCGCGTCGGAATCCCACAGTTCGATCGACCACCCCGAGAGATCGACCTCCGTCATTCCCGTGTTGTGCAACTCGATGAACTCGCAGTCCTCCGCCGCGGTCGAGCCCAGCACCTCGTTGAGGCGGACCTCCGCGCCGGCGCCCGCCCCGAGCCCGCCGAGCAGAAGGCCCGCAATCACTGTTCGAACGCTCTGACGCATCGCGGTTCCTCCCAGCGGGGAGTGTACCGGGACGGGCGCACAAGAAAGGCCCGCCGCTCGCGCGACGGGCCCTCTCTCTTCAGTCCGTGATGATCAGCGAGTCGCGTCCGCGATCAGCGGCGGCGACGGCCGGCGGCGATGCCGCCCAGGCCCAGCACCGCGAGGGCGGCGGGGGCGGGGATGTTCGCCGCACCGGGGGTCGCCGAGGGGGCGGGGCGGGGGCTGAACTCGAGCAGCGCCAGGGTGTCGCTGCCGTCACCGACGCGGTAGAAACCGGCGGGGAGGAACGAGCCGTCCGGGCCGATCGACAGGTCGGGGGTGACCGCGACGCCCGCCTCGTTCGCGACACCGTCGTCGTCGGAGACGAGGATGGTGTTCACGGCGACGCCGTTGTTCTTCAGGATGATGGTGTACGAACCGTTCTCGATGCCGTTGTCGGCGAACGCGAGATCGACATTCGCGGTGAAGAACTGGTTGAAGGTGTCGTTCGCGGCCAGGAAGTAGCCGCCCGCGTCGATGGAGAAGCCCGAGAGGTCGAGGACCTGGAAGCCGTCCGCGCCGCCGAAGCCGCTGCTGGTGCTGTCCGAATCCCAGAGCTCGATGCTCCAGCCGTCGAGGCTCACGGCGCTGGCGCCGCCGTTGTAGAGCTCGACGAACTCCGTGTCGGTGCTGGTGGTTGAGCCCAGCACCTCGTTGATGACGACATCCGCGCTGGCGATCGAGCCGGCGGCCGCGATAAGGGCGATAGCAGTCTTCATATCCAGTCTCTCCATGGTTGCTCAACGACCCGGCGGGACCCCCCCGAGCCGCGCCCGGACCCCACTCAGGCCGAGCGAATCTCACGATGTTGGGCGCGGCCACGCGTCCCGGCGTGGCTGTACGCTCTCCTCGCCGCGGTCCCCCGCGAGCCTCTAACTATAGCACCAGCCGCCCCCTCCACAAGGGGGGCACGGTGAAGATCGGGTTAAGCCAGTGTGGTTATCGGGCGTCTGCCAAGGGCAGGACGCCCCAAAGAAAACAGCCCCCCGGAAGGGAGGCTGTTGATCTCGACCTGCAATGTTGCGGCGTCAGTTGATGATGACCGAGCCATCCTGTCGGGGCGAACTGATGCTCTCCATGAAATCGATGGACTCTTGGGTCGCTCCGTTGTATTGGGACGGATTCCAGACGCTGCCACCCGGGAACCAAGGTCGAGGATCGGTATACGCCTCGGTCTGGCCCATGTACGAGACATGCCCATCGAAGTAGGCCGCGTTGATCCCGTTGCTGTGCCGGAACGACGCCTGCTGGTTGAAGGGTGCCTCGCCTGCGCCGTTGTACTGCTCGGGAACTCGGCCGTAGGCGGAACTGCCCTCGAAGACCGGATTGTTGCCCACGAAGTTGTTGAGCAAGCCGCCCTGATCTGCGTTGACCGAGATCGTCACACCCTCACGAGAAACGATACGCAGCCCGTCAGCAAACATGACCTTCGTGGCGGCGGCGCCGCCGACGCGATCGATACGCGGCTCGAACTGCGGCGCGACGAGCGCGCCGTTGTTGAAGACCATCCGTGTCACGGAGAGATACGCGACGGGTCGCCCACCCGAGAACTGCACCGAGGGGAAGTTCGCTGCTGACGAATACGCCATCATGGTGTTCGGCGCGAGGTAGCTGACCCCGTTCACGCCGCGACCGAAAATATCTGCGACAACCTGGTCGGTGAAGTCGGACTCGTTCCCGAACAATGAGGTCGCCTCGACCGCTTCCGCGCACGCGTAATCGTTCAGAATCTGCGCGAGGCGAAGGGGACGGTTCTCCGAGAGGCCGACGGAATCGCCGAGAATCGGGCTGATCCAATCGCCGACCTGCGTGGGCGTCGTGGCAGACGAGTCACCGACGATGTCATCAATGGTGAGAGCGTCGCGGCCATCGAGATACACATCGTCGAGCTCACCCCCGCTCGTGTTCGGCCCTGCGTAGAAGTCCTTGTTGTCAAAGGCGTAGAGCAATTGAAGCTGCGCGAGACTCCGCTCATTCGACGAGCACACGAGCCGGCGGGCGCTGCCCCTCGCCGCGCCGAGCGCAGGCAAGAGGATCCCGATCAGCAACGCGATGATCGCGATGACGACGAGCAACTCGATCAGCGTGAAGCCGAGTCGACGCCGGTTCGCACGGTTGACCTCGTTCGTGAGGTGCATCATGGTCTTTTCCTTACGACAATCGCTCAATTTAGGCGACGAGGATTCTCGCTCGTGACTTCAACGATCCGGCTGCCCCGATCTCGCACGGCGGCTGCCGGACCTTCGTATTCCGCCAACTCGCCCGCAACGATCCCGGTGATGACCCAAGAGCCATCCTCTTCTTTCCGCACCGGGAAGAGGGTCCGCGCTCCGGTCTCGGGGTTCGTTGCCGGAAGCAGAACGATCTTGCGGCCGGAGGTATCAAGCACATACAGGTCGCCCGATTCCACATCGGCGACAATCACATCGCTGGGGTTCGGAACGCGCGATCCGCCCAGACTGATCCACAGCGACACCCCCAGCACCACCGCCGCCACGACCAACAGCACGATCTGCCAAGGCTTCAGCCTGTCCATCGGTCCCGGCTCCGTCGCTCCGCCGGGGTGTTCCCCGGCTGGGTTCGCGTTCCTGTTCAGCGTCGGCGTCGGGGGTCCCGACACCGGTCTGCTCGCGAGGGCCCGATCCTAGCCCCCGAATGTGTACGAATGGTTAAGAAATGATGAAGGCCCGCCGCGCCGCCGCGGCCCCTTCGAGAGTCTATCGCGCGAGATCGCAGACCACGGGGTAGTGATCGCTCGCGAAGCCCGGCATGCGGTACGCCATCCGCCGGTCCAGCCGCTCGGGGGGCGCGAGCGTCCCCAGCACGAAGGGCGTCGCGCCCTCCGCGAGCGAAACCCCTTCGCCCAGCAATATCAGGCAGTTACGCCCACCGTCGATGTCCGTCGCGGTCGCGTCGGCGTCGGTGCCCGCGGTGCTCTCCACCTCACCGGCCGCGAACACATCGGTCAATCCCGCGTTCAGCAGCGGCGCGAGGTGCCCCTCGCCCGCGGGGACCGCAAAATCACCCAAAACGACGATCCGCCGCTCGGGTCGGCTCTGCGTCAGTTCTCCGACGATCGCCGCGATCGCCTTGCCCTCCGCCGCGCGCCACGCCTCGGACCCGTCCCCCGTCTTCGCGTGGACGACGAGCAGGGTGAGGCGCTGGTCTTCGGGGATGATCCCGAGGTCCGCTTCGTCGGCCTCTTCGACAAGCCCAACCTCGACCATCAACGGGCTGCGCCGGAAGGTCATGGGTTGCCCCGCGTAGCGATTGGGCCTGCCGCGGTACAAAGGAGGGTGCTCCCCGATCACCCGATCGGCCCATGTTTGGGTTGCGAGGATCGGGAACCGGCTCAGCACCCCCTGCTCCATGCCCAGGGAGTGCCCCACATCCTCCGACGCGGCGTAGGTGTACCCCATGTCCGCGAGCGCCTCGCGCCGGTACCACTCCAGCGCGTCGAACGACTCGACCTCCTGCAGCGCGAGGATGTCCGCACCGATCGCGCGCAGGGCGTGCGCCGTCGCCGCCCGCCGCTCGGGGGTCATCGTCTTGCCCGAATCCTCGTTGCGGTCGCGCAGCGCGGGATCGTCGTCCGCGTCGAAAAGGTCGTGGATGTTGTAGGTCGCGAGCCGGACCGCGCCGTCGGGCTTCGCGGGCGCGTCGGCGAGCCCGTGCTTGCGGAACTGGTCGGTGATCGACCGGATCGTCTGGGGGGTCAGGGCGGGCGGGTCGCCCGCTCCGTCCTGCGCCGCCGCCGGGAGGGCCCCCGCCACGAGAGCCATCACCAGCGACGAAAGACACACACCAGCCCGTTTCCTCGGCATCGCCCGACCTCCGGTCATCGAATCCCCCGCGAGTCGCCCCGGGATTGTTCGCACGGGAGCCGCACCGGGCGCAGCCCCGCCCGTACGATCCGGTCCTGTCCCGAACAACCCGGTCCGCGGAACGCTGAGCCGGGCAAGGAGTCACGACGCGTGCGCATCATTCTCGCCAACCCCCGCGGCTTCTGCGCCGGCGTCCAGATGGCGATCGATGTCGTCGACCAGGTGCTCGATGTCTTCGAGGGCGAGACGGTGTATGTCTACCACGACATCGTGCACAACACCCATGTCGTCGACCGGTTCAGGAGCCGGGGGGTGGTCTTCGTCGAGGATGTGGACGAGATCCCCGAGGGCTCGGTCGTCGTGTTCAGCGCGCACGGGATCAGCCCCGCGGTCCGCCGGCAGGCCGAGGCCCGCGGCTTGACCGCGATCGACGCGACCTGCCCGCTGGTGACCAAGGTCCATTCCGAGGCGATCCGCTACAGCCGCAAGGGGTACCAGATCCTGCTGGTTGGGCACCGCAACCACCAGGAGGTCATCGGAACAAAGGGCGAGGCGCCCGACGCGACGCAGGTGGTCGAGTCGCCCGACGACATCCCGGGCCTGACCATCCACGACCCCGACAAGCTGATCTACCTGACGCAGACCACGCTGAGCACGGACGACGCGGGCGTGATCATCGACGCGTTGAAGAAGGCCTTCCCGAACATCCAATCGCCCCCGTCCGACGACATCTGCTACGCGACGACCAACCGGCAGCACGCCGTGCGGCAGCTCGCACCGCGGGCGGACCTCGTGCTGGTCGTGGGCTCGACGCACTCGTCGAACAGCGTCCGCCTCACCGAGATCGCGGCGAACGCGGGAACGCCCGGCAAGCTGCTCGACGACGCGGCGGGGCTCGACGAGTCGTGGCTGCGGAAAGATGACGGGTCGCTGATCGACGCGGTGCTCGTCACGGCCGGGGCGAGCGCGCCCGAGGACCTCGTCGCGGATCTGTGCAAGACGCTGGTCGAGCGGTTTGGTGCGCAGATCGAGGTCGCCGATATCTTCGAGGAAGATGTCGAGTTCGGCATCCCCGGGACGCTCAAGCGGGCGATGCGGGACAAGGGCATCGACCCCGCCGACCGACGGATCCGCGTGCACGCGCCGGAGATCACGGCGGAGTTGTATGGGGCGGTGCCGCTGACGGTAAGCGTGGATGGCTGCTCCTGATGAACCATCCCCCCCACCACATCTTCCAGCACACGCCCGCTTCGCTCAAAGAATGGTGCGCTGAACGCGGCATGAAGCCCTTCCGCGCCAAGCAGATCCTCGAATGGGTCTACACGCGCGGCGTGATCGATCCGGCGGAGATGACCAACCTCTCCGCACAGGACCGCGAGACGCTCGCCGCCGAGATGACCTTCCTTTCTGGGCCCACCGTCGCGCACCAGCGCGCGACCGACGGTACCCAGAAACTGCTCATCGAGTGGCCGGACGATCTCGATGCGGGGGGGATCTCCGCGGACGAGGCGGTGATCGACACCGGGAACCGGCTCGCGCTGCTGGGCGACGCGATGCCCTACTCCAACACCGCGCGGCAGACCGAGTGCGTGATGATCCCCGCGACGGATGGGTCGCGCAAGACCGCGTGCATCTCGAGCCAGGTGGGCTGCCCGGTCGGGTGCCGGTTCTGCGCCTCGGGGCTGGGGGGGCTCGACGGGAATTTGTCCGCGGGGCGCATCGTCGAGCAGGTCTGGCGGCTGAGTCGGCTGGATCGCGTGGAGCGGATCAGCAATGTCGTGTTCATGGGGATGGGCGAGCCGCTCGCGAACTTCAAGGCGGTGACGCACGCCGTGCGCACGCTGGCGGCCGACTGGGGCATGGGGATCAGCGCCCGCAAGATCACGATCTCGACGGTGGGCATGCACAAGGCGATCGAGAGACTCGCCGAGGAGCTCGAGCTCCCCGTCACGCTCGCGTTGAGCCTGCACGCGCCGAACGATGACCTGCGCCGCGAACTGATCCCGTGGGCGGAATTCACAACGATCGATCAGCTCGTCGGCGCGTGCAGCAAGTGGTTCGAGAAGACAGGTCGCGAGATCACGCTCGAGTACATCCTGCTCGGGGGCGTGAACGACCGCCCCGAACACGCGGAGGAACTCGCGTCGGTGTGTGCACGCCTGCGGGCGAATGTGAACCTGATCCGCTACAACGAGGTGCAGGGCCTGCCCTTCGCCCGCCCCGAATCGCCCGATGTGCACGGGTTCCAAGCCGTGCTGCGGGAACGCGGCGTGAACGCGCACATCCGCGCGAGCCGGGGGCGGGACATCGCGGCGGCGTGCGGTCAGCTGCGCCACGAAAAAGCGGGCGTCTGACCCGCGTCACCACCGATCGCGACCCTTTGCCTCGTTCCGCGTACGCTGCCTTCGCGCCGCGGCGCACACCGAACGACGCGACCCCCGTGTCATCCGATGGACTGCCTGCACACCTTCCAACCCTGGACCCTCGACCACCTGGGAGTCCTCGCCGCGTGCGTGCTCGTCGCCGCGATCGTGATCCGCTACGCGCGCACCGTTCGCGGCACGCCCGCGGAGGTCCGTGTTCGCCTCGCGTGGGCGGGCATGACACTGCTCGGCGAGATCGGCTCCACCGCGATCTGGTACCTCCCCCACCGCTACGACCGGCAGGACAGCTGGCCCATCCACCTCTGCGACCTCGCGGCGTGGATCACCCCGCTCGCGATGCTCGGCCCCTGGCGCTGGGCGCGCACGCTGCTTTTCTTCTGGGGACTGGGCCTGTCTACGCAGGGACTCATCACCCCCGCGGTCACCTCAGGCGTGCTCGACGCGACCTGGTGGGTCTACTGGGCCCAGCACCTGGGCGTGGTCGGGGGCGCCGTTTACCTCGCGTCGGTCGACGGCTACCGGCCGAGCCGTCGGGACTTCGCGTTCATCATCGCCGCGACGCTCCTGCTCGTGTTCATCATGGTCGGGGTGAATGTCTCCGCGGGGACGAACTACATGTATGTGGGCAACAAGCTCCCCGAGCAGCGGACCGTCATCCACGCGCTGGGTGACTGGCCGGGGCGGGTCGCCTGGCTCTGCGTCCTCGGAACGATCGCCTTCTCCCTGGTGTGGGCGGGATCGGAAGCCTGCCACCGCATCGGGGCCCGACGCGCGGACCCGCCCGGGCACTAGACTCCGCCCGTGCTCCCGCTGATCCTGCTGCTCATCCCGGCTTCGTTCGTGATCGCCGCCGGCGCGACCGCGATCGTGCTGGCGCTCTCGCGTCGCGCGGGCCTCGCCGACACCCCCCCGATGCCGGGACAGATCAAGCAGCGCCGTGCCGTCCCGAACACCGGTGGGATCGGCATCGTCGCGGGGATCGTGCTCCCGATCGTCGCGATGATGCTGATCGCGACGCTTCTGGGAGAGGACTTCGCCCGGGCCGTGCTCCCCGAATCCCAGGCCGAACGGATCGCCAAGCATCTCCCGGGCCTCAGGAGCAAGATCCCGCTCGCGCTCGCGTTCCTCGCGGGGGCGCTGGCGCTGCACGCGATGGGGCTCGTCGACGATCGGCGTCCGCTGGGCCCGAGGCTGAAACTCGCGATCACGATCCTCCCGGCCCTCGCGCTCGCGCTGCTGACCGACACCCGTCTGCTCACGCTTCTCGACGCGTACCCCGGGGGCTACGCGCTGAGCGTCGCGATCACCGTCGTCTGGTTCCTCGCGGTCACCAACGCGCTCAACTTCATCGACAACATGGACGGCCTCAGCGCGGGCGTCGCGATGATCGCGTCGGCGTGCTTCCTCGTCGCGGCCCTGATGAGCGCCCAACTCTTCGTTGCGTCGGTCCTGTCGCTGACGGTCGGCGCCTGCGCCGGCTTCCTGCTGTTCAACTTCCCGCCCGCGCGGATCTTCATGGGAGACGGGGGGTCCCTCGTGCTGGGGTTCACCCTCGCCTTCCTGACAACACGCACGACTTACACGGGCGAGAGCCCGACAGGCGAGCCCCTCGCCGGGGGCTGGTACGCCCTCTTCATGCCGCTTGTGATTCTCGCGGTGCCGCTCTACGACATGCTCAGCGTCACGCTCATCCGGGTGCGGCAGGGCAAGAGCCCGATGGTCGGCGATCTGCAGCACCTCTCCCACCGCCTGGTCAAGAGGGGGCTGAGCCGGCGCGCCGCGGTGCTCGTCATCTGGGGCATGACGGGGGCGACCGGGATCTCGGGCATCGCGCTCCCCGCGCTCGCGCCCTGGCAGGCGGTCCTCGTCGGTGTGCAGACCGCGACGCTGCTCGCGGTGCTCGCGGCCTTCGAGTTCGCGAGCTCTCCCGCCCGCACCGGCCTGCCCGCGATCGACCCGGGGGCGCCCGATGCATAAGCAGGCCCCCGACGAGGTCCCGCGGCTCTCGCCCCCCCGCTGGTTCGCGCTCGGGGCGCTGCTGGTCGGGGCGCTGCTCCCCGCGTGCGCCGGGACCGAAGCATTTCCACACTGGGACCTCGATCCGACCCGGACCTGGACCCCGGTGACGGGGATCACGCCCCCGCTGTCGGTCGCATTCGCGGCGCTGTCGATGATCGGTGCGAGCGTCGCGCTCGCCTGCCACGCCCGGGAAGCCGGACGCCTGCCACGAGCGGAGGTCGTGCTCGCGTCGATCGGCTCGGGCGGGATCCTCGCGCACGCGTTGGCGGCGCCCGTGCTGCACGAAGGCTCGCCCGATGGTCTCGAGCACATCGTCCGCTCGGCGCACTGGCTCGCCCTGGTCTGGGGGGGCGTCGGGATCGCGCCGCTGGCGCGCGACCCGCGCGCGCGCGCGACCGTGCTCGCGCTGCTCGCGGGGTTCCTGGTTCCGATGCTCGCCAAAGCGCTGCTCCAGATCCTCGTCGAGTTCCCCGCGACGCGCGCCTCCTTCGAGCGAACGAAGGACGCGGTGTTCGAATCCAAGGGCTGGCTTCCCGCCTCGCCCAGCGCACTCGCCTACGAACGCCGGCTCATTCAGCCCGACGCGTCGGCATGGTTCGGGCTCTCGAATGTCTACGCGTCGTTCGTCGCGGCCGGGACCGCGGGGCTCTGCGCCGCGATCGCGTCGACGCTCGCGCGCACGCGGCGGGTCACGCTCGGCCTGCTCGCGGCGTTCGGGGTGTTGCTCGCGTCGGTCGCGGGGCTCCT
>MDTD01164257.1_pt1 | contig 43345 bp, 35 predicted proteins | sample 811221 | NCBI WGS metagenome assembly MDTD01 (sample SAMN05326646, study PRJNA326480) | marine metagenome | isolation source: seawater | place: Pacific Ocean: South West | collected 2011 | reverse complement strand
TTGCCTTATTACCGAAAAGAAATCTGTCCCCATTTAGATGCGGGTGAAACCGTTTTGGTTGCTGCCCACGGTAATTCGCTTCGGGCGCTCATCAAGGAGCTTGAGCAATTATCAGAGGACGAAATCGTGAAGGTGGAAGTGCCCACTGGCGTCCCCTTGGTCTACACCCTCGATGCGTCAGGGAAGGTCACCCACAAAGAGATTTGGGATTAATTGCGCTCGCAGTTTCGTTGACAATCGGCTTTGCAGGCCAAAATACGGTTGCGGTCATTTTGCTCGTCACCTCCCAGCTCGCACATGCGTTCACAGGTGGCACAATCTTTGGCGGCTCGGGCGGCCGGACCACTGGAGGCTGCCTGGGCGGTGATGCACCCTGAAAAAAGAGTCAAGAAAAGGGCTGCCAAAAGGCGTTGGCCCGTGTATACCCCAGAAAACATGAAAGCCTCCTACTGACAGAGATGAGACGCCTCTTGAGACAAAACATTCAACCATTTTTTGGGCCGCCAAGAAAACAAAAGACAGTAAAAATCTGGCTGGGGGCTCTGTTGTGTGGTGGGTTGTGCGTTACTTCGTTCGGCTGTGGCGATCGAAATCTCATACAAGCTTACTGCCAGTTGGGCCACCAGTGCGAAAATGACCTGTTGGTGGGGAGCAGTGAAGACTCCATCGATGTCTGCCGCGTCCATATTGAGAACGACCATAAACGGTTGGATGCCAACTCTGAGCCCATTTGCGGTGACATCAAGACCGCTCACTTGGATTATATGACTTGTGTGGTGACCACCTCTGAAGAGGCAGCCACCGATGCAGAGCAGTGCGATGGTCTCAACCTGATTTTTTCGCCGTGCCACAACGAGCGCAATACTTGGTATAATTTGGTGGCAGATGCTGGGAACCAATGTAATGAATAGCTTTGAAACCCTACGGAAATACGCTGGATTCTGTGCTTTGTGTTTGGGCATGCCTTTGGGCGGCTGCACTTACCAACAATATTGCGCCAAATACGAAGAATGCTCCGAAGAGAAACTGGGGGAAGAATTTCAAGAGATTTGTGTCATTGAGAATGAAGGCTTGCTGGCTGAATACCGGGCGAATGAAGAGGAGAGCTGTTTGGAGCTGGCCGAAGCCAAAGAAGACATGGACCTTTGTCGGCTGACCCAGGAGGAGTGCCGAGATTTCAACAATCAGACAGGCGGTGAGGCGTGCCAAGAGCAGGTTGAGCGCTACGAGACCCTTCTGATGGATACGTTGATCACCTGTTCCCAGCTGGATTAGATTTTCACAAAAAAAAGCTTCACATCAGGTGCCGGACTCCCTTATCAATGGGTGAGCCCGTCACAAGGAGTACAAAACATGAGTTATTTTCCGCCCACCGTCATTGAGCAAACCCCCCGCGGCGAACGTGCCTACGATATTTGGTCTCGTTTGCTCAAAGACAGAATCGTTTTCTTGGGCATGCCCATCGAGGACGGCATTGCGAACTCCATCGTGGCCCAGTTGCTCTTTTTAGAAAGCGAAGATGCCGACAAAGACATCATGATGTATGTGAACAGCCCTGGGGGTTCAGTCACCGCCGGTTTGGCCATTTACGACGCCATGCAATACGTCCGGCCCGATGTGAGTACCATCTGTGTGGGCCAATGTGCTTCCATGGGGGCATTGTTATTGGCCGCAGGCGCAGCGGGTAAACGATACATCCTGCCCCACAGCCGGGTGATGATTCACCAGCCGCTTGGCGGGGCCCGCGGTCAGGCCTCAGATATCGAAATTCAAGCTCGAGAAATTCTCAAGCTGAAGGGCCTGTTAAACGATATATTGCACAAGCACACTGGGAAAGATCTCGAGAATATCGAAAAGGATACCGATCGGGATTATTTCATGGATGCCACCGAAGCCATTGCTTACGGGTTGGTGGACAAGATGGTCGACCGTAACACCCTGGAAAAGAAGGATTTATAATTTTTTGCGCCTGGGCGAAATACGTGGCAAAACCAGGTGAAAACACGGTTTAGAGCCCTTTGGGGCCCAAAAAACCGGATTGGGAGCCATGCGTGTCCAAAAGAGAAGAGCAAAACGCACTTTTTTGTTCGTTTTGTGGCAAAAGCCAAAAAGAAGTTAAAAAGTTGGTGGCTGGGCCATCCGTTTACATCTGCGAAGAATGTATCAGCCTGTGCAATGATATTATTGCCGAAGAAGAAGAGCCCGATGGGGCCGAAGACTTAACCCCCCAACTGCTTAAGCCTGCCGAAATCAAAGCGGTGCTCGATGAATATGTGATCGGCCAAGAACGCGCCAAAAAAGTGCTCTCGGTGGCGGTTCACAATCATTACAAACGCATTTTTTCGCAAGCCGACACCGATGAGGTGGAACTGCAGAAAAGTAACATTCTTCTCATTGGACCCACGGGCTCCGGGAAAACATTGTTGGCCCAAACCCTGGCGCGAATTTTGAGGGTCCCATTTACCATCGCCGACGCCACCTCATTAACTGAAGCGGGCTACGTTGGTGAAGATGTCGAGAATGTGATCGTCAATCTTTTAAATGCGGCCGATGGGGATATCGAAAGGGTGCAAAAAGGCATCGTTTATATCGATGAAATCGACAAAATCTCCCGTAAAGGTGAAAACCCCAGCATCACCCGAGATGTGTCGGGCGAGGGCGTGCAGCAAGCATTGTTAAAAGTCATCGAAGGCACTGTGTGTAATGTACCACCTAAAGGTGGACGTAAGCACCCGCAGCAAGACTTCTTACAAGTGGATACGTCACAAATTCTATTCATTTGTGGCGGGGCATTTTCAGGCCTCGAAAAAGTTATCGAATCACGCATTGGTAAAAAAGGCATCGGATTTGGTGCCGAGGTGGGGAAACTCAAAAACATGCAAACGGGTGAGATTTTGGCAAAGGTCGAAACCGAGGACCTGCTCAAATTTGGGCTGATTCCCGAATTGGTGGGACGGCTTCCGGTGGTGGCGTCCTTGGATGATCTCGACAAAGACATGTTGATTCAAATCTTGAGAGAACCCAAGAATGCGTTAACCCGACAATACCAGCGTTTGCTTGAGTTAGACGGTGTTGATCTTCGCTTTACGGACGATGCGCTCGAAACGGTGGCCAAAGAGGCTTTAGATAAAAAAACTGGCGCTCGGGGTCTGCGCGGCATCCTCGAAGGTGCTATGCTTAATGTCATGTATGAAGTGCCCGGTGAAGAAGGCGTTGAAGAAGTGATTGTGAATGAGCAAGCCATCCTCAAAAATGAGGTGCCGCTGGTGGTGATGAGCAAAGACGATGTGCCACAAAGCATAGAAGAAGACAGCGAAACGTCCCCGACTTAGGTTCGATTAAGGAACACCATGGAAAAAGACAAAAACCAAGAACCCAATGGCGAGACCCTTACGGTTCCATTGCTTCCCCTCCGAGATATTGTTCTTTTTCCCGAGTCGGTGATGCCTCTTTTCGTGGGTCGGGCCCGTTCGATGGCCGCCCTAGAAACCTCACTTAAAACTGCGCGTTCTACCCAGGACCGTTTGGTGGCCTTAAGCGTTCAAAAAGAAGCCACCACCGAAGAGCCGGGGCCTGAAGACATTCATGTGGTCTGTACTTTGGGCATCATCAAAACGGTGATGCACCTGCAAAACAAGATGATGAAAGTCTTGGTGCTGGGCAAACGTCGTGGCCGCATTAAGCGATTTGTTGGCGTTAAAGAATGGGATAAGCCGCTGCCCCCCGAGGTGAGCACTGAGCCTTGGTTGGTGGAAATAGAGCCCTTTGAGAGCGTTGACGATTTAAATTTAGAGCCCAAAAGCGACGATGAGAAAAAACTCAAAGCCGTCGCATCTCTTTTTGCTGAATACGTTCGTTACTCTTCGCGGTTGCAGCCAGAGATACTAGAGAAAATCGAAAAGATCACCGACGACGAGCGCCGAATGGACATCATGTCGGGCTACGTACAGCTAAAATCCAAAGACAAGCAAGCCTTGTTATCCGAACCGTCCCTGAAAAAACGGCTCGAACTGTTTCTCAAATTGCTCAAAACCGAAGTGGACATTTTGCGCATGCAAAAAAAGGTGAAGGGGCGATTCCGTCAACCCAACGATCTACGGGCTGCATCCAATCACCACCGCATGCGTCAGTCTGCGCAGGATGAAATGCAAGAAGAGCTGCGCAACGAACTCATGGAGCTGGAGACCCGACTGAATGAAAAGCCACTCACCGAGGAGGCGAAAGAGCGCGTGAAGGCCGAGCTGCGCAAGCTACGTACCATGTCGCCCATGTCTGCCGAAGCGTCAGTGGTGCGTGGGTATTTGGATTGGATGTCCAATCTGCCCTGGCAGGCTTATTCCGAAGACCGCATTAACATCAACGAAGCGGAAAATATTCTGAATGCCGATCACTATGGCCTCGAGAAGGTTAAAGATCGCATCTTAGAGCATTTGGCGGTGCAAAAATTAGCCGAAAAACTTAAAGGTCCCATTTTGTGCTTGGTGGGGCCTCCTGGCGTGGGCAAAACCTCATTGGCCAAATCCATCGCGCGGGCAACCGGGCGAGATTTTGTGCGTTTGTCATTGGGTGGGGTTCGTGACGAAGCAGAAATTCGTGGGCACCGCCGAACGTACATCGGCGCCATGCCGGGTAAGATCATTTCTTCTTTAAAGCGTTGTAAGACTTCAAATCCCGTCATTCTCCTCGACGAGATTGACAAAATGTCCCATGACTTCCGTGGAGATCCATCGTCGGCCATGTTGGAAGTTTTAGATCCAGAGCAAAACGATACCTTTGTCGATCACTATTTGGATTTAGATTACGACTTGTCTCAAATTTTGTTCATCTGCACGGCCAATAACTTGTCTGGGATTCCGGCACCTTTGTTAGACCGCATGGAGATGATTCGCATTTCTGGTTATACGGACCTCGAAAAAATGGCCATTGCCAAGACGTATTTGATTCCCAAACAGCTCGAGAACAATGGCTTGGCAGAATTCGAGTCCGTCGACAAAAGAGACAAAAAAGGGCGCCGCGTTCAATCCACAGGGGCCAAAGTCACTTTTGAAGACGACAGCATTCGTAAGGTGATTGAAAATTACACGCGAGAAGCCGGCGTTCGGAATCTGGAGCGGGCTTTAGGAACGTGCAGTCGGAAGGCAGCGATATCGCTTTTGAAGCGCATCAATGAGGATATCCCAGCCGATGTGGCCGAAAAGGAAAATGAATCTAAAGAAGATGTGATGGCTGCAAAGCAAAAGCTTCGAGATCAGCTCGAAGGGCGCGGGCTGCGCATCACCCCAAAAAGGGTCCGAGAATTTCTTGGCGTTGAAAAATACAAACACCGCGAGCAAGAAAAAGAAAATAAAGTAGGTGTCACACATGGTTTGGCATGGACCTCTGTGGGCGGTGAAGTGCTCATCACAGAGGTGGCCGTAGTGCCCGGGAAAGGCAAACTCACGGTTACTGGCAAATTGGGCGAGGTCATGCAAGAGTCTGCGCAAGCCGCCATGACCTACGTGCGTTCTCGTTCACCGGCTTTAGGCTTGGCCAAAGACTTTTACAACCGCTTGGATATCCATATCCACGTCCCTGCAGGTGCCACGCCCAAAGATGGGCCCTCCGCAGGTATTACGCTGGCCACCTCCTTGGTCTCGGCTTTGACCCGCGTTCCCGTTCGTCACGATGTGGCCATGACCGGTGAGATTACATTACGGGGTCAAGTGATGGCCATTGGTGGGCTGAAAGAAAAAGCCCTGGCGGCTCACCGGCAAGGCATTCTGACGGTGGTGATACCTGCTGAAAACGAAAAAGATTTGGAAGAAGTGCCTCTCAATATTCGCAACGAGATGACTTTCATCCCGGTGGAAAATGTGGACCAAGTGATCAAGCACGCTTTGGCGCTCGAAGGCAGCGAGGTCCTACTCGAAGATTTGAGCGGGAGCGTGGTGGATATCATCGACGAGATTTCTCCCGAGATCAAAAAAGATGGGAATGCGACCGAGCAAGAAGCGCCTGCAGGCGGCGTTCACTAGTTTTGGGTAAAGGCCCAAAAAGCCAACAGGCCCCAGCCGAACAACAACGACAAACCACCAATGGGGGTGATGGCGCCCAGGACACGCAGGTTGGTGAGTGTCATTGTGTAGAGCGAACCGGAAAAAATGACGATTCCAATTAAAATGGCAATGGATGACGTCTGAAGCATCTTATGTGGCGAATGTTGAGCGATGACGCTGACCAATACAAGCAGCAGTGCATGCCACATGTGATAGTGGACCGCTTTTTCCCACCAAGACATGCGCAGTTGGAAATCAGGCAGTTCGCTCAGCCAGCCTTTCAATCCGTGGGCACCAAATGCCCCCATGGCCACAGCAAGAAATCCTAATATTGCTGCGATTCCCAAAAACATCTCAAACTCCTATGCTGGTTTTTACCATTGTGGCTGCGTTTGCTTTTCTGTTTGCTCAAGCATGCTCAGATAACTTTCGTAGCGGCTTGGGTCAATATGACCAGAGGTGACCGCTGCTTTAACGGCGCATTGGGGTTCTTTGCGGTGCAGGCAATCATTGAAACGGCAATCTTCTTTGAGGGCCTCGGCGAACCCGGGAAAGTATTGGGCCACTTCTTGGGGGCGAATGGCCACCGGGATAAATTCGCGAACCCCGGGTGTATCCACAATTTCACCGCCTTGGCGCAAAGGGTGGAGGGTGGCGGTTGTGGTGGTATGCTTACCAAAGCCCGAGGCTTCGCTGAGCGCACCAACTTCGAGACTGTGATCTTGTTTCAGAGCGTTCACCAATGAGCTTTTGCCCACGCCCGAGGTGCCTACGAAAACGCCGCACCCATAATGAGCGATGGTTTGACCCAGAGATTCGAGACTGCTCGGGTCATGGGCACAGGTGGCAATGACGGGAATGGTGTCTTGGTAGTGTCGTTGGAGTTCTAAGATCATGGGCTCGAAATCGGGCAAATCAGATTTGTTGACGATCAGTAGATTGGAAATGCCGGCCGCTTGGCTGGCGATAATGACTTGGTCCACAAAAGTGGGCTTGGTTTCGGGCTTGGGGGCCACCACGATACCCACCAAGTCGATGTTGGCGGCTAAGGACAAAGTATGTCCGGCAGTGGTGGCTCTTTTGAGTTCCGTTTTGCGCTGAAGTCGTTTGAGCTTGTTGTCTTCTTGATAGACCCGGTCACCCACCAAGAAACCTGATTTGCGTGACACCCGAACCATCTCAATATTTTCTGCCTGCCACTGGACTTTCACCGCCACCCCATGGTGGGCCACCACCAGCCCTTCCGTGGCGTGGGCGGGAGCCGACTCTAAGTTTTCGTTTTTCAATGACAAATTAAAAAAACCCTGCTGCAGGTGGTTGAGGCTCTTGCAGTTTGACCTGTTGCGCTCGTGGGGTCAATAACGTGTAAACGGCTATTTAATGGGGTCTATAGGAGATTTACGTTGACTGCCTCAGCGCTTCAATGCCAGAAAATCCGAACCCATTAAGGGGTTTAAGATTTCGCCTTCTCGGTTGAGAGGCGGCGTATTTTTCGAAGGAGCAAATTAATGACCAAGGCAGAATTGATCGATCTCGTTTGTAAGGAAAACGAAGGCTTAAGCAAAAAAGCGGGCGCAGCCATTGTGGATTCCGTTTTCTCGGTGATGGCCAACAGCATCTCTTCGCTTTCCAAAGACAACGGTGATTTGAAACAGGCCAAATTGAGCTATCCTGGTTTCGGCACATTTTTGGTCCGTGAGCGCAAAGCCCGCATTGGCCGTGACCCACGCACCAATCAAGAAATTCAAATTCCCGCCTCTCGCACTGTGGGTTTTCGGCCCGCCAAGGCATTGAAAGAGTCCCTTTAAAAGGCTTTCATCCCCACGAAAAAGCGGCTGTGATGGCCGCTTTTTTTAATTCACCGTAATATTTGCCTCTGCCAGGCTTTTTTTGGCCTGCGAGACATGCTCCGCGTTACAGTTGATTTTCAAGACGGTGTGAAAATCGTCCATGGCCTCTATTTCCTGGTGGGCGCGCAGGTGCAAAATCCCCCGACGCAAATGCCAGATGGACTGCATGGCCTTTTTTTGGCTGTGGGCCAATCGTTTATCGCAGATGGCAATGGCTTGCGTCGTATCACCCAGCCCGCGGTAAGCAAAATAGAGCAGGGCATCTACCTGGTTATCTTGCGTTTCTGGGTAAGCCTTTTGAAATTGTTCCAAAAGTTGCCTGGCACCATCCAAATGGCCTTTTTGTAGCAGGGTGGTGGCTTCAGAAATCGGGGCTTTCATCTTTATTTTGGCTCGCTAAGTTGCTTTTGAGAGTGTAACACTCCGTAGTGAATTTGAACAGCAAGGCCAACGCCAATGAAGTTTTCTTATTTGTTGTTAATGATTTGTGTCACCTTGGGCAGCGCCTGTGATCCTGATACCGGCATGGTTTCCAATGATGCGGGGGTATCCGGTGCAGGAGAGGACCCCATTTGGGGCAACAATGCGAGCCCTGACGCTGGCTCCATCGCGGCTCAAGTCCCAGACGCAGGTGGTGGCTCCGCCCATTCTGACAACTGTGATGCAGATAATGACGGTTATGTGTCCGTCCTTTGCGGCGGAGATGATTGCGATGACACGCGTGCGTTGATTCATCCCGACGCCCAAGAGTGGTGTTCCTTTGAAGACGAAAACTGCGATGGCAATAACAACGAATTGTTGGATTGTACCTTCATCGCTGCCGGGCCCGACGATTTGTACCGGGTGGACCCCTTCAAACCCGAGGTCACCTGGTTGTTCACCGTGGATCATCAAGGGGTTTCAGGGGGGATGTTAGATATCGACCGCGATCCTGATGGCCAGTTAATTGCCATCAAGCGATCCGGTTTGTACGCCCTCTCAGATGATGGATCGAATTTTGCCTTAGAGCCCGAGGGCCAGTTTCAAGATGCAGAAGGGAACCCTGTTGAGATGTCCATTTATACAAACGGGATGGCCATCAACAGCTTTGGAACCTTGTTCCTCACCAACAGTGAACAAAACCGTGAGGTGACGCCTTATATCAGTATGGCACAAGCCCACACCGTTCATCGCGCATCGGGGACGGTTTCTTTGCTTGGAAGCCTGCAACCCTACGTAAGTTCGGGGGACTGCGTGGCTTTGAAAAACGACAGCATTTTGATGACCGCGCGCGATCCGGCCAACGCAGAGGCCAATGACTTTTTGGTTCATGTGGACTCGACCACTGCGCAGACCACCCTTTTGGGAGATACGGGTCATTCAAAAATCTTCGGTTTATCGGCCAGTTTTGACTACCTGTTTGGCGTGACTGAAGATGCTAAAATATTAAAAATCAATGAAGAGACAGGGGAGTCCACGCTTTTGTTGGATTGTAGCAGCGATACCACCAGTGCTTGTCCGGCACCGCCGCCAGGGGAAGAGAGCATTCGGTTTTGGGGAGCGGCCAACGGGGATTAAAACGGGGCAGGAGTGGGGATTCCTTTTTTGGACAAATGCTTGGGAGGAGCTTTGGCTGAAGAAGAGAAAAAAGTGCCGCAAGGCAAAAAGAAAGAGCTGAGCGAAGAAGAGCTGTACCACCGCAATCAGGTGTGGGTTGGCATAGGTGCCACCTGTGTGCTGGTTTTGGCCATCGGTTTGCAGATTTGGAAATATAATTTGGAAAGCGATCAGTTGCGGGTTCAGCAACAAGCTGAAAAAGCAGAAGCCGCTCGTGCTGCTGTGCAAAATGCTTTTTGGGTCAAAGAAGAAACGAAGTCCTTAAAAAAAGAGCGCGATGTTTTGCTTAAAAAAATTGAAAACGAATCGCGCATGATTCAATGGGGGCTTGAACGCAGCACCGACCCAACGGTGGTGGAGCAAGCCAAGCACCGGCGCAAACAACACCAGCAAAAATTAGAGCGGATCAATCGTGACTTGGCAAAGCTTCGAGAAATGCAATAGGTCGGCACCTAAAAATCTTCAGTGGTGTAGCTTAAGTTGTTGGGGTGCTCTCGAGGTGTTGAGGCAATAAAGGCAGACTCCACTCGAGAAAGTCTTTGATGGCTTCAGCAATATGGGAAACCGTCTGCCCGCCGTCTTCTGGCAGAGGTGGAATGTGGATAAATGCCACGGGTGGTTTGTGCGATTGTAAAGCGGCATATTGCGAGGCGAGAAAGAAAGTCTGGTTGCACAGGTAGCCTCCTGCGTCGTCGGAGTGCGCCATTTGAAGGCCGTTTGCAAATTGATGGGGCAGGGGCTGAGGGACGACCCAGCTGGACGGATAATGTTCAGGGCCATCATCAGCAATCAAAGGGCTTGGCGGTTTCTTTTGAAGGTTGTCTGTGAGTTCGGGTTTACGTCGATTTTTGGCCTTCACTTCGAATTGTAAAACTGGTTGTTTGCTCATGCCCATGGATAAAATGGCGTCCGGTTTGATTCGTTCACACCACTGCTGCAGATGCTTTTCTCCGGCCGTCCATTCTACGGGGATCACTGTTTTGACGAGTGTAAAGTCTTTGATGGAGTCGGGGAGAATTCGGAGAACTTCTGAGGTGGTGTTGTAGCCACGTTCGTCAAAGGGGTTAAATCCAGTGATCAATAAGTTTTTCATGGTTTCCCTACGAAAAAACCGCCCCAAAAGGGCGGTTCATGGTGGTCCCGACAAGACTCGAACTTGTGACTTTCTCCTTGTAAGGGAGACACTCTACCAACTGAGTTACAGGACCCTTGATTCCTCCCTTTTATGGGCTAATTTTTGTCTGAGGGCAAGAGGGAAAAGAAAGGATATTGGGTCTTGGAACTTTGCTGGCATAACGCTATACCCTCCTCGTATCCCTATCTCAGGACAAAGCCATCATGAGCCACACGAAAGACGCCTTTGATTTATATAACCCCTCGGAATCACACCAAATGTTACGCGATACCATCCGTGCTTTTGTGCGTGCAGAGGTGGAAGAACAAGCCCTCCAATATGATCGCGAGGAACGCTTTAATTTACCCCTGTTTCGGAAACTGGGTGATTTAGGACTGCTGGGTATCACGGTGCCCATGGATCATGGTGGTTCAGAAATGGACGCAGTGGCGGCCGTTATTGCCCACGAAGAGTTATCTTACGCTGATCCTGGTTTTGCCTTGGCCTACTTGGCGCACAGCATGTTGTGTGTGAACAACCTTGCTTTCAACTGCAACGATGAGCAGAAAGCACGCTTTTTGCCCAATCTGTGTTCAGGGGAATGGGTGGGCGCCATGGGCATGAGTGAACCAGGCGCCGGTACCGATGTCTTAGGGATGAAAACTCAAGCACGTCGAGACGGTGACGACTATATTTTAAACGGTCAAAAAATGTGGATTACCAATGGCTGCATCGACGACGAGGGAACGCCTTGTGATGTGGTTTTGGTGTACGCCAAAACGGGTGAAGAGAATGGACGTCCGCAATTGTCGACGTTTATTGTTGAAAAGGGCATGGCGGGTTTTTCGGTTGGCCAAAAAATCTTCGACAAAACAGGCATGCGCGCATCGAATACGGCGGAGTTGGTGTTTGAAGATGTGCGGATACCAGCAAAAAATTTGTTGGGTGAAGAAGGCGATTCCATGATTCACATGATGCGGAATTTAGAGATCGAACGCTTGACCCTCGCCGCCATGAGCGTGGGCATTGCACGCCGCTGCGTGGAGGACATGACCCGATATGCCAACGATCGTAAAGCTTTCGGTAAACCCATTTCTGGTTTCGGACAAATTCAGCGCTACATTGGGGACAGTTTTGGAGATTACCGTGCCGCTAAAGCTTATGTGTATGACACTGCGCAACGCATGAACTTATCCAATTCAGGAAATCGCTTGGATTCTGACGGCGTTAAATTGGTGGCTGCACCCATGGCCAAAAATGTGGCAGACCGGGCCATGCAGGTGATGGGTGGTTATGGTTACGTCGGTGAGTACGTGGTTGAGCGCTTGTGGCGTGATGCCAAGTTGCTCGAAATCGGTGGCGGTACGCTTGAGGCGCACCAAAAAAATATCGCTCGAGATTTGAGCCGAAACCAAGACCTCTTTTCACGGTTATGAGCGCTTCTCCACCGAAGTCTGCCGAGGACCAAACATTCATGGCTCGCGCCTTGGAGTTGGCTGCGCAGGCTGCTCGATTGGGTGAAGTTCCAGTGGGCGCCGTTGTGGTGTGTGATAACCGTGTCGTTGGACAGGGGTATAACCTGAGGGAAACCGAAGCTGATCCATTGGCGCATGCCGAAATTCGAGCCATCGCATCGGCGGCTGAAGAACTGGGCCGTTGGCGTCTCGGCGATTGCACCATGTATGTGACGCTTGAGCCTTGTGCCATGTGCGCTGGTGCATTGATTAACTGCCGGATGGGTCGGTTGGTGTACGGAGCCGCCGATCCGAAAGCCGGCGCGGTACAATCTCTATACCAGCTGTTAGAAGACGAACGTTTGAATCATAATCTGCCGGTGGCGTCCGGCGTGTGCGCACAAGAATGTGGCGAGGTTCTTAAAGAATTTTTCCGCCAATTGCGAGCAGATAAAAAAAAAACTAAGGGACAACAATGAGAAGCATGGTTGAAGCTTTGGCTGGCATGATTTTGTCTCCGGTTCGACAGCTCGATCGTTTGACCCGAGAGAAAGAGGGCGACTTTTTTGAACCCCTTTGGGTTTTTGTCGTCGTCGTTGCTGCATTGCATTTGCCAGCCTTGCATCAGGCGTCTGTTTTTTTTGAGCAAAGACCTTTTTGGGTTTTGCAAAAGTTGTTGGATTTGGTTGCGTTCCAGGGGCAAAGCATCTTTTTATTTCTGGCCGCTTGGGTGGTGATCTTTTTCGGGGCTTCACGCGTTTTATTGGAAAAGTCTTTGCCCATTTGGCGTTTGTTTAACGCTTGTGCTTATCTGCTCATACCCTTTGCATTTTTGTTGGCGATAGGCGGCATTTTTTCCTTGGCTGGGTTGGACCATTGGGCTTTGCCCCATCGACCCATTCATTCGCCGGTGATTTGGGTGGGTGGCGAACTGCAATGGTTCCGATATGCGGTGAAAAGTGGGATCACTTTCGCATGGCCTTCTTTGGTGGGACTGGGCGTCTTGTGGCGCTGGAAAAGATCCATGGATATGCCTAAGCCTGTGCAAAATATGCGCTGGGGCCTCGCGACCTGGGCGGTGGTGCTGAGCATGCTGTGGGTTGGGGCCTTGGCCCAGAATTTAGGCAAAATCGATCAATTCAAGCCCGTTTTGGTCGGTGATCGGTTCCCCAGCTTGAATCTCCCTTGGCTGAAGGCGCGTCCGTCGGATTCGAATGGGCAGCTTAACCTTGGGGCGCAAGAGGGCCAAATACTGGTTATCGACTTTTGGGCTTCGTGGTGCGGCCCCTGCATGAAAGCCCTGCCCGAGTTCGAGAAAATAGCAAAAGACTATAGGGAACAAGGGGTTAGAGTGGTTGGTGTCAATCGCGAGCCCAGTAATTTACCGGCAGCGAAAGCGGTATTACAAAGCTCGGACCCCCTCTACACATCGGTGGTGGACAGTGGTGGCTTGGCCCAAAAAGTGGGCCTGCAGGTTTTGCCCACGACTTACCTGGTCGGCCCTGATGGCCGGGTGCGATTTTTACATCTTGGAAGCCTGGATGCCGACGCGCTTCGCAATTCCATCGACGGGCTTCTCAGCGGCCAATAGCGCACAATTTTCAAGGGAAATCACTTGCTTCTGGGTCAAAATCTATGGAACAAATTGAACATATAGTATGGTCCCGATCCCGGACCATTGGGAGCTATTTATGTGGGAAAAATATCCGAGACAGAACCCTGAAACGCCAACGCGAACCATCGAAGGTGAGGCCATTGTGATCACGCCCGATGATTCAAAAATGCACAACTTAAACCCAACGGCCACATTCATTTGGGATCGCGCAGATGGCACCCAAACTTTGGAGGCCATTTTCCAAGCCATGCAAGCCGAATACGAAGTGAGCGAAACTCAATTGCGCGATGACATTTTGGCGTTCGTTAACGAGTCCCAATCCAAGGGAATGTTGGATATGGCCGACATTTCTAATCCCTTGTAATAAAAAACATTTATAGGCTGTTACTGTCTTTTTATGGCGGTTACGGCCCGCCTTTGGCACAAACGAGATATCAAGACCAACCGGAGAAACCCGATGAAAAAAAATGACACCAACCCAACCGCTTTCCACCTGGTAAAGAAAGTTCTTTTTGGGACGCTCACTGCAGCGTTTGTATTGAGTCCAGGTTGTAACTGTGGGGGTGAAGAGGAGCCGGCCAAGGCCAAGTTGACCATCACCACTCCGGCGGATTCTGCGACCGTGTCTGTGGCAGATGATGAAGACCCATTCACGGACGGCATCCAGGTCACGGTATCGGTGAAGGTGGAGGACGAAGTTGAAGGTCAACCCATCACCGAAGTGTCATTGACCAACGACCAGTCGGAGGGCTCCAGCACAAAAATGAAGGTGAACGATGGCACCGCGACTTTCGTCGGCGTGACCATCTTATCCTCCGAAGCGGGTACAGCGAACCAACTTACCGTTTCCGCAGAAGGTGCCACCAGCGATAATGTCACGGTGACGGGCTCCATCACTGCTTCCTCTTGTTCCATCACCGCACCGTCTGAAGGCGATACCATCGACACTGATGCCGATGCTGTCGCTGCGGGATTTCAATTGGCCGTGAGCGCGGCCTGCACCGGTGATTCATTGAGCCCCTCGGCCCCGGTCGAGTTGGTGGTGAATGATTCCGAAGTGCTGCAAGGCACCTTGTCCAGTGGCGCTGTCACCTTTCGCCCCACCATCGCAGCTTCGGGCAACACCAACCTCATGGTTCGTCTCAAAGATGAGCCCAACGTGAACGCAACCGTTACTGTCAATGTTCAAGTGCCGGTGGTCGGTGATGCGCCTTACTGCACTTTTACTGCACCTGAAAATAACAGCACTGTGAGCACCGATGCCGATGCCAACACTGCGGGGTTTCAATTCGGAGCCTCCATAACCTGTGGTGGGGTTTTGAGCACGGGGGTTCCTGTTTCGGGCCAAAACATCAGAGTCTCATTTAATGGCAGCGCGCCTGTGACCGCTGCTTTGGTGAACGGAGAGGGGTCCTTACAGTTCACGGCCACCACCGAAGGTTCCAATCAAACCTTGAGTGTTGAACTGGAGGATGACGCCTCTGTTTCGAACAGCATTGCATTCACCATTCTCATCCCCTGTGAGGCCAGTTTTATCGCACCGTCCGGTGAGCAATTGTTACTAAATGGCACCGACGATGATGCCAATACCTCGTTGGAAGGTTTTCAACTCAATGTTTCCGTGGGTTCAGCCAACTGCGCGAACAACAGCAACGCAGAAGTCACGTTGAGTGTCTCCAATTCCGATGGCGACACCACATTGCCGGCCAAAGGCTTCACGGCCAGCGCGGCAGATTTTAGTGACGTGACCCTGGCCGAGGGGACCAATACGATTACGGCCACCGTGGGCACCGGGGTGTCTACCGGCGAGCCCGTTAGCATTACGGTGGTGGTGGACTCCAATGCGCCTAGCAACGCCACGGTCTCCAATGCAGCGGCTTGCGGCGATGCAACTTTTGCGGATGGTTGCATCAACCTGAGCAATAGCACCAATACGGCTACGGATTCCTTTGTCGAAGATTTGATTTTAGAGGTGGACGCGGAGGGCGGTGTCTGTACCTCTTTGGCCACACCTACGCTCAAAGTCTTGGGTGGCGACTCTGACGGAGTGGAAACCCTCACCCCAGAAACCGTGGATGACACCACGGGTGCCGTCTGGGCTTTAGATTCCGATAACGGCAAATGCCGAGCGACTTTTGCGGCCGTGGTCTTGGATGCCACCACGGCGAGTCCCGACGGGGAAACGGTTGCGCTTGAGTTCACCGTGGCAGATTTAGCGGCAAATAGCATTACTTTGGCCTACTCGTTAGGCATCGACGTGCAAGCACCTACTTTAACCATTGCCAACGATATGCCCACCGAAGGGGCTTCCTACAACGCAGATAAAGATGACGACCCTGATCAAGAGGGCCAGCAAGTGGGCGTTGAACTGTCGGCGGCGGTGGGCCTCGCAGACGGCGCGACCCTCTCCTTCCTGTTCAATGGACAACCGGCCACCACCGAAACGTACTCTGCCCAGCTTATGCCGCCTAACACCACAGACGGAATTACCGGGATGATCACCATTGCCAGCGATGGCACTCATACGGTGGCCATTCAAGCTTCAGACCGTGCCGGCAACGTGGGCACATCTGCGGCTGTTTCATTCACCATCGACGTGACAGCCCCCGAGGTCGAAAGCGTTGATTTTGCTATCGATGCCAACAACGATGGTGTGGTGACCCTGGCCGAAAACAATGGCAATCAGAACACGGTGTTCACCAACCTGACAATTTTATTCAATGAAGATGCTGTTTTAGAAGACGGGAGTCCCATCACCGTGAACAACAGCGCTGGTGGGCAGAAAATATGTTATGTGGCTGAAGGCGGCGCCACTTGCTATGGCATCACCCTGTCCCAAGGTTCTCAGACCTTCACCATTTCGGCAGTGGACACGGCGGGGAATACGGTCAACACGGATACCGTGTCGGCAGCCTTAGTCCTTAACGTTGACACAGTCCCCCCTCCCTGCGAATTCACCGCACCAGCCGAAAATGGCCAGCTCCTAACCGTGATTGGTCCAACCGCGGATAAGAACTTCCCCAATCTCGGTGATGGTGTGCAAGTGGATTTTGTGGTTTCCCTTGATGACAGCGCCAATGGGGTGACCACACCCTTCCAGTTAAAAGATAACGGGAACATCATTGCCGATGCCACGATTTCAAACGGTCAAGTGACCTTCGTGGAGCCCGCTCTAGCACAGGGCGATCACAGTTTTACGGTTGATTGCCAAGACTTAGTAGGTAACACTGCCTCCACCGATCCCTACACGTTTACGGTGGATACCGTGGTGCCCACCGTCTCGCTGAGCTGGCTTCTCAACGGTTCCGCTCAGGCTTTCGGGAACGGTCAAGTTTTCAATAAAGGTTCTCATGATGCCGATACCGGTCTTGCCGGTTTTCAGTTGGTCTTCCGAGTGGGTTACGAGAATGTCGATGAAAACTGCCCGTCGGAAACAGACGGCAACTGTAAAATCAAGCTCTACACTGAATCGCAACAATCTACGCCTACCGTGGCACCCGTGGATGCCAACCAAAGCTTTGTAGATTTGACCCTGTCCTACAATGCGAACTCCGCCAGTGAGAAAATTTGGGCTGAAACTTACGATGCCAATGGAAACTTAGGACAAACCGCCCAAATTACGGTGAGCATCGAAGGTCTCGTGTCGTACGGCTGTGATGCCACCATCACCAACATCGGGACGATTTGTGGTGGCGATGGCATTTGCAATGCTGCGGATGATGCCGACAGCAATGCTTCAGGCTTTCAGACCGTATTAAATGTGAGCTCCGACGATTGTGCAAACCCCGATGGTGGCGATGCGCGTACTTTAGCGCTTAAGGTCCGTGTGAACGACCAAACTGATTTTGTCACCAGCTTCACCGCTGGTGCTGGGACGGTGAGCGAAGACATTACGGTGACAATCCCCGATGGTGTAGGCGTGTCATTGCGGGCCAGCATTGAAGAGGCCGGGCTAGCCGCAGGCACGGATACCCAATCCATTGATGTGGATACTGTAGCCGCTTCTGGGCTTTCGTTGGTCACGTTCGAAAATAACACCCAAGGTGCGCTGTCTTCATGTGCATTTGATTCCACGAAATCATGTTTTGACGCGTCCAGTGGTAACGCTTCTGGTTCTGATTCCGATTACAGCCGCGGCTTTGCTATATTGACTGACATTGAAAGTGGCTCTTGTGACCGTCTTGGCACCCCAACTCTTACCGTGGATTCAGGAACGGCTATCAGTGGCAGCACGTGGTCGGCAGTTAATGGCAGCTCACAGTGCCGATCCAGTTTCTCTGATGCCGTTTTGGTACCGGGTAACGCAGAACCCGATGATACCGCTGGTAATATCGCCTTGGTGGTGGTTGATACCGCCGGTAACAGCGCTGAGCTCTCGGTGGATTGGGTCGTTGATCGGCAAGCGCCTACCCTGTCTCTCACCGGGCCTGCTCAGTCTGATGTGGGCGCTTTGGCGACTTACACAGTGGCCCATTCTAACTTGGACGCTGGACAAGCAATATCTCTCTATTCTCAGACTCTCGGGCTCCTGGGCACCGCAGATGCGGCCTCTGACTCAGACGCCAGCATTGGGGTGACCTTCTTTTCTTCATCCACCCAGAATCTTTGGGTCGAAGCCACCGACCGAGTGGGGAACAGCACGTCCACTGTTTCTAACCTTACTACCACAGAGGTCGATTGCATTGAGCAAAACGGTGCAGATGTTTGTACCGTGGTTGTCGGATGCAGTATTTCCTCGCTCTCAGCCCTGAGCCCCACCTTTGCGAGTACGGTGTTGAGTACCACCGAAAGTAACAGCTTTAACCCAAGCGATGATCATCAAGCCGGAATTGAGGGTTTACAAGGATATCTCGTTGCAGTCGTTGACTGCGGACAGTTCACCGATGCATCAGGTATTCTTACCGTCGCCGTGGGGGGCACCGAGACCACGGTTGGCGTTGCACACGGCCAAACCTTGAATCTCCAAAACTTCAATCTTCCCGAGGGCAGTAACGACTTAGACTTCACCATTGCTGTGGGCGGTGTCGATGGGGCCACCACCAGCTATCCCATCGTTGTCGACACCGCAGCCCCTGCGGGACTGTCTGCGGGTTGGGTAAAGAACGGTACCGACACTGCATTCAATACCTGTGGAACTGGCTTTGCCGACCATTGCATGTTGGCGGGGGCTGAAACCAGCAGTGTATCAGCATTTGTCCACACCCTTTACGTCACGGTGAACGCTGAAAACGACGCTTGTCCTTTCGATGCGCCGGTTCTCACGTTGCCCAGTGGGGCTTTGAATGGCTCCGCTTTTGAGTTGACCGGTGGTACCTGCCGTTCCTCGTTTGATGACGTTACGCTTTCCGATACGGTCAGCCCAGACGGTGAAACGGTTGCCGTTTCCTTATCGGTCACCGATAGCGCCGGGAACATTGCCACCTGGGCTGCAACGGAAGAAGACAACGACGGCATCACACTGGGCCTTGACGTCGTGGCACCATCGGCAGTGCTCACTGTCAACGATTCATCCGCTGCTGATCACAGTGTGGTGGGGGCCGAGGATACCACCTTGACGGTGAACTACGTGGTGACTGCGGCAGGCAATGGTATCGAAGGCCAAACGGCTCTGCTCTACGTCAATGATACGCCGCAGCCCTCTCAAACGGTTGACGGTAACAATCCCGTGAACACCTTTAGCGTTCAGTACACCAGCGATGGAACACGTGCTGTATACGCTACCGTGGCAGACGCTAGTGGTAACATCAGTAACTCAAATATCATTAACACGACGGTCACCGGATACAACTCGCCTCTGTGTAACGCCAGCATCACCTCAATCGCCGGCTCAGCTGACCTGAGCGCAGTGATTGTCACCTCTAATGTGGGGGAATCGGGGAGTTCTGGTTGGCGTGTGCCAGTGGTTGTGGCCGCCAGCAAGTCATTATCGTCGGGTAATTACTCCTGCACCAACGATGCCATCGTCATCACGGTGAAAGATGCGAATGGGGCCATCACCTATACGGACAATTCATCGCTGATTGGCGGAGACAGTACCGGAACGGCCTATGCCGAATTGCCTCAGGGGAGCGCGACCATTACCGCGGAGGTGATTCACTCCAGTATGGGTGGCTTGCGTGACACCGAAAGCGTCACGACCGATACGGAAGCACCCGTACCGAACGGTTTGATGGCCATGGTGGGTGACTCATCAACCGCGATCCCGGCCTGCTATGACGAAACGTTCGCTGATTATTGTTTCACCACTGCAATTCAAAGTGATTCGGATACAGATTATCAAAAGACGTTGCAGGTCTCTGTCTCGGCAGAGAATGGCGCTTGTCCGTATGGCACGCCCGAAATTACTGTGGCAGATGCAGCCAGTGTTTCCGGGGGGGCGTGGAGCCTGCAGGGACAAAATTGTCTTGCAGAGTTTACGGATTTGGTATTGATGCCCGGGGCCACTCGGTGGATTGATGATGACCAAAATAATTACGCTGATGACGGGACCAACCCACCTGACGACGACTCTGTTGCCGTTGAGCTCACTCTGACCGATACCAATAATAATACACTTGTCACGAATCTGACCGTTGGTATTGACATGGTTAGCCCGGTGGTTTTCTGGGGGACTGTGGATACCGTTGTAAATGCGGGAGCTGATTACCAGGCGGATGTCACTGGGGCCCAAGCCAAAGTCAATATCACGCTCAAAGGTATGGGCGGGTCTGTTGCGACACTGTTGAACGCTGCCACTGAAACGCCGCTGGCGGATTGGGTGGAGCAAGGAAGTCCCACAGGAAGTGCCACCTGCTCACCCGACCTCTACAATGTAGATGGAACCATCAAGCTTCTTTATGGGTGTACCTTTTTCGCGAATTTTTCTTCAGAGGGTAGTTTTAACCTGCGTGTCGGTGGCAAAGATCGTGCGGGTAACGACATTTTTGCTTACGGCGGACTGGCTCGCGACTTTTTGATCGATACTGAGGTACCGGTTATTGGCGATATTGTCATCGCCGGCGACAATGTACCGAAGGGGACTGTCAATCTCGCTGAAAACGGCGATTCCAGTGGCGATTTCACCACAGACGTTGGTGTTTCTTTTACTATTGATGGTTCGGTCGAGGCTGGACAGACCGCAACCTTGAATGTGAGCAGTATTGTGAACAATAATGTTCAGTCCCAGACCATTGATGCCACGACTGCGACTGGTGTCGGTAATCTTGTGCGGGTGGATTTCGAAGATGTGGTGTTGGCCAATGGCACCCACACCATCACTGTTGAAGTTTCGGACCAAGCGGGCAATGCTGTAGACAGCACGACGAACACCAAAACCCTAATCGTGGACACCGTGGCGCCTGATTGTTCCATTATTTCTGAGCGTCACAACCCATTGCTTATTTCACCCCAAAGCGGTGCCGTTCACGATAGTGAGCCCAGCCTTGCTGGTCTGCAATACGAGGTGCAAGTTGATTCTGACAGCGACAACGCCAGTATTGTGCTGGCCAATGGCGATACGGTTGTTGCGACAGCAGACAGCGCAGCGGGCTATAACGGCGGGTCTTCTACCTTCCCAGGAACAACCGCAGGACTCACCTTTGAGCAAGGCAACCACAGCCTCAACGTGACCTGTACCGATTCCGCCGGAAACATACGAACGAGTAATGTGGACGCCACAGGCAGTTGCGCAGACAATGCCTGCTGTAATGGCACCTGCTTCGGTGATGCCGATGACAACTATGCATTCTTTGCCGATCCGGTGGCACCATTGATGCTTATCCAAGGTGATGCTTCATGTGGTACCCAACAAAACCCATGTACCGGCGGTACTGGGGCTGGGCAAGACGACTGTCTCGGCGGGGTTGACTATACCTGTGAAGAACCACCAGTTAATGTTGAAGCCGTGGCCTGTTGTTCTGACACTGAAAACCTTTCTACGCACCCCAATGGATCGAGTGCCAGTTCTGACTACGGCTACATTCAGCGAACTTACCAAATCCTATACGCCAATATTACTGCGGGCCAAAAAATCTATTTGCTCGACGAGGAGAAAGAAAATGGTATCCAGCTTTGTAATGATGAGATTGGTTTAGGCGGCTGCGTGGGCTGGGTGACCGTGCCGACCACCAGTACGGATGATGATTACAAGCAGCTAGAGGTTATGGTTCGTTTCACTCAGGCAGGTTCGCACTTGGTGAAATCCTACGCCATCGATCAAAATGGCAACTCGGCATTTGGTGAAACCTACAACTTTATCATCGATACCGGCTTTCACAGCGTAACCTTAAATTCGCCAAGCCGGACAGGGACGGGCGGCCGTCAGATTGGCCTCACAGAGGATACGGACCCCGGGACGGAGGGGGCTCAGGTTCTCATCACCGCGACCACAGACGCACCTGAGGGTTCGAATGCCACCTTATTTGTCGGAACGGACCCTGGTGATGATACAGCCCTGACGCAAGGGGAAACAGTGACCGTGGCATCTGACGGTAGCATTTCGTTTTCTGCAACGACCTTTAACAATGGCACCGCAGGCTACTTTGAGATCGAAGTGGACTCTACCAATATTGAAACACCGGGGAAAAGTGGCACCAGTGGGGCGTATCCTTATACGGTAGATTTGGTGGCACCGAGCGTCAGCTTTTCCTCGCCCGCCATTACCGCCGGTATGGAAAGCTACACCATTTACCTGCATAAGAATGCACCTGAAAATGTGAATGACAGTGACAATCAGACCCTAACCGGTTTGGCCGATACAGACACCGGTACCCCGGGCTACCAAGGTTCCTTCGCGGTAGATTGGTCGGGTTGCGGTTTGGATAACGCATTGTCCATTTCACAGGGCGAATCGCTTATCGCGTCAACCACCATCGCCAGTGACTCGCCGGCCACATTGTCCATCTCATTGGGCAGCACAGGCATCGCTGATGCTGACGGCGTCACCATTACCGCGTCATGTTTAGACGAAGCTGGGAATACGGGTTCGGCCTCCTTCACGGCCAACGTAGACACCGTCGCACCTACTACGGATCTGAGTGTTTCCGTAGCCTCAGGGGTGGATGCAGTGCGCCAAGGAGAAGTAACGTTGAACTTTACCGGGCCTGGCGATGATGGTTTCGTCGGTGACATTCAAACCGCACTGGAAATCGTAGCGCAGTCGGGCAGTGAGCCGACGGTTGGTTTGTTTTCGGATAGCAATGCTGCCGTTTCTGGCGTGTCATCCACAGGCGCAGGGCAGTCACAAACCGCTACCGTTTCTCCATACGCTTTCGATAATACGTGGTACTTCATGATTCGAGCGAAAGATGATGTGGGTAATGTTTCTAATGTCACCACAGGAAGTGTTTCTTTGGCCCTGAATACTGCCATTTTAGATGATGATGAGGGCACAGATTCATACGGGACCAAAATGGCAGCAAAAGCCGGCGATATCGATGGAGACCAAAAAGACGATTTGATCTTTTCTCGCTATGACACCAAAGAGGTCATGGTGGCCTACGGTAGCTCGGATTTGAGTTCTTTAACTGCTGTTGGCGTCGCTTCTGACACGGGCAATACATTATTCTCTGCGGCTATCAATATGCTGTCTTCTATTAACGGGGATGCACTCGCCGATTGGGGTTCAACCTCTAAAAACGGCACTACAGGTAAAAGAGAGGTCGAGATCTTTTACGGATCAGCTAGCCGATATTCCGACGGTGCGACGTTGACACCCAGTTTGCGGCTGGCGCTTAACAACACCAATAACATTCGTTATTTCTCAAGTGTGGGCGATGTGAATGGCGATACGCACGAAGATATGGTCATTGCCACCAGCAAAAACGCGTACATTGTCCTCGGGCCCTTCAGTGACTACAGCGGTGCGGTTTGTCTTTCCACCACGGCATGTGACAACGCTGATGTTTATTCACCATTGCCCGCCGGTCGATTGGTGGAAATCGCAGGCCTTCCTGATGGTTCCGATTTTTCGGATAATAAATTCGTATCAGGTTTGGGCGATGTTGACCTCGATGGTTACGCCGACTTCGCGCTGGGGTCTGAGGACTACGGTGACAATGGCGTGATTGTCGCGGTTTACGGCCGTGCTTCATGGGATGCGACGGTAGACCCGTTGACGGATGGGGATACCACCATTCTAACCGGCGCTTGTAGTACGAAAACCATCACCAAGCTGGGTGCATTAATTCATCCCGGTAACTTTAATGGCGACGACAAGATGGACATGTACGTGGCGGGCAAAGGCGTCGGCCAAGGTGGCATTGTTTACTTGGCATCGTCCAATGGTACATTTAGCGATGCTCAGAGCGCCAGCAACTGTTACGATGTCAACTACGATTCATTGAGCCTTTCAGGCAGTGTAGCGACCGTCCCAGGGGACGTTAATGGCGATGGACTTTCGGATATTGCGGCGGCCACGAGCAGTGGCTTTGACGTGTTCTTCGGGAGCACCAACGTGAACAATCGAGGCGTTATCGCAACGAGTTACAGCACTCAGCTGACCGGCCATGTGGCAAGTGAGTATGCCAAAACTGGCGTCGCTGGGGATTTGGATGGTGATGGATTTTATGAAATGGTTTTCGCCCGTTATAAGGACGGGAGAGTCTGGGTTGTCTATGGATCGCCCTGATAGGCGATTGAGGGAGTGATATGAAACACGATGAAAATGAAAAATTAAAACGCGAATACATCAAGCCGACCATCGAGTCAGATGATGCTTTTCAAAACCCCACGTTGGCCTGCAATGAGACAGCGTCGGAAGATGAATGCCTAGAAGATCCGCCGACCAGTTCATAAAACACCTGGTCGATTGGAAACGAGCGTAAAATAACGTCTGGCTAGGAGCTAATCAGTTCCTGCTCAAAAACGTATTTTGTTTGGATAAATGTGATGAGATTGGACCCCGAAGACTTTTCTTCTGTGGCGACCGCAGCCGAGGTTACTGGTCGTTTTGGATTGAACAACCAGTATTGGTTCGACTTCAAGAGCATGCCACCAGCAGTTTGGCGGCGCCTGAACCGTTTTTTTGCGTGGACAAATGCGTCGGAGGCAGCGAATGCTGAAGACTTGTTTTTAGAGACGACGATTTCGTATGGAAAAGGATTCAGCCCTCAAGACAGTTCAGACGGCTTCTTTTTTGAACTCACGAATCAGATGAATTCTTTTGAATTTGGCGTGGGAAGTCTTCATCGGGCTGTATTCAATATGGCAGAGCGAAGGTTCGATATTACCTTGTCGCCAGATATCGAAGGCAATGAGGAGACGATTTTATCAGGCAAGGCGCTTAAAGCTGCTTTTCGAATCGCATGTGTGACTCAGGCCCTACTGGAAGACAAGGCGCTCTATGTACATGGGGCTCTTGGGATTCATGGTTCCTCAGGCATTCTATTTCCAGCATCTTCAGGAACAGGGAAAACCACATTGAGTAACGGTTTTAACAGGGTATTTGCTCAAGCGGACGATGTTGCTTTGATTAACTTTAGCCGTGATTCACATCTCTCTGTATCGCCTTGCGCCACTCGTAAAATGTTTTGGCCGAATGTGACACGGCCCCATCCCGCAAGGTTGCGCGCGATTGCTTTTTTAGAGCAAAGCAAGTCGGGTACGAGTGTGGTGCCCATTGATATGAAAGAGGCTTTTGAGCGGCTGGTTCGGCAGGTTGTTGAATACTCGAAGGAACCAATGGTGATTCAAAAGGCTCTAGAATTGAGTTTGACCGCATGCAAGAGCTTGCCCTGTTTTGTGGTTCGCAGGGACCTTAAAGATCTCAGTAGCGACGACGTATTTAATGATATTCTCAGCCGGGTGGAAAGCACATGCTAATTCAAATTGGTTCGAAAAAATCAAGTGCTGTGTTGAGAGATTACAGCCGTGTGAAACCCGTGACGTACGCGAACAGTGCGCTGGTATATGTGGAACATAAATGTCATTTGGCATGTAAACATTGTTACGAGAGTGAAGAAACGCACCCGACAGGTAATCGTTTGAGCGTAGACGATTATAAAAAGATTTTTGCTGAACTCAAAAAACTCGGGGTCATGTACCTTGCTATTTCGGGTGGCGAAATTTTTTTACGGCGTGATGTTTTGGATATTGTGGCCGAAGCACGGCGACAGCGATTTTGGGTAAAACTGTTAACTTCGGGTACCCATATCAATGAAGCCAAGGCCAAGCGAATCAAAGAACTCAAAGTGGGCCGCGTAGAAGTCTCTCTTTACAGTTCTAAAGCCGCAGATCATGACGATTTTACGCAAAGGCCCGGTTCGCATGGTCGCACCCAGAATGCGGTCAAAATTTTACAAAAATACGGTATACCAACCGTGGTGAAAACCAACATCATGCCGTTCAATATCGACGATTTAGAGGACATGAAAAAATGGGCCAATGCGCACGGTGCTCATTTTCAGATGAGTCCCACCGTGCATTCCCGCGTGAATGGCGATCAAGAGCCAAATAACCTCACTGTTGCCCCTGAAATAATTGCGGAGAAGGTTCACGGAAATTCCTTCTTGTACCCCACGGCGAAGCCCCTGGCGCATTATGAGAATACGTGTACCGGAGAAGGGAATTATTACGGAGATCTCGACAAACGAGTTTGTGGGGCTGGGGCGGCAACGCTGGTGGTGGATGCGCGCGGCGAGGTGTTTCCTTGTACCGCCTATCCAATTTCGGCGGGAAATATGTTGGAAGAACCACTCATGAAAATATGGAATGAGTCGTACATCATGAACAAGGTTCGCGGCGTGACGTATCGAGACTTTTCCGAGAATGGTTGTAACACGTGTGAGAACCAGAAAACGTGTCACCCATGTCAAGGCATGGCGGAAGTAGAGAACCAAGACCATCTCGGCTGTAGCGTAACATCAAAACACATGGCACAAATTCATCAAGCACATTGGGACCGAATGAAAACCAGTCCCGTGAACTAAATTACCGGCTCAACCACAATTGCTCGACCATCCTTTTGGGAAGCCAGTTCAGTCCGTAATGTAGTGAGCCAAACCAATCTTGACTGAGCCCAAGTACCTGCAAAACGCGTAAGCCCGAATCGAGCCGACTTGGGCCAGCTTTTTTTTGGGAACTCATACAGCCATAAAGATGCGTTGCGATGAATTGGGGCGGGGCCAAATCTTCAAGAATTTTTTGAGGGATATCAATGTGGAAACTATTCAGCATGCTGAGTAAGGCCCAAAGGGGCCAGGCCAAGTTCGCGTTTCGAGCCGCCTGTTGAAGATAGTGCCAGTCGATATTCTCCCGTTGGATCATGACAAAGGTATCGAGACAGGCTTTAGGCCATTGTCCAAATAAAGATTTGAGTTGATTGCCAGCCCAAAAAAGTATCTCGTCTTCAGGTGGCAAGACCGTTCTGACACCGACGCTCGTTTCCACCGTTTCTGTCCGCCCCCAAATATTGTCCCATTCTTTTGGCCGTCTAAATCCGTCAAAGGGTACAGGGTGCATGTCGATGGAACAGACTTTCGGGTTCGCTTGTTGAGAGAACAAGGCTGGGACTTGTAAATGCGTGAGTGGTAATTTTTGAACGGGTCGAATTTTTTCGTAGCCCAATGACATCACAGTTTGTTGTGCAGCGTTAAAGTCATGGGGGTGCACCCAAATATCGATATCGGAATACATTCTTGCCGGTAGGTTAGACCAGTATTTCGCGTCTTGTGCGATTCCTTTGACAAAAGCAAACCGAATGGATTGATCGAAAAACTGCACCTGGATTTTTTGGGCCACTTGTTGTCGTGTTAGGGAGTTGAAGAGGAGTTGCTTTTTTTCCCCGGCTTCTAATTCTTCACCCAGACCGATTTTGAGTAAAAGTCCAAGGTTGTGACCTCCCATGCTTCTTAAGGTCGGGTGTAGCACCTTGAAACCTTGGCTTGGGTTCTGCCAGGCGGGAACAGCATCAAGGCCGTGAATGGTTGCCGCACCATTTAATAAAGCAGCAAAGGATTCAAATTGTAGGTTCGAAAGCATTTGCAAAGAGGTCCTAACACTTAGAGCGGAGTCCGTTGAATACTAAAAAATATACGTGGTCTGTTACATATAAAAAATGAAAAACCCATTTGTCTTTTTTGAAGGTTTTGGCCCCTCCAAGGGCAAATTAAGGCCTTTGAGCGGAATATCAGTCTCTCTGAGTCAAAGCCATTGTAGGCCTCTCGTTTGTCAATTAAAGGAAATAAGGTGATTTTCTGGATTATGGGCGTTGGATATCCATAGGATTAACTGACCAAAGGCATTTTTCATGACCGAAGACAAAAAGAACCAAGATCATCAAATCCATATGTCTGGATTGGACGATCTGTTTAAAGAGGCGGAAGCCAGTGTGGATAAGTATGCGCCCGAAGCAGACACGGCAGAGGCCATTCCTTCTGGTGCTGACGATACCGATGCGGTAGACCCCAGCGATCCCGCCAACTGGGACATTGAGAAAATGGATTTGGAAGCCATCGAAGTGGTGAACGGGCCGGATACAAGTGTTACGTCACCATCTGAAGAGGCCGATGAGCCACGGGATGAGCCTGACCCCGAACCGCCCAAGCATGAGGCGACCGCTGCGGATGCAGAATCTTCGGTGACAGACGATGAATCGCCGACGAAAAACGAAAAAACGCCGCAAGCGAGAGAAGTTGAAGAAAAAAAAGGGCCATCCCCCGAAGAAGTGGTGATGCAGGCCATGCTCAAAGAGAAGAACCGAATGACTTTGGCCATTTCGCGTTTGGAACAAGAAAAGAAAGATCACAAAAAAGAAAAAGAACAATACAAAGAAAGCTTGGTACGCGTATCAGCTAATTTTGAAAATTATAAAAAGCGTGTCGCCCGAGATAAAGACGAAGTATTTAAGGCCGCGCAAGACGAGGTACTTAAAGTACTTTTTGACGTCGCTGATAACCTAGAGCGCGCCACTCAAATTGATTTAATCGAGCAAGAAGACAGCCAAGGGGACTTGGCGCAAAAAGTTTTAGAAGGCGTGAACATGACGCTTCGTTCGGTCCAAACCGCGCTCAATAAACTGGAAGTCACCTCATTCAGTGCTTTGGACAGTTTTTTCGACCCCAATTTTCATGAAGCAGTGCAAAGGGTGGAAAATGACTCGGTGCCTGAAGGCTGGGTGGTTGAGGAATATTACAAAGGCTACTTACAGGGAGAGCGCTTAATTCGTGCGGCCATGGTGGTTGTGGCTTCGGGGGGGATGACGCGCAAGGAATGGGAGGCTGCTCATGCACCCGATGAACCCGAGCCCGAACCCAATGACACCGATGAGGGGGAACCTGTTGGGGATACCAGTGAATCCAAGACCGATTCCGGGACGTCCCATTCCTCTTCTGCTCCCAGCAGTGAAGAGGCTGCGGAAACATCGGAGGAGGCGAGCGCAGAGGCTCCCGAAGACAATTCGCAAGAAGATGAGGATTCATCCGAGGGGCCAACAAATGAGGTGCCTTCAGAGCAAGATTCTGAGCCCGAAGCCGAATCCGAGCCCCCAAAAGACGAGGATTGAGACGGTCAGAAGGAGCCACCCGGGGTGTCTCAAAAGTGCAGAATTCGTGACTAACCCTCAAATTTCGGCATATGGCCAGATCTCTGCTTTCACCAGTCATTGCAGCTGTAAGCAACCTAAATAGCAGGCAAAAGTGGTCCAATATGGGCTCAATTTCGCAATTCTCACCTTGAAGGGGTCGAAATCTTTTAAACAGTTGCTTTTTAATGGTATTTAAAGCATGTAAGCAGATTGTTTCGAATACTCCGCTCAGAAGAGCTGTGGGGCCGTGTAGGTATGGGAAAAATCATTGGTATTGACTTAGGAACCACGAACTCGTGCGTTTCTTTTATTGAAGGCGGCGAGCCTGTGGTCATACCCAATGCTGAAGGCTCGCGAACTACCCCTTCCATTGTGGCCTTAACCGACAGTGGCGAACGTTTGGTTGGACAAGTGGCCAAACGACAAGCCATCACCAATCCTGAACATACCATCACCGCAGTGAAGCGATTGGTGGGTCGAAAGTTCGATGATGAAGCCGTTCAGCGTGTGAAAGACATGGTGGTCTACGAGATCGTTGAGTCTGAAAGCAATGGAGATGCTTGGGTTGAATTGCGCGATCAAGATAAGAGCCCTTCTGAAGTGAGCGCGATGATCTTGGCTCGCATGAAAGAAACCGCAGAAGATTATTTGGGTGAAGATGTGGAAGAAGCGGTGATTACGGTCCCTGCTTATTTTGACGATTCACAACGACAAGCCACCAAAGATGCTGGTCGCATCGCAGGTTTGGAAGTTAAGCGGATCATCAACGAGCCCACGGCTGCGGCATTAGCTTATGGCATCGATAAACAAGATCTCGAAAACCAAATGATTGCCGTATACGATTTGGGTGGCGGCACCTTCGATATTTCCATCCTCGAATTATCCAGTGGTGTGTTTGAAGTAAAAGCCACCAACGGGGATACTTATTTGGGGGGCGAAGACTTCGACAACAAGCTTATTGATTGGCTGGCCGAAGGCTTTATCGCCGAGCACAATATTGATTTGCGAAAAGATAAAATGGCCATGCAGCGTTTGCGGGAGGCCGCCGAAAAAGCAAAGCACGAGCTGTCATCGTCAACCGAGACCGACATTAACCTGCCATTTATTTGCGCAGATGCCACTGGTCCCAAGCATCTAACCACCAGCATTACCCGAGAGCAGTTCGAAGAGTTGGTGAACGATTTGATTGAACGAACCTTAGAGCCTTGCAAAATGGCCATCGAAGATGCAGGCATCGACACGGGTCAGATTCACGAAGTACTTCTGGTGGGCGGTATGACCCGCATGCCACGTGTACAGGCGCGGGTCGAAGAATTTTTTGGCAAACTACCTAATCAAGAAATTAACCCTGACGAAGTGGTATCTGTAGGCGCCGCCATTCAAGGCGGGGTACTTAGTGGTGACGTCAAAGATGTTTTGCTTCTCGATGTGACGCCGCTGACCTTGGGGGTTGAGACCGCAGGGGGTGTGTTGACCGGCATGATTCCGCGTAACACCACCATTCCCGCAAAAAAGAGCACGGTCTTCTCCACAGCCGTGGATAACCAACCCATGGTGTCGGTACATGTTTTACAGGGCGAGCGGCCCATGGCCGATGACAATAAAACGTTGGCTCGTTTTGAATTGGTGGGCATTCCTCCCGCACCGCGTGGGGTACCACAAATTGAAGTGGCCTTTGAAATCGATGCCAACGGTATCGTACACGTTGCGGCGAAAGACTTGGGGACAGGCAAAAAGCAATCGGTTCGTATTGTTTCTTCATCGGGGCTCACCGAGGCAGAAGTTCTATCTGCCATTGACGATGCAGAAAACGCGCGTACGGAAGATGCTTGGAAGCGTGAACTGGCCGATTTGCGAAACAATGCCGATGGCCTGATTTATACGACTGAAAAATCTCTTGAAGAATATGGCCACGCGCTCGAAGAACAAGACATCGAAGACATCGAAGCCTTTTTGCAGGGCTGTAAAGAAGCCATGGATGGTGATGACGTGGACGTTTTGCGCGAAGCGATTGCATCACTTGAAACCACTTCCTATAAAATTGCCGAAGCCATGTACGCCGAAGCCGCTGAAGCCGAAGGTTAAAATCTTTAGTAACCGAGGTTAATTGTGCGCTTCGTAGATGAAGTCAAAATAGAAGTTCAAGCTGGCGATGGCGGCAACGGTATTGTTGCTTGGCGCCGAGAAAAATATGTCCCCAAAGGCGGTCCGGCCGGTGGTGATGGTGGCAATGGCGGGAGTGTGAAGCTGATTGCCGATGAGGGTCTACATTCCTTGTTGGACTTTCGTTACAACCCTTTGTTGCGAGCTCAAAAAGGCGCGGATGGGCAAGGCAAAGGCATGCACGGTCGCGGTGGCAAAGACTTTATTGCACGGGTTCCCGTTGGTACACAGATTTACGATTTCGATACGGAGGTCTTGATTGCCGACCTCACGGAAGACGGAGAAGAAGCGGTGGTGGCCCTTGGAGGTTCAGGGGGCCACGGAAATACGCGTTTTGCTTCCTCCACGCGTCGTGCCCCTGATTTTGCCAAACCGGGTTTACCGGGTGAATCACGAACCTTGAAACTCTCTTTAAAAGTACTCGCCGATGTGGGGCTGCTTGGCTACCCCAACGCCGGGAAGTCTACGCTGCTTTCGGTCATTTCCGCTGCAAGGCCCAAGGTGGCAGACTACCCCTTTACCACCTTGACCCCCCAGTTGGGTGTGGTGCAGGTGGAGGTGGGTAAGAGTTTCGTGATGGCCGATATCCCCGGTCTGATTGATGGGGCCTCTGAAGGTGCGGGCCTGGGCATTCAATTTTTGAAACATCTAGAGCGGGTACGGGTTATTTGTCACTTGGTGGAACCCTTACCTGAATGGATGATCAATGACGAAAACCTGAGCGATGAAGAGAAATTAAACAAACTCAAAGAGAAGTATTTGGCTTTGCGAGCGGAGCTCAAAAATTACAGTGAAGATTTAGCTAATGTGCCCGAGCTTACCGTGATGACCAAAAAGGATTTATGGGACGCCCATGATGGGCACGATGGACTCGTTGAAGGGTTCAAAGCGTTTTTAAAATCCCAAGACGCAAGGGTCCTCGAAATATCATCAGCGCAGAAGGAAGGTTTGAAAGAACTTGTTTTTGGTCTGTGGGACTTTGTCAAAAAGGAAAAAGCGCCTACGGAAGAAACGGGATTCGATCCTTCAGCCGGTGATAAACTCTTCTAGCCACTTTTCGAAACAGGTATTTGGCCAAGGCCGCGTTGGCCATGTCGTTTTCAGCTTTGGTGATGGGTCGCCACTGATAATTGGGTAAATTCTTTTTCTTTTCATCTAACCACACTTTGCCCAGGTACCGATGGGCCGGAACGACCCCGGCTGAATGGCCATTTTCGGGGCATTGCAAAAAATAAAGTCGGGTTCCAATTTTTTGTTTTCGAATCAACCGGTGTGCGACGATTTTGGTTTTGCAGCCCGTTTGATAAGAAATAATGTCGCCGGGCACCACATTGAGACAGCCCTTTTCCAAAAACACGGTTTCGTTTTTGGATATCACGGGCTCCATGCTGCCGCCAATGATGTGGAGATCTTCAATTTCGCGCATCACAACACATGTACCGGGTCGACGTCTAAGACCAAACGCACCTCCGCCTTTTTCAATGCTGCAAACATGGCATCGTTCTGCTTGAGGTAATGAAGGAGTTGGGCGCGTTCCTCTCTTTGGTTGGCCCAAAACCATAAATGGTATCGACTTTTGTTTTTGATGCGCTCCAGGGGCGCGGGGGCGGGCCCCAATACATTAAAGTCACCGTCTTCAAACTGTGCGCGGGCAAAATCCCGGATGGTTTGTCCCACACGCCTGGCCAAATGATCCACAGCCACTTCGTCTTCACCTTCCAAACGAAACAGAGCGGCGTGTCTAAATGGCGGCAAATCTCGACTTTCACGCACCTGCATTTCGTTAGAGACAAAGGTTTCGACATCGTGCTCTGCGGCCAGGGTGATGGCCGTGTGTTTGGGGTTAAAAGTTTGAATTAAAACACGTCCTTCTTTTTCACGGCGCCCGGCACGTCCTGCGACTTGGGTTAACAGCTGAAAGGTACGTTCGGCAGCTCGAAAGTCGGGAAAGGCCAAGGCGGTTTCGGCCAAGATAACGCCCACCAAAGTCACATTGGGGAAGTCATGTCCTTTGGCGAGCATTTGGGTGCCGATCAAAATATCTATTTCGCCCGCGTGCATGCGCTCCAATAGTTTTTTGAGTTCATTGGGTCGCCGAATCACATCGCGGTCCAAGCGTGCGGTGACCGCATTGGGAAAATGCAGTCGTACTTCGTTTTCAACCCGTTCAGTTCCCAAGCCCAAGGGGATGACTGCTTCACTGTCGCATTCTGGGCATTGGGTGATCATGCTCTGCGAAAAACCACATTGGTGACATTTAAGTGCGTTTTGGGCACGGTGATAGGTCAGCGATACCGAACAATGGGAGCATTCGCTCACATGACCGCAGGTTTCACACAAAACGAAAGCGGCATAGCCTCGGCGGTTCAAAAAGAGCAGGGTTTGGCCTCCTTCTTTGAGGTTTTGTTCCATGCTTTTTTTGAGAGGGCCTGACAAAATAGCCAGGCCGTGACCTTCGGTAGTGGCGCGATCGCGAAACTGCGTGGTGCTGTGTTCTTTCCGAGCTTTGAGATCGATCACTTCCACTTTCGGCAGGTGCGTGGCGTGACCCGGGCGAGAACGCAAAAAGAGCGGTTGCATTTTACCTGTATTCACGTTGTGTCGGCTTTCTAAGGAAGGGGTGGCCGACCCGAGTAAAATGGTGGCATTTTCATTTTTGGCGCGCCACAACGCCAAATCTCGGGCGTGGTACCGAGGCGATTTGTCTTGTTTGTAGGAGCCGTCGTGTTCTTCATCTACAATGATCAAACCCAGGTTGTTGAGAGGAGAAAAGATGGCCGAGCGTGCCCCCACCACCACGGCTTTGTCTTGTTCCAGTAACCAATAGTAATTGTCTCGACGCTCGGAGGGCGCCAGTCCCGAATGCCAAGCCACCACGCGTTGCTCTGCCCCCACCGCCTGCTGTACCCGCGCCAGCAGTTGAGGGGTTAAGGCGATTTCAGGCACGATAAAAAGCACACTCTTACCTTGGGCCATCACTTGTTTCATGGCCTCTAAATAGACTTGGGTTTTTCCCGAGCCGGTGATGCCTTCAATTAAAAATGCATGGTGCGTCCCAAGCTTGGGCCCAATGGCATCCATGGCCATTTGTTGATCTTCCGTGAGGGTCACCGATGTTTTTTCTTCGAAACGATGTTCCTGAGCGAGCGGTTGTTTGTGTTCTTGGTGAATTTGGGCACGGTTCAATGCCACCAAAGCTTCCACTTGTTTTTTCGGGTTCGAAACAATTTGTGTCGCCTGGCTGTACAACACGGGTTGTGGCTGTGCTCTCAGCCAGTCATCTAAACGTTTGAGGGCGGGCCGATTGGCGGGCAATTCTTGGCCATCGCTCAGTGATGCGATGAAAGTGACCTTCTGGGCTTGTGCTTTTTGCAGAACAGCTCGGCTTTGAAGGAGCCCCTTATTTTGAAGTTGGGTGAGCAAACGGATGGGGAACCCAGTTTTTTTCAACTGTTGTGTTTCGGCTTGGCCCCCAGCGTTTTGCATAAAAAGCAACAGCTCTTTTTGTTTGGCATTTAAGCCGAAGGCACCTTCAAACACCATGGCTTGCTGGGCCTGAGCGGTTAAACGCCACTTTGTGAGGGTTTTTTTTGGGGCCAGGGGAGGCAAAGCCGCCATTAAAGCGTCCTCCAAGGAGCAGAAATAGTAGTCGGCCACAAAGCGACACAAGTGTAATTGGTGGGGGAGTAAGAGCGGTTTTTGGCCCACGGTTTCGCTGATTTTCTTGAGCTGAAAGCGCTGCTCATTATCTAAGCGCCTGTTTTCTAGTACAATTCCCATTTTTTTCTGCTGACGCAGGGGGACTTTGACCAGTGAACCGGGTGGAGGGCACGGGCCATCTGTGGGCGGCAAATAGGTGAGGGGATGGGTCAATCCAGCATCCAAGACCGCAATGGGCAGCAGAAGGGGGTTTTGGGCCCTATTTTTCGGGGTTTGCTGGGGATCCATGCTTTTTGATTATCCCGGTTTGGGGCTTTGAACAACCGAGTGATGAAAAATGCATCAAACGGGGTTGAAAAGGCAGATTTTTCTGCCATGTTTCGCGGCGTGAAGACCTTTTTGGGCCAACGGATCCCCGTAACCGGCCTTATTTTTACAGGAGAGACTCATGGCAGAAGCATTGCTCAATGGCCGCGTGACCCAAGTAATTGGTCCCGTGGTGGACGTTGAATTTCCATCCACCGGTTTGCCTCAGGTTAAAACCGCACTGACTCTAACCAACCAAGCCATCAATGATGAAGCTGACAACTTGGTTTTAGAAGTGGCACAGCACTTGGGTGAAAGCACCGTTCGTTGCGTGGCCATGGATGCCACCGAAGGCCTCGAGCGCGGCGTGACCGTGAAAAACACCGGTGGCCCCATTAACATGCCTGTGGGAACTGCCACGTTGGGCCGCATCATGAACGTCATCGGTGCTCCCGTCGACGAGCAAGGCCCCGTGACCGCGGCTGAGTCCCGTCCCATTCACCGTGAGCCCCCAGAGTTCACCGAGCAAAGCACCGAAGTTGCGGTTTTAGAAACCGGCATTAAGGTGATCGACTTGCTCGCACCATATACACGTGGTGGTAAGATTGGTCTCTTCGGTGGTGCCGGTGTGGGTAAAACCGTTTTGATTATGGAACTCATCAACAACATTGGTAAAGGTCACGGTGGTTTGTCCGTGTTTGCTGGTGTGGGTGAGCGTACCCGTGAAGGTCGCGACTTGTACGACGAGATGATCGAGTCCGGCGTTATCAAAATGAACGAAGATGGTACGGTCAACACCGACGAGTCCAAAGTGGCTTTGGTGTACGGCCAAATGAACGAGCCCCCTGGCGCCCGCGCCCGAGTGGCCTTGTCTGGTTTGACTGTGGCTGAATATTTCCGTGATGAAGCTGGCCAAGACGTGTTGCTCTTCGTGGATAATATTTTCCGATTTACTCAAGCGGGTTCCGAAGTGTCCGCGCTTTTGGGTCGTATTCCTTCCGCGGTGGGTTATCAGCCCACGTTGGCCACTGAGATGGGTAACTTGCAAGAACGCATTACCACCACCTCTAAAGGCTCCATTACCTCCGTGCAGGCCGTTTACGTTCCTGCCGATGACTTGACGGACCCCGCGCCCGCAACCACGTTTGCTCACTTGGATGCGACCACGGTGTTGAGTCGTGACATCGCCGACTTGGGGATTTACCCCGCGGTGGATCCATTGGATTCTTCCTCTCGTATTCTCAGCCCCGAAACTTTGGGTGATGAGCACTACGCAGTGGCTCGTGGCGTTCAGGAAACGCTGCAGCGCTACAAAGATTTGCAAGACATCATCGCCATTTTGGGGATGGACGAATTGTCCGCCGAAGATAAGTTGGTGGTGGCCCGTGCCCGTAAGATTGCACGTTTCTTGTCCCAACCTTTCCACGTTGCTGAAGTGTTCACCGGTACGCCTGGTGTCTACGTCAAGCTCGAAGAAACCATCACCGGTTTTAAAGAAATTGTGGACGGCAAGTACGATGACATTCCAGAACAAGCCTTCTACATGGTGGGTAACCTGGACGAAGCATTGGAAAAGGCGAAAACACTCGTTTAACACCCGAGCCCGTTTCGGCGGGCTTTTGTCATAAGGTTGGCTTATGCAATTGGATATTATTACTCCCGATCGAAAACTGCTCTCTGTGCGTGCTGATGCCGTGCGTCTTCCTGGTGTTGACGGTGAAATGGAAGTTTTCGACGGTCACTCACCGGTTTTGACTTTGCTGAAAACCGGTGTGTTGGAATTCCAACGCCCCAGCGATTCCATTGCACCCGATGGCGCAGAAGGTTCATGGAGCGGAGACGGTCAGAGTTTGAGCCTCATGGTGTCAGGCGGTTTTGCTGAAGTGGATAACCAGCATGTGACGGTTTTGACTGAGCATGCCGCGTTGCCAGAAGAAGTGAATGCCCCTGAGCTGCGCAAGCTGCTCGAAGAGCTTGAAGAGCGCATTCGAGAGTCGGGCACTGGCGCGGGTCACCACATGCTAACCGCCGAGATCGAGCGCGTGAGTGTGAAATTAGACATCGCACACTAGCTAAGTGCTTAAAAACAAATAGAATAATCGTTCTGAAACCGGTTGACAATCTCACTGGCTCGTGTTTTCATTGCTTACCCTTACGTAAACGTTAAGTTTAGACAGGGGAGAGCGTCAATGGATAAACAAGTTACTGAAAAACATAATGTTTTAATACAGTTAAGCGAGCCCACGGCCCGTGATTCTGCGCCTTTACGGATTGGGGATCTTGCAGAAAAAACGGGCAAGACCAAACGCGCTTTGCGATTGTATGAAGAGATGGGTTTGCTGGTCCCCCACGAGCGTACCGCGGGTGGTTTTCGTCTTTACCACGAAGCCAATGCTGAGCGTGTTTTTTGGATTTCGAAGCTCCAAGATGTGGGATTCACCTTACCTCAAATTCAGGATCTGTTGGCCACCAGCCAAAGTCCCGGGGTTCCCAAAGAAGTCATGGAAACACTTCGCGCCGAATTTGAACAACGTTTAACCGTCCTTAACGCACAAATGACCCGCCTCGGGCAGCTTCAATCAGAACTTCAAGAAACCTTGGAATATTTGTCCGGTTGTACGTCTTGTAGTCATGTGGCCAATACCTCTAACACCACTGAGGTGTGTTCTTGTTGCGGCCGCTCTGAAGAGTTTCCTTCATTACTGAATAACCTCTGGCAACGGTCAGATTCTTAGGAGTTATTTTAGCCATGGTCCAAACCCCCATTTATTTTGATAACCATGCCACCACCCCATTAGATCCGCGGGTGCTCGAAGCCATGATGCCTTACCTGACCAATACGTTTGGCAATTCTGCAAGTCGCAACCATTCATTCGGGTGGGCGGCCGAAGATGCAGTTGAGAAAGCGCGCGAAGAGGTCGCCTCCTTGTTGGGTGCACACCCCAAAGAAATCATCTGGACCTCTGGTGCCACTGAATCGGACAACTTGGCCATCAAGGGCATTGCTCACTTTTACCAAGAGCGTGGTAAGCACATCATTACTTCGAAGATTGAGCACAAGGCCGTTATCGACGCTTGTCGCGCATTAGAGGTTGATGGCTTCGAAGTCACTTACCTTACACCTGGTCGTGACGGTTTGATTTCGGTGGACCAAGTGGAAGCCGCCATGCGAGATGACACCATTTTGGTGTCCTTGATGCACGTGAACAATGAACTGGGCGTGATCAACCCCATTAAAGAAATCGGTGCTCTGACCCGCGAGCGAAAAGTATTTTTCCATTGCGACGCAGTACAAAGTATAGGGCGACTGCCTTTCGATGTGAATGAACTCAATGTCGACTTGGTTGCCATCAGTGGACACAAACTTTATGGGCCCAAAGGTGTAGGTGCCTTATACGTCCGACGTAAACCACGGGTTCGACTGGCGCCGATCATTCACGGTGGTGGCCACGAACGTGGCTTTCGCTCCGGTACGCTCAATGTTCCGGGCATTGTGGGTTTTGGTAAAGCCTGTGCTTTGGCCGAAGCTGAGATGCACGAAGAAGACAAGCGAGTGGCCGCACTCCGAGACCGTTTGCATAAAAAGATTACTGATGCGTTGCCTGAAGTTTATTTGAACGGCTCACAAGAGCACCGGGTATCGGGCAATCTCAATATCTCTTTCGCCTATGTGGAGGGTGAAAGTTTATTGATGGCCATCAACAAAGATGTGGCGGTTTCATCTGGCTCGGCTTGTACATCAGCCTCACTAGAACCGTCATACGTCTTGCGTGCTTTGGGTGTGGGCGACGAGCTGGCACACTCATCCATTCGATTTGGTTTGGGTCGTTTTTCCACCGAAGAAGAAGTGGATTATGTGGCGAATTTGGTCATTGATGCAGTGACCCGTCTCCGCGACATGTCGCCACTGTGGGAACTCGTTCAAGAAGGTGTAGATTTAAATACAGTCCAATGGACTGGGCATTAATAAGCATGAAAGGGGCCAATCATGGCTTACTCAAAAGAAGTGATCGATCATTATGAAAACCCACGAAACGTGGGGTCCATGGACAAAGCAGACCCAAACGTTGGAACTGGACTGGTGGGAGCGCCAGCCTGCGGCGACGTCATGAAACTGCAATTGAAAATTGACGATGAAGGCGTGATCGAAGATGCCAAGTTCAAAACATTTGGTTGTGGTTCGGCCATTGCCTCTTCCTCTTTGGTGACCGAATGGGTCAAGGGCAAGTCCGTCGATGAGGCCATGACCATCAGCAATGGCGATATCGCTGAAGAACTGTCCTTGCCACCGGTCAAGATTCATTGCTCCGTATTGGCAGAAGATGCCATCAAGGCGGCAATCCAAGACTTCCGTGACAAGCAAGAAGGTAAAACGGAGTAAACCATGGGTTTGATGGGTATTGGAACGTCGAAGAAAAAAGAGTCGCCGAAGCCTCAAGCTCCGACGCCCGTGGACGTTCCTAAGAACAGGCTGGCCATCACTGAAGCCGCTGCCGAGAAAGCCATTGCGCTCGCCGAACGAGAGGGCAAGCCCGGCTGGTTTTTGCGTGTGGGCATAATGGGTGGTGGTTGTTCCGGCCTAACCTATAATTTTTCTTTCCAACAGAGCCCCGACGAAAAAGATCACTTGTTCGAAGCCTACAACGCAAAAATCTGTGTAGACCCCAAATCATTGCTCTACGTGGGCGGCTCCGTATTGGATTGGTCCGAATCGCTTATGCGCAGTGGGTTTACGGTGAAGAACCCACGTGAAGTCAAAAGTTGTTCTTGCGGCGAGTCTTTCTCCCTTTAGAGCGTGAATGCCATGCCCCCAAAAGTGTTGTGCTGGTCCTGTGAAAAAGAGTGGGAGATGGGTTCCCAGCCTGTGGTCTGCTCAGCGTGCGGCAAAGTTCAAAAAGTCGCTCCCAATATCAGCCCCTATGTGGTGTTCGGATACGACAACCCCTCATTTAATCTTGATGCCGAAGAGCTCGAAACACGCTGGCTCAAGCGATCTCGCCGTTGTCACCCCGACCGATATGCCATGCGGGATGCGGCAGAACGCAGGTATGCGGTGGAACAGATGGCCGCTACCAATGACGCCTACAAACTACTTTCCAATGACATCTCGCGAGGCGCCTTCCTCATTGAACAAAAGGGTTGGCCCACCGAAATTTTCCCTCCAGAGGAATTTTTAATGGACATGATGGAGGCGCAAGAATCTGCCCATGATGCTGGAGCGAATAAAGTCAGCCTGCAAACCGATTTCGAAGGCCGTTTTGCCAAAGATCGGGAGATTTTGGGAGAGGTCCTCGATGCGGGTACCGGTACCCCTGAAGAGGCTGCCGGTGCATTGACCCGGTTGCGTTATTTTCAAAGGGTGCTGGATGCGCTGAAAGGTCAAGCCCCCGAGGTATAAGACTGCCCATTGTGCTTTGGCTCTTGTGTGATAGCTGACGTTGAGGAGATTGAAAGGCATGACAAAGAGCATCGGAATTGATTTGGGAACGACCTATTCGCTGGTGGCATCAGTGAACGAAGGGACGGCCCAAATTCTGAAAGACAACGCAGATGGTCGGATTCCCTCTGCCCTCTTTGTACCCGAACGGTATGAAGCAGTTGAGGGCGCCCCGTATTCCGTTGGTCGGGCGGCCTTGGCCCAGGCGAAAATTGAAACTGGCACGCTGTTACTGTCAACGAAGCGCGTGATCGGTAAAGGTTTTGATAGCGCCCAGAAAATCTTAGCCCAAAGCCACCGAGAAGCGCAGTTGATCAACATGGATTCGAGGCTGGCCCAATTCAGAATTTCAGACGGGCAAGGTGGCAACGATGTTGTGTCAGCCGTTGAAGTGGCGGCCGCGATTTTAAAACACTTGAAAGAACATGCTGAAAAGCATTTCGGCGAAGAAGTTAAGCATGCGGTGATCACCGTTCCTGCATACTTCGATGAAACCCAAAGACAAGCCACCCGAGATGCGGGCCGTCTGGCCGGCTTAGAAGTGATGCGTTTGTTGGCTGAACCCACCGCCGCGGCTGTAGCCTATGGGCTCGATAAAGAGGCCGAAGGGCGAGGCAAGGGCACTTATGTGGTATTTGACCTCGGTGGTGGTACATTCGACGTATCGGTTTTGGATTTTGACCGCGGTCTTTTTCGTGTGAAAGCCACCTGTGGCGATACCGCCTTGGGTGGAGATGATTTTGATGAAGCCATTGTCCGATGGATGCTCGAGGAGAAGCACATGAGTGCCAATGCTTTGAGTGAAGCAGATCGTAACCAAATGACTTTGGCTGCGAGAAGGCTCAAAGAAGAGTTAACCCTCCACTCCCAAGCAGAGATTGAAGTACCGCTCAATGGCAAGAAGCATCAATGGGTGCTCCAGCGTGATATTTTTGAGGCCATGGTTCAGCCTATTTTAAAACGTTTACAACCACCCTGCCTTAAAGCTTTGGACGATGCAGGTTTGACGGCGGACCAATTAGACGGTGTTATTTTGGTGGGCGGCTCAACGCGTGTGCCCCAGGTGCGACACCTGGCGAAAGAAATTTTTGGGCAAGAACCTTTATTGGACGCGCACCCTGACGAAGTGGTGGCCTTAGGCGCTTCCCTGCAAGCCGATCTGTTGTCCGGCGGCGACCAAGACTTATTGTTGTTGGATGTAACACCTCTGTCTCTCGGCATTGAAACCATGGGTGGTGTGGTGGACAAGTTGATCCCCCGAAACAGCACCATTCCTTGCAAGGCAACGCATACCTTTACCACTTATATTGACAACCAAAATGCCATGGACATCCATGTGGTCCAAGGCGAGCGTGAAACGGTCGCTCATGTGAAGAGTCTGGCGCGTTTCAAGCTTACCGGTATCCCCCCTATGGCAGCAGGCCTGGCGCGGGTGGCGGTCGAGTTTACCTTGGATGCTGATGGCCTGTTAACAGTGACTGCGAGCGAAGAGAGTACGGGTCTTGCTCAGAGTGTGGAGATCAAGCCAAGTTACGGGCTGACCGACGAAGAAGTCGAAAACATGCTCATGGCGAGCATTGATAATGCTGAAGCCGATGTGGAAGAGCGTTTGCTTATTGATACCAAGGTTGAGGCCGAACGGTTAATGTCAGTGGTGAATAAAGCCATCACCGAGCATCCCGGTTTGTTGAACACAGAAGAAAAAGAAGCCATTGAGGATGCTTTGGGTAATTTACAAGACGCTCTAAGTCAGAATGTTCGTCAACTCATCTCGCAGGCGAAAGAAAATTTGGATAAAATCACCGTCGATTTTGCGGGCCGGCGTATGGATGCCAGTATGGCTGAAGTGCTTAAAGATAAAAACGTGAATGACGTTGTTTCACCCGAGGCATCATCATGAGTCAGTTATACAAAATTACTTTTTTACCAAGAGGGCAGGTCTGCGAGGGTAAGCCCGGCGATACACTTTTAGATGTGGCCCATCGAAACGGGATCGAAATCGATCATGCCTGCGGTGGTGTATGTGCATGCTCCACGTGTCACGTGATCGTGAAAAAAGGATTCAATCAGCTTGATGAGGCCAGCGAAGAAGAGGAAGACATGTTAGATTTGGCACCCATGCTTTCCACCACATCGCGTTTGGCGTGTCAGATCGAACTCAACGGTGATCTCGACGTTGAAATCCCTGCTCATAACCGAAATTTGGTCAAAGAGGCTGAGCACTAAATCAAACTGGGTTGCTCTCCATATTTGGCCAAATAGTTTTTTAGTTTCAATTTTCTTTTTGTGGAGTCGCTGCTCATATAGCGGATCTTACCAAAGATAGGCCGCTCCGGTCCCCAGGCGCGATCGTAACGCCCCAACACCCAAAAGATACCACTGTACGAGTTGGGATCACGACCGTCCAAGGCATACTTGTTGTTCAGTTCAATCATCACATGCAGCGCGTCCATGGGGCTGGCCGACCATTCTAAGATTTTCTTACCCCAAAGCATGCGAAGATAGTTGTGCATGCGGCCCTCTTGTTTGAGTTGCCGTTGGGCGGCATTCCAAATCTCATCATGGGTTTTAGAGTGTTCAAATTCTTCAAGTTCATACACATATTCTTTTTCATCG
>MDTD01080386.1_pt1 | contig 43357 bp, 45 predicted proteins | sample 811221 | NCBI WGS metagenome assembly MDTD01 (sample SAMN05326646, study PRJNA326480) | marine metagenome | isolation source: seawater | place: Pacific Ocean: South West | collected 2011 | reverse complement strand
TGAGTCTAAAACTCCATTTTATCATGAAGAATTATTTAAAACAGATTCAACAATAGGATGGAATGATCGAATTGGATTTAGAGCAGGGATTGCATCAAAATATAGGCCATATAATCATTTTGAAAAAAAGCCTTTTAATTATTTCGTGATTCCTCAAGTTATTATGGATTCAAATATATATGATTATGGGAAAGGTAATGAACTTAACGTTTTAAAGAAGTGTTTCCAACTTATAGATTTATGCAAAGATCTTAAGAACACTGAATTTTCTATTTCATGGCACCCAAGAACTTTATCTAAGGATTATAATTGGAGTAAAGGATGTATAGATATTTTGAACCAATTTTATAAGAAATAAGTAAGTTGAACACTTTTAAAGAAATATTAAAATTAAATCAATCTAGACTTTTAAATCTTTATAATTTAGATGAATTTTCAAGTACTCTTGGAATTGGTGACAGAAAATATTGGGCATGGAAAACAATTGATTTTCCAAATGCTACATTTCAGTCAGGTATAAATGCATTGGGAATATCAATAAAATTGGGAATTTCAGATGATGATAAATTATACTTTGAAATTATTGATAAAATAATAAGAGCAATTCCTGGAATTTCAAATAGAAATAATTCTTTAAATGAATCTTTTCCTGGAGAAAATTCTTATTGTGTCACAGCACTTATTGCTTATGATGTTTTATTTACAATTGATTTATTAAAAGATAAATTAGGTAATGAAAAGAAGAAATCATATATAAAGATAATTGAGCCTCTAATTAATTTTTTAATTATAAATAGGGAAGCCCATGCAATTATTTCTAATCATTTAGCAACTGCAGCTGCTGCATTATATCTCTGGACAGAATTAACCCATAAGAATAAAAATAAATACAAAGATATTTTAGACATAATATATAAAAATCAATCAAGTGAGGGTTGGTTTATGGAATATGATGGTCCAGATCCAGGATATCAAACACTATGCACTCAATATTTGAGTATAATCTTTCACAAGACAAAGGATAATGAATTGAAACGAAGACTATCTAAATCAATAGAATTTTTATATTACTTTATTCATCCGGATGGGAGTATTGGTGGTTTATATGGTTCCAGAAATACCGAGGTATATTATCCAGGCGGGATTGTACTTTTGGATTCAATATCAAAATATTCGAATCATGTCAATTTAGCTTTAAAAAGAGGAATTGATAATGGATTTGCAATAATGCCTCAGGATATAGATCCCGATAATTTTATTCCTTTATTAAATTCTTACGCATTAGCTGCTCTTTATGAAAATAAAATTTCTACTAAAAAAGATTTAATTAAGCCTTTCTATATTTTGAAAAATAAAAAGAATTTTAAAGAAGCTGGAATAGAAGTTTTTTCTAATAGAAATTATTTTTCAATTTTAAATTATAAAAAAGGAGGGACATTAAAGGTATATGACCTTAGTGTTGGAAAATGTAAATATGACTCAGGAGGAGTTTTATATTTAGATAAAAAAATATTAACCTCTCAAAGATTTGACAAGAATATATCTATGAACAAGGATAATACATTTATGTCAAAACTATATTACTACGAGGAAAAATACCCATCCCTTTTTCAAACGATTTTGATAAGAATTATGTCAATTACAATTTTTAGGGTTAGTTATATTGTAGAATTATTTAAAAAAGCTGTAGTTAAACTTTTAATAACAAACAAAAAAAAATCTAAATTTTTGTTCAAAACAAATATAAAATATGAAGAAGAAAACATCCAGATTATTTATGAATTTCCTAAGAATTTGAAAAAAGAGTGTATTCACTTAGGGTTTAAATTTAAATCAATTCATATGGCTTCGTCAGGTTATTTCATAAAGAGTAACATAATAAGTAACAATAATGAAATTGTTAAATTAATTTTAAGATGAGAATTTATAAAAGCTTAGGAAACTATATACCTTATCCCTTTTTCAAATATCTTTTTGGTAATCGGAAGTTATTTGGAAAAAAAATTGATTATCATGACAAGGACTGGCATATATGGGAGAAAACATACTTAGAGTTTTATAAAAAAAATCAAAAACAATCAATAGGTAAAATTGTTAATGATGCTGGATATAATGTTTTAAAGAAAATTGATTTTAAGAATAAAGATGTCTTAGAGTTAGGACCTGGTGAAATAGATCATTTTAAGCATTGGAATTGTATTCCAAAAAGTTATGCCATAGCTGATATACAAAAAGTTTTTCTTGATTTAAATGATGACTTTTTTAAGAGAAATAAAATTAACCATTCAAAACATTTGATAAAGTCTAATTTTAAGTTACCTTTTCCTAATCTTTCAAAGGATATAATAGTAACTTTTTATCAATTAGAACATTTATATCCTCTTAAAAGTTATCTAGATGAATATCTTAGAGTTCTCAAGCCAAATGGAATTTTAGTTGGCGCTATACCTGCTGAAGGAGGTTTAGCATGGGGAGTGGGAAGATTTTTAACTACTAGACGATGGCTTTTGAATAACACAGATATCAACCCTGATAAAATAATTTGCTGGGAACATCCAAATTTTGCCGACTTCATATTGAATAACATAAATAAAAAGATTTCAAAAAAGCATATTTCCTTTTGGCCTTTTTACATTCCAAGCATAGATATTAATCTTATTATAAAATTTGTATTTAAAAAACTAAATGATTAAAAAGTTAATACCTAGATTTAAACCCAATTATGATTGGAGAGAATGGGTTGCTGCATTTTCTTTTTGGAGGGATGAATTATCTATTTATGAAAAGGAATTTGCTGCAAAATTTGGCTGTTCATATGGTAAAATGTTTTCGTACGGGCGATCTGGGCTTTATGCTTTATTTAAAATTTGGAAATTAGAAAATAAAGAAATTATAACTTCAGCATATACATGCGTTGTTGTTCCACATGCTATTGTTTTGTCTGGGAATCAGCCAAGATTTGTTGATTGTGCAAAAGGGAGCTTTAACATGTGTTATGAGAAGTTATCTTCTTCTATCACAAGAAATACAGGTGCGATTGTTGTTACTCATCTATTTGGTTATTCAATGGATGTTGAGAGGATAGATAAAATTGTAAGACAAGCAGAAAAAAAATTTGGTATCAAAATTTATGTAATACAAGATTTGGCTCATGCATACGGAACATCATTTAAAGGTAAAATGGTATCAACTTATGGAGATGCTGCAATTTTCGGATGTAATATAAGTAAGATAATAAATTCAATTTTTGGTGGAATGGTAATTACTAATGATTACGAAACTTCTGCATTATTAAGAGAATATAAAAATCAAAATTTAAAGAAACCTACAGCCTACAAGGAATTTTTAAGATTTCTATATTTAATAGCCTCTACTATTGCTTTCTTACCTCGTGTTTATAGAATTATTAATTTTTTAGAACGGAACGGAATACTAGACCGTTTTACTAAATATTATAAAGAAGATTTAATAGATTTTCCAAAGGATTGGGATGAACAACCAAAAAAAGTTGAAGCAAGGGTTGGAAGAATCCAGTTAAAAAAGTACGATTCAATAGTTAGTAAAAGAAAAAAACTTGCCAGGCAAATAATAGGTTCATTTAAAAATAGAAAAGATATTATTTTTCTAAAGTATAATGATGAATGTACTTATAGTCACATAGTTGCATTAGTTAAAAACAGAAAAAAATGGATATCAAATTATAGAATCAAAGGAAAGCAATTGGGAAGTATAATAGATTATTCAATTCCTGAAATGAAGTCTTATAGAAAAATAAAAAACTCACAAAGTGATTATCCCATTTCAAGAAGTTACAGCAAGCAAATAATTAATTTTCCAATTTATTAAAATGAATAAAATACTACTAATTATAGGGAATGATAAGATTGGTACAAAGGGGATTTATGAAATTGAAAAATTAAATTATGCCGGTAGAATTAATATACTAATTGATAAATCATCAAACTTTAAAAGAATTATTAGGTTATTTATGAATAAAATATTGAGTCTAAACCTAATATTTAGATTAGTAATTTCAGAATTTTTAAGAAAGAAACATAAAATTCAAAAATATGATTTTGTCAAAAATTCTAAAGATTTAAAGTATAAAATCAATTTTTATAAACCAGACTTAGTCATTTTGTATAGATGTGGCTTAATTTTGAGTAAAGATATATTAGAGCTTCAACCCATTTTTTTAAATATTCATGCAAGTAGCTTGCCTAAATATGGGGGGCTAGGGACTATTCATAGAGCCCTTAAAGACAATTCTTTTGATCAAAATGCAACTTTACACAAAGTCATTGCCAAAATAGATTCTGGAAAAGTTATTGATGAGAATCCCTATAAACTGAAAAAGCAATTTTCATATTTTAAAAACGAAAAAATTGCTTATGACGCTGCTTGTAATCTACTTATAAGATCAGTTGATGGATTTCTAAATGAAAATAATTATAAAAACTTAATCAAATAAAATGCTAAAACTGACTAATAATAAAATTCTTAAAGATTTTTTTGTTTATGGTATAGGAACAGTTAGCACAAAAGCTATTGCTTTTATCACTTTACCTATTTATACAAGAGTTTTTTTGCCAGAGGTATATGGAGAATTAGAATTTTTTTTAATTATAGGCTCATTATTTGCTGCACTTTTGAATATAGGACTTGATAGCTCACTATCTTTTTTTTTCAAGGTAAGTGGAAGTTTTGATAATAAAAAAACAACTACTGTTTCTTCAATTTTTTTAATCATTACTATTTGGGCTATTTTTCTTTTTATTGGATGTGGGATTATTTTAAATTCTCTGGATATAAATTTTGATGCGAAAAAACTTTATTTATTTATAATTCTGATATATTCTATAGAAACATTAATAAATCTTCTTCTTAATATTTTACGCTTAGAAACGAAAAGTAAAACTTATACTTTTTATCAAATATCTAATGGTCTTTTATCGAATTTTTTAAGTTTAACATTTATTCTTTTTTGGGAAACTTCAATTGAAAAATTATTATTAGGCAGGTTAATATCTTCAATAATAATTTTCCTTCCACTTTTGAAAACTAATATAAATTTTTTCGATTTTAAAAAGATAAGCTGGAATAGTATAAAATTAATTTTACTTTTTGCTATCCCACTCTTCCCAGCATCGTTTTTTGATTTTATTTTTAATTATACAGATCGATTATTGATTCAGTACAACATGAATTATGAACAATTAGGGATTTTTTCTGCAGGAGCAAGATTAAGTTTAATAATAAGCCTAATAACGTCTTCATTTACTTTAGCAATTCTTCCTCATTTACTTGAAGCAATTGATCAGAATAAAAATAAATTTATAAATGACTTACAGAATAACTTTTTCTGGATTGCAGATTTTTTGATTTTAATTTTTTTCGTCTTTTCAGAATTGATATGTTTTTTATTATTAGGAGAAAACTTTAGATCGGTCTTTGTTATTCTTGGATTTTATATTGTCCATCCAATCTATTCTTCATGTTATAATCTGGTTTCTGTTGGTATTTGGAAATCTAGGAAAACATATTTGTCAACTATTATAATGTTTGGAAGTTGTGTAGTGAATATTTTCTTAACTATATTTTTTATTAAACTATTTGGACTTATTGGAGTTGCAATTGCGACGGCAATATCTTCTTTACTATGGATTTATTTAACAATTAACGTAAGTGAAAATCTATATAAAACGGGTATAAACAAACGCTCTTTTTTAACAGATAAATTTATTTTGATTATTAGTTTAATAATTATGACATTTATTTTCGAGCAAGTCGATTCCAAATTATTTCAATATGCTAGTTTGCTATTGACACTATTATTATTTTCTTTTTTAACCTGGAAACTTAAAAAAGATATTATTATAAAATTGAGAAATGATATTAAACAAGAAATTATTTAGTCAAAAAGCACTTTTAGGTGTTATTGAATATGCATTTTTTGGTTTCTTTAGCAATCTTAAATGGATAATGCTAAGCTTTATAAACATCCTCAAAATAATCCCAAAGAGTAAAAATTATAAAATGTTTTCATATCAAAATGTACTACTCTATTATTTTTATGATGTTTTTCTTTATTGTTTGATTAAAAAAGGCAGATATAAATATTCAAATTATGTAAATAGCAAACCTTTTTTAATAGGCAGGTGGTTCCATGTGTCTAAATTTTCATTATACCCATTTGTAAAAAACTCAGTTTTGACAGTTTTTATTTCATGGATATTTATATTATCATACCCTTTTATTTCCTCATGGGGTGATCTATATATTGAACACTTAATTGTTTTTATTCTGACCTTATTTAGCTCAAAATATTTCCATCAACTTAGAGCTCAAAATTACAATATAGTTGGTTGGATTTTTTTCTATCCCTTTTTGGAAGCTATTAGTGATAGTAATAATATTTTGATTTATTTTTTGTCTATATTTTTATTTCATACATCATTAACAGCTTTTGTAATTGGATCATTTTTTCTGATTTTCAGTACTGTTTTTTTTGAAATATCATTGAAAATGGTGATGATAAATTTCCTTATTCTTATTCCTTTCATTATATGGCGTATTTTTCCTTTAATTAAAAAAGGAAATATAGTTGATCTTTTTCTGAAAGTTTTATCGTCAATAGGATTTATTAAATCAAAAGATTCAAATTTAAAAAGAAGCCCAAAATCATTTAATCATTTGATTTTTGATTTATTTAACTTTTCAACTTTGCTTATTTTTATAATATTGTTTTTTATTGAGAGCGAAGTACCTGTATTTTTGATTTTTGCTTTATTTTTTTTTGTAGTTAATATCTTTTTAACACGATTTTCTGATCCTGAAAATATAGATATGTGTATAATTATCTGCACTATTTACTGTTTTCATAATATTTCTGTTACTTACGAATTAATATTTTTTTATTGGTTTTTGATTGCTAATCCCTTATATGAATCCTTGTTTAAAAACAAATTTGAGGGTAAAATCGAAAAACCTCTTATGCCTGTAAAAATTGTTGATTTTGAGGAAAAAATGAATTTGTTTTATAAAGAAATTAAGCCCGGAGCAAAAATATTTTTCCCTTCTAAAGATCCAAATGGGATATACGAAAACCTATTAGATAACCATAATATGCTGCTAAGTCCCTTATACTTTTTTGCTTTAAAAAATAAAATTTTATTCCACCCTTATTATTTTACAATTTTTTATGACAAATCAAACCATTATAAATATTGGGGCATGGATTTTAAAGATATTATATCAAATATGAAAAGAAGAAATTTTGAATATGCCCTCATAAAGTCTGAAAAAATTTTAAAAAGTGATTCTAGATTTAAAGAAAATTTTGAAGTCATATCAAAATTGGATTGGAGGAAAATTTATCCTCATCCATTAAAAGAAATTAATAAATATCCAATTTGGTGTTTACTAAAACTAAATATTCAATCAAAATGAATATAAAAAGAAATAATTTACATATTTCTATGACAGCATTTAAGCATGAATCACGTGTTTTGAAGGAAACAAAAACAATTGCGAGACTAGATTTTGTTGATCATGTTTTCATTGCAGCCTTACATGAAGAAAGTTTAGCAGAGGAAGAAATTATTGACAAAAATAGAACTTTAAAGCGATTTAAATTAAGAACAAGAAGACTTCCTAAAAATATATTTTTTCAGTTGATAAAATATTTTGAATTTTTTTTAAAACTTTATTTTTTCTACAAATCAAGAAAAGTATCGATGATAAATATCCATGTATTGGCACTAATGCCAATTGGAGTTTTATTAAAATTTTTATTTTCTGCCAAATTAGTATATGACACTCATGAATTAGAGACTGAGACAATAAGTTTAAAAGGTATTAGAAAGAGACTTGCTAAAATTCTGGAAAAAGTTTTAATAATATTTTGTGATAGAATTATTTGCGTAAATAAATCAATTGCTGATTGGTATAAAAATAGATACTCATTGAAATTTGATCCTTTAGTTATAATTAATTCCCCTGAAGACATGGAACTATCTAAAAAAAAGAATCTTTTTAGACAAAAATTTAAATTAAATATAAAACAAAAAATATGCCTTTATCAAGGTGGATTATCAAGGGGAAGAGGGATAGAAATGCTATTGAAAAATTTTTCTGTTCGTAAATTAAGTGATTGGGTTATTGTTTTTATGGGGTATGGACCTCTTGAAGATGAAATTTTAATTCATTCTGAAAATAATAATAATATATTTTTTCATCCTGCTGTTCGACCTGAGCAGATTTATAACTATACTTCATCAGCAGATCTAGGTTTGTTATTCTTTGAAAAAGAACCTTTAAGTTATGCATTGTGTTTGCCAAATAAATTTTTTGAATATGCAATGTCTGGTCTCCCAATTCTAAGTAGTGACAATATTGAATATAAAAATTATATTAAAAAATATAATTGTGGTATTTATGTTTCTCCTAATAATTATGAGGGGATTAATAAAATTTTATCAAATTTAAATGAATCAGAAATTTCTAGATTTGCTGATAATTCATTAAAAATGTTTAGAGAGAATTCTTGGCAGGTTCAGGAAAAAAAATTAAAAAGCATGTATTTAAGTTTATTGAAATGATAAAAATTATAGACTATGGTCAGGGTAATCTTGCATCTATAAAAAACATGATTACATATCTTGGTTATTCTGCATCAATTAGCTCAAATATAGATGAAATTAAAAAGGCAAGTAAGCTTATTTTACCTGGTGTTGGATCATTTGATACAGGGATTAATAATCTTAGAAAGTTAGATTTATTTTCCTTGATAAAAGAAAAAGTAATGATTGATAAATGTCCAATTTTAGGAATATGTTTAGGTGCTCAGTTAATGTTAGAAAAAAGCGCTGAGGGAAATGAGAGAGGCCTTTCTGTTGTTAAAGGAGAAGTTGTTTCCTTCAGTAATTTATTCGTTAAAAAAAATATCAGATTACCTATACCAAATATGGGTTGGAGAGATGTAGAATTTGATGAATCGTTTGGAATAAAATTTAAAAATAAACCACCAAAATTTTATTTTGTACATTCTTTTTTTATTGATTTAAAAGAAAAGGGAAGTCAATTAATTAAGACAAAATATGGAATTGAATTTTGTGCTGGATTTAAGTATGAGCATATCATGGCAGTACAGTTTCATCCTGAAAAAAGTCATAATTATGGAAAAGAAGTATTAAAATATTTTATTAATAATGTATAGTTTTTATCCGAGAATAATTCCTGTTTTACTTTTGAAAGGAGAAGGCCTTTATAAAGGTAAAAAATTTAAAAATCATCGATATATTGGAGACCCAATAAATGCTATAAAAATTTTTAACGATAAAGAGGTAGATGAATTGGTATTTTTTGATATTGACGCAACTTTAAACAATGAGACTCCTAACTTAAATAAACTGAAAGAAATTACTGGCGAATGTTTTATGCCATTAGCTTTTGGTGGAGGTATAAAATCTTTAGATTTAATTCGAGAAATACTCTTATATGGAGTTGAAAAAGTGATTATTAATTCAGCTGCGGTGAAAGATCTAACATTAATTAAGAATGCGGTAAAATATTTTGGAAGCTCAACAATAACATGTGCTATTGATTATAAAAAAGATTTTTTAGGTAGAAAAAGAGTTTATATACAATCAGGGTCTGAGAAGACTAAATTGGATCCTTTTCAATGGGCAAAAAGACTTGAAAAAATAGGAGTGGGAGAATTAATCATCAATTCAATAGAAAAAGATGGCACTAAAGAAGGTTATGACTTCGAATATTTCAAGATATTTGCAGAAGAAATTAATATTCCATTAGTAATTAGTGGTGGATCAAAAGGGAAGAATGACTTTTTAGAATCTATACAAAATGGTTTCAACAGCATGGCAGGTGGTGCTTGTTTTGTTTTTCAGGGTAAGCATGATGCTGTTTTAATTACATATGATAAATAAAAAGATGAAAAAATACCAAGTTTGTTCTTATTGTGTGATGGACACCTCAGATCCCGAGATCACTTTCAACGAAAAAGGGATATGTAATCATTGTTCTAATTATAATGATGTTACAGTCAAAGAATTGTTTTTAGGTAAAGAAGGTAAGAGAAGACTTAATTTAATCTTAAATAAGATAAAAAAGGAAGGTAAAAAAAGTGAGTATGATTGCATTATAGGGCTGAGCGGTGGAATAGATAGTTCGTATCTTGCTCTAAAAACAAAAGAGTGGGGATTAAGACCATTAGTAGTTCATGTTGATGCAGGGTGGAATTCAGAATTATCAGTTTATAATATTCAGAAAATTATAACGTATTGTAAATATGATTTACATACTGAAGTTATAAATTGGGAAGACATGAAAAATCTTCAATTAGCTTATTTTAAATCCGGTATTTCAAATCAGGACGTCCCTCAGGATCATATATTTTTTTCTACCTTATATCATTATGCTACACAAAATAATATAAAATATATCCTTAGTGGTGGCAATATTTCTACTGAATCAATTTTCCCAAGTTCTTGGCATGGGAGCGCTATGGATGCTATCAATCTTAAAGCTATATATAAAAGATATGGAAGCAAAAAACCATTGTTAGATTATAAAACAATTAATTTTTTCAAGTACTACATTTACTTTCCTTTTTTTTATAAAATGCGTACTGTAAGGCCTTTAAATTTTATGGAATATAATAAGGCAAATGCTATAGAGGAACTCAAAAAAATTGGATTTAAATCTTATGAGGGCAAACATGGAGAATCGATTTTCACAAAGTTTTTTCAAACATATTATCTTCCAAAAAAGTTTGGTTATGATAAAAGATTACCTCACTTATCAAGTCTTATTGTATCTGGTCAGATTGACAGAAAAGATGCTATTAAGGAACTTAGTAAACCATTATATGACGAATCTACCATCGAGAATGAAAAAAAATACATAGCAAAAAAGTTAGGTATTACAAAAGATGAATTTGAAGAACTAATTAATAATCAAAATCGGCATTTTTCAGATTTTCCAAATTGGTTAGTGTGGCAAAATTTTTTTCGATTACTTAATAGAATTGTAAAGTTTTTCTTTAATAAGAAGTTCAAAGTATATAGTTAAAACATGAAAAAAATAATTTGTCATATAAGCTCTGCACATGATAGATATGACACTAGAATTTTTTTAAAACAAGCCATTTCTTTATCTAGGGCAGGGTTTAATACCAATTATATTGTCATAGATGGAAACGACGATGAATCTTTGAAAGGAGTTAATATTATTAATGCAAATAAAAAAAAGAGGACGCTTAATAGAATCGAAAAAATAATTATGGGGCCATTTTTGATCTATAAAAAGATAAAGATTTTAAATCCAGAGGTAGTACATTTTCATGACCCTGAACTTATATTATTTGGTATTTATCTTAAATTAAGAAAAATTAAAGTCATATATGATATTCATGAAACAACATGGGCTCACCTTCTTCAAAACAATAATATTCCAAAGGGATTAAGGTGGATTTTATCAATGTTCTTTAAATATTTTGAAAAATATTTATCTAGATTTTTTAATGCATTAATTTTTGCTACAAAAGGAATACAAGATAATTTTTCAAAAAATAGTAAATGCTCTGAAGTAATAAATAATTATCCTTTAATAGGAGATTTAGACAATATAGGTAAAAACGATAAAGTCTATAATGAAATCATATACTTGGGCGGTATAAATTCAGCTAGGGGGATTGAAAGTCTAATTAAAAGTCTTGAACTAACTAATACAAAGTTAAATTTGATTGGAGATTTTACTGAAAAAGGGTTAAAAGAAAAGCTTTCGAAATTAAAAGGTTGGAATCAAGTAATATATCATGGGTTTTGTAGCAGAGAGAAAACTTCAAAAATCATTAGTAGATGTTTCGCTGGATTAGTTACTTATTATGATGCTCCAAATTATATTAAGGCACAGCCAAACAAACTTTTTGAATATATGGTTTGTGGATTACCTGTTGTTTCGTCAAATTTTGAATTATGGAAGTTGATCATTGAAGGGAATAAATGTGGGGTTTGCGTAAATCCAAAAAACCCAAAAGAAATAGCAAATACTATTGAATATTTAAAAAAAAATAAACGAAAAGCAAAATTAATGGGGAATAAAGGGAGAGAAGCAGTTATTAATAAGTATAACTGGACTTTAGAAGAAAAAAAATTACTGAATTTGTATAAAAAAATACTTTCATAATTAATTTCTATTTATAAAATGTTTTGATACCCCTAAAAATGATTCAATTTTTTAAATTTGAAAAAAAACATTTGAGAACTAAGGTTTTACATATAGTAGGAGCTAGACCACAATTTATGAAGTTACTTCCATTGTATATTGAAATGGATAAAAATGATTTTTCTCAGAAAATTCTTCATACCGGACAGCATTATGACAATAACATGTCTAAAATATTCTTTGACCAATTAGAAATCCCTACTCCAGATTACAATCTAAATATAAATGGTTTATCTCATGGTGCAATGACTGGTAGAATGATAGAAGAGATTGAGAAAATTTTAATTAACACAAGATTTGATTTTATAATTATTTATGGAGATACAAATAGCACAGTAGCAGGAGCTATAGCTGCAAAAAAAATGAATACAATTGTTGTTCATGTAGAAGCTGGAATTAGAAATAATGATATGAAGATGCCAGAAGAAATTAATAGGATTTTGTCAGATAGAATTGCAGATATTCTTTTTTGTAATAGTAAAATTAATTTAGACAATTTAATTTCAGAGGGATTTGATAATTTTGATTCTACAGTCAAAATTTCTGGAGATTTAATGTTAGATTGTTTATTAAGAGTCAAAAATAAAATCAAGGGTCCTAGCCAATCTGATTATGTATTGGTTACATGTCACAGAGAGAGTAATACTTCAGAAGAGAACTTAAGAAATATAATAAAGGCTCTTAATCATATCTCCAAAACAAATAAAATTATTTTTCCAGTTCATCCCAGGACAAAGAAAAAATTAAAGATTTTTAAAATAAAAACTAATTTTGATCTTGTTGAGCCTATGGATTATATAAAATTTTTAGGTTTTCTGGATAAGTGTAAATATATAATTACTGACAGTGGCGGAGCCATCAGAGAAGCATATTGGCTTCAAAAACCAAGTCTTTTAATTTTAGAAAAACCAATCTGGCCCGAACTTGTTGATTTTGGTCTGAATACCAAGCCATTAACAAATCAAATACTTGAAAAATTTGCTCAATTAGATAAAATAAGCACTGAATTTAAAAATGGGATTCTCGGAGAAGGCAATGCTAGCAAAATAATTACAGAAACAATTTTAAATTATGCTAATAGGAAATTATAAAGATTTATTAAATGGATTTAAAGAAAAAAAATATGAGTTTATTTCTTTTGATGACTTTAAACCAAATTTTTCCAACCAACTTATTCTAAGACATGATATTGATTTTGATTGTGGACTGGCATTAGAAATGGCTAGAATTGAATTTAAAGAGAATGTCAAAAGCACATACTTTTTTTTGCTAAGTAATAATTTATATAATCCTTTTTCATCTGAAAATTTTAAACTAATTGATGAAATAAAAAATCTGGGGCACGACATTTCATTGCATTTTGATGCGAGTATATATAAAAATGTATTGGAGGGCTTGCAAAAAGAAATTAAATTATTTGATCATTTTTTTAATGTGAAAATTAAAATTATTAGCCTTCATAGACCTTCTACAATAGGTTTTCTTTCTAATGAAATTTTAAATAGAATAAAAGATATTTCTCCTAATATATATACAACCTACTCTGATGACTTTTTTAAAAAAACTAAATATTTTTCAGATTCTACAGGAGAATTTACGGAAGGACATCCATTAGAATCAATTGAATTTAAACAGACTAAAAATATTCAATTATTAATTCATCCCATTTGGTGGCTTGGAGAAGGGAATAACAAGTATGAAAGGATTGAATGGTTTAAAAAACAAAAAGATATAAAAAGTCATAGTGATTTAAAAAAAAGTCTCAAGTTTTATGGGAAATAAAACCATCGCTTTTTTTGGATGTAAGAAAACAACGCAGTTTGTAATAGATTCCTTGTCCGGAATACTTAAAGTGAATTATGTCTTTACTATTTCTCCACATAAAAATGAAAAAATTAGAATCCCTGATTATATTGATCTAAAAAAATATTATAAAAATAAAAATATTGATGTTTATCATGTTAATCGTTATGATCTTAAAGACAATAATGATATAAAAATCATTAGTGATCTTAAAATAGATCTTGGATTTGCGATAGGATGGCAAAGATTAATTCCTGAGCAAATATTAAATTCTATAAATATTGGAGTTTTTGGGATGCATGGTAGTTCCCAAGATCTTCCAAAGGGGAGAGGGAGGTCTCCAATGAATTGGTCAATTATTGAAGGAAGAGAATTTTTTTACACAAACTTATTCAAATATGATTCTGGAATTGATAGTGGAAATATTTTAGATACAATAAAATTTAGTATAAATAAAAATGACACTGCAGAGACAATGCATTTTAAGAACATGATTTCAATGAGCAAATTAATAAAGAAAAATTATTCATCTTTAATTTTAGAAAAGTTTAAACTGAAAAAGCAAAAAGCATTGAAGCCAACGTATTATCCAAAAAGAGAACCTGAAGATAGTCAGATAGATTGGAATCAAGAAATAAATTTTATAGATCGCTTCGTAAGAGCAGTAACTAAGCCATTTAATGGCGCATTTACTTTTCTAAATTCACAAATATTTACAATTTATAGTGCGCAAATATTTGATGAGATTGAATTTTTATATAAAGATTTTGAAACAGGATTAATCTTAGAAATATTATCTGATAAAAAAATTCTAGTAAAATGTAATGGAGGCGTTCTTCTTATTAATTCATTTGAAAGTAAAGCAAAACCCAAAAAGGGAGATAGATTTGAAATTAAATATGATAAGTTAAAGAAATTCAAAAAAAACAAAGATGGCTTTTATGATTTGGAAGATTAGAATTTAATCTTTCTTTAGAGATTTTATTCCAGGTTTGTAATTTATATAATTTTTTTTTAAACTAAATTTATTTACTTCTTTTATAAGAGACCTTAAAGTTCAAAAATATGTGCGGAATATTTGGAGCATTTACAATTGGCAGTATAAATAAAAGTCATATAAAACAATTGGCTATTCAATCTGAACAAAGAGGAATGGATTCAAGTGGGTTATGTTTTATCCAAAATTCTAATTTTAACGTAATTAAAGCTGATTTTAGATTAAAAAAATTACTAAAAAAAAATCAAATTAAATCAACATCATTAATTGCTGGTCACAGTAGATTGGTTACAGATGGAATGGAGGATAATCAACCTGTTGTCAGTGAAAATGTTGTTGTGCTTCATAATGGAATTATTGTAAATCATCATCAAATATGGGCTAAAATTAATAGGGAAAGAAGACTTGAAATCGATACGGAAATTATTAATGCTTTGGCCGAAGAACATATAAAAACTAATCTTAAACTTGAAGATCTTCCCAAACAAATTCTATCTAGATGTAAAGGGGTAGTTTCCTCTGCAATATTTCTTCCTAAAAAAGGAAAATTAATTCTTATTTCTAATAATGGTAGTTTGTACACTTCTATTAAAAATGGCATTAATTTTTTTGCTTCTGAAAAATTTGCCTTGACATCCATTGGCTGTATAAAAATTTATCAAGTCCTTGGTTCAAGGATATTTGATTTGAAAGAAAAGACTAATTCTATTTTGGTTAAAAATATAATTACTAAAAAAAGAAACCTAATACCCAATCTTAACCTTAAATCACCAGAGGCTAAATTATTAGATTTCTCTTCTGTCAATCTAAAAAGGTGCAATAAATGCGTACTTCCAGAGACTATGCCTTTTATAAAATTTGATATAAAAGGTATTTGTAATTATTGTAATAATTATAAAAAAAGAAATCAGCCAAAACCATTTGAAGATCTTTATAATTTAGTTGAACCATATCGTAAAAATGACGGAGAATCAGAGGTTATTGTACCCTTTAGTGGAGGTCGTGATAGTTGCTTTAGCTTACATTTAATAGTAAAAAAATTAGAACTTAAACCCATAACCTATACTTATGATTGGGGAATGGTTACAGATCTAGGCCGAAGGAATATATCAAGAATGTCTGCTGAACTGGGAGTTGAAAATATTATTGTTGCAGCTAATATTCATAAAAAAAGAGAAAATATAAGGAAAAATGTAAGTGCTTGGCTTAAAGCTCCTCATCTCGGATTAATAAGTCTATTTACTGCAGGAGACAAGCATTTTTTCAAGTATATAGAAAGTATTAAGAAGCAAACAGGAATAAGTTTAAACCTTTGGGGTATAAATCCACTAGAGGTTACTCATTTTAAAAACGGATTTCTTGGGGTACCTCCTGATTTTCATGAGGAAAATGTTTACTTGAATGGATTTAAAAAACAATTACGTTACCACAAATTAAGGTTTCAGGCTATGTCTAAAAGTATATCATATTTCAATAATTCTTTATGGGATACATTATCTGGGGAGTATTATAGAAGTTTTAAAAAGAAAACAGATTATTTTCATGTTTTTAATTATTGGAAATGGGATGAAAAAGAGGTTAATCAAACGCTTGAATTATACGATTGGGAAAAAGCACCTGATACAAATGCGACATGGAGGATTGGTGATGGTACAGCAGCCTTTTATAACTATCTCTATTATAGGTTAGCTGGCTTTACTGAGCATGATACTTTTAGGAGTAATCAAATTAGAGAAGGACAATTATCAAGAGATGAGGCATTAAGATTAATTGAGGATGAAAATCAACCCAGATATGCAAATATTAAGTGGTATCTAGATACAATAAATCTTAATTTTTTTGACACTATAAAAGTTATTAACTCTATACCTACTCTTTATTAAACGAAAATAATCAAATGAGTAAAAGGATTATTATTCTTGCTAAATATGCATCTTCCAAGCAAGAAGGATTTGAAACAAGAACATTCGCGCTAGCTAGAAAATTTGTAAAAAAAGGTTATAAGGTAGATTTATTCACATCTGATTCAAATCATTTAGCAAAATTTCCTGCCTACAAGAAATTAATCAATATGGATAATATTGATGGTATTAATGTTTATTGGATAAAAACATTAAAATATAATAGAACTGGATCAATAAGAAGGGTTCTAAGCTGGTTTGATTTTGAAATTAAGTTTTTTGTTTACTGTAGAAAATATATTTTAAGACCTGATGTTATAATTACATCATCTTTATCTCCATTTTCAATTTTAAATGGAGTATTATTAAAAAGTAGATTTAATAATGCAAAACTCATTTGTGAAATCAGGGATATTTGGCCATTAACATTGATTGAAGAAGGAGGGTATTCTAAATACCATCCTTTTTCAATTCTTTTGTCAATTATAGAAAAATTTGGATATCGAAAATCTGATGTTGTTGTGGGGACAATGCCAAACCTTAAAGAACACGTTTACAAACTATTAAAAAATAAATCTCTGCCGGTATATTGTATACCTTTTGGACTTGAACCTAATGATTATAAACTTGATCCAAAATCTTTAAAAAACAATCAAGGCTTAATTAATTTAAAAGCAAAATTGGCTGGTAAATTTACTATTGGCTATGCTGGGAGCATTGGATTATCAAATGGATTAGATAGTATAATTAATCTAATTGAAAAGTTTAATGAGACTAATAAAGAGATAAATTTTATTTTTTTAGGGGATGGAGCATATAAAGAAAAATACCAAAAGCAATTGATTCATTGTGATAATGTATTTTTCACAGGTAAGATAAAAAGAGAAATGGTTAAATATTATTTAGATCTTTTCGATGTATTGTATTTTTCTTCACTTCCAAGTAAAGTTTGGAATTATGGATGGTCGCTAAATAAAATGACTGACTATATGATGGCAGGGAAACCTGTATTAGCCTCATATAGTGGTCATCGTTCCATGATTAATGAAGCCAAGAGCGGCTTTTTTGTTGAGTCAAATAATGACGAAAAATTAAAAAAAATAATTTTAGATATATCCAAAATGGATAAAATACAACTTTGTGAAATAGGGGAAAGAGGAAAACGATGGATCATTAAAAACAGAAAATGGGATGATATTTCTGATAATTATATAGATATATTCTAAAAAATCATTTTTTGATTTTCAATAATTTAATTTTCCTCTCAACCATAACTCGCTATATTTGAGAAAAAAATAAATCATGAAAGGTATTATTCTTGCTGGTGGTCATGGAAGTCGTCTATATCCTGTTACTAAGGGTGTTTCTAAACAATTACTTCCAGTTTATGATAAACCAATGATTTATTATCCTCTTTCAGTTATTATGTCAGCAGGAATTAATCAAATTTTATTGATAACTACACCGATAGATCTCCCATCTTATAAAAGACTTTTGGGCGATGGGTCATCATATGGATTAGATCTAAAATATGCAGAACAAAATGAACCTAATGGTCTTGCTGAAGCATTTATTATCGGAGAAAATTTTATAGGTAATGATCCAATTTGTATGATTTTAGGAGATAATATTTTTTATGGGAAAGGATTAGATGTTTTGATGAAAAAAGCAATTGAATCCTCAAAAGAAGCAACTGTTTTTGGATATAAAGTTAAAGATCCACAAAGACACGGCGTAATAGAGTTTGATTCTAATGGAAATCTTATTTCTATTGAGGAAAAACCAGAGAAGCCTAAAAGCGATAAAGCACTTGTTGGATTATATTTTTATCCAAATGAAGTAATTCAAATAGCAAAAAATGTTCTTCCTAGCAAAAGAGGTGAGTTAGAAATATCATCTGTAAATCAAGTTTTTTTAGAACGTGGAATTTTAAATGCAAAAATTTTAGATGAAGATTTTTTATGGCTTGATACTGGAACTCATGAATCATTAATTGAAGCGGGTCAATTTGTTCATACAATTGAGAAAAGACAAGGAATTAAAATAGCATGTCTTGAAGAGATTGCTTTTAAAAAAGGCTGGATAAGTCATAATGAACTTTTATCACGCGCTAATTCGTTATCGATGACTGAATACGGTCAATTTCTTCTAAAAAAATATAAGATCTAATCTTAAGTAAAAATGAATATTGAGCCAACAATTTTTCCAGAGATTTTTGTAATTAAGCCAGAAGTTTTTAACGATAGAAGAGGTTGGTTTATGGAAACCTTTCGTTTAGATCTTTTGAGAAACGCTATTGGTTTTGATCCTAAGTTTTGTCAAGATAATCTTGTCAATTCATCTTATGGCGTCTTAAGAGGATTGCACTATCAAAAACCACCTTTTACTCAATCTAAATTAGTTTCTGTTGTATCTGGGAAAATTATAGATATTATTGTTGATGTCAGAAATGGTTCGCCAAATTTTGGCAAACATATTTCACTTGAGCTAAGTGATCAAAATAAAAAACAAGTCTTTATTCCACGAGGTTTTGCTCACGGATATATTTGTATTTCAAAAAGCTCTATTGTTTCTTATAAGGTTGACAATTATTATAAAAAAGAATCAGAGATAACTATTTCTCCAGATGATCCAGATTTAGGGATTGACTGGAAAATGTCTAAAGAAAAAATAATTGACATAAATGCAGGGGAAAAGAGATTTTTATTTAGTCAAGTAAATCATTTCGATTTCAAAAAAAATCTTTATGAGTAATATCTTAATAACAGGATCAAATGGACAATTGGGGCAATCATTCAAATTCTGTTCATCAGAATATCAGAAATTTAATTTTGTTTATAAAGACTTTTTTCAATTAAATATATGTGATGAAAATCAACTTAGAAACTTTTTTGAGAAGGAAAAAATTAGTTTCTTAATTAATTGTGCTGCATACACTGATGTAGATAATGCAGAACAAGAAATTGAAAAGGCGCAAAAAATTAATACTAGTGCTGTTGAAATTTTAACTCATTTATCTATGGAGTATCAATTTAAGCTAATTCATTTTTCAACTGATTATGTATTTGACGGTAATTCAAATAAACCTTATGTTGAGAATTCTAAGGTATCACCAAAAGGAATTTATGGCAAAACAAAAGCTGAAGGAGAAAAATTTATTTTAAGCTCTAATGCAGATGCTTGGATCATAAGAACATCATGGTTATTCAGCCCTTTTGGAAAAAATTTTGTCAAAAAAATTCTATTTCTTTTACAGAAAAAAAATAAAATTAATGTCATTTCTGATCAAATTGGAAGCCCAACATACGCTCTGGATCTTGCAAGAGACATTCTAAAAATACTTTCAGACAAAATTTCCAATAATGGGTCTGGAATTTTTCATTATTCAAATGCTGGTCAAACCACGTGGTATGAATTTGCCTTAAAAATAAAAGAATTATCTAAATTAAGTTGTAATATTCATCCGATAGGAACAAATGAATTTAGATCTTCAGCAAAAAGACCTAATTATTCTGTTTTATCTAGTCAAAATTTCAAAAAAAAATTTAATATTAGACCAAGACCATGGGAATTGGCTCTTGAAGATTGTCTTTCTAAAATGATAAAATAAAAATTATGAAAAAATCAATTTTGATTACAGGTGGAGCTGGTTTTATTGGATCTCATCTTCTAAGATTGTTAGTAAATGAATACCCTGAAACCAATTTTGTCAATTTCGATTCCTTAACTTATGCTAGTGATTTAAAAAGAATTGATGATATTTCAAATCAACCTAATTATAATTTTGTACATGGAGATATAACAGATTTGTCTTTACTTAAAATCCTTTTTGAAAAATATAATTTTGACGGTGTAATACATTTAGCAGCAGAATCTCACGTAGATCATTCAATCACTAATCCATTTAGTTTTGCTCAAACAAATGTAATAGGGACTCTCAATCTATTAGAAATTGCAAAAGAATTTTGGAGTAAAAATTTTAATAATAAGTTATTTTACCATATTTCAACTGATGAGGTTTATGGAAGCCTAAGAGAGGAGGGTTCTTTTAAAGAAATTGATCCATATAAACCTAGATCTCCCTACTCAGCATCAAAGGCCTCTTCAGATCATTTTGTTAATTCATATTTCCATACATATGGGTTGCCAATTATAATATCTAATTCCTCTAATAATTATGGACCTGATCAGGGTTATGAAAAATTAATTCCTTTAGTCATAAAAAATATTTTTGAAAAAAAATCAATCCCAATATATGGAAAAGGGGAAAATATCCGTGATTGGCTTTATGTTGGAGATCATGTAAGAGCTATCGAATTAATTTTCAAAAATGGCAGAATTGGAGAAAATTATAATATTGGAGGGCAAAATGAAATTAGAAATATTGATCTTGTTAACCAAATAATCAAAATATGCGACAAATTTTTAGACAGATCAGAAAATAGTTCGTCAAAATTTATAAAATTTGTCAAAGATAGAAAAGGTCATGATTACAGGTATTCTGTAGATTTTTCAAAATTGAAAAATGAATTTGGATGGGATCCAATGAAAAATTTTAATGAAGGTCTCCAGGAAACAGTTAAAAGTTATATTAATAAATTAAAAACAATGAAAAAATGAGTTTCAATAATTTTGGATTACTATTGTTAAGAGTTGGTTTTTCTGTTTTGATGTTAACCCATGGATATGGAAAGTTTCTTCGACTTTTTGAAGATAAAATTAAATTTTCTGATCCAATTGGACTTGGAAAGGAATTATCCCTTTACCTAGCTGTTCTTGGTGAATTTGTTGCTCCAATATTTATCATTATTGGTTTAAAGACTAGATTTTTTTCAATTTTCCCAATAATAACAATGTATGTTGCAGCATTTATTTCACATGCTGGAGACCCTTTTTCAAGAAAAGAGAAAGCAATCTTATTTTTTCTGGGATTTATAATAGTATTTATATGTGGTCCAGGAAAATATTCATTAGACTTCAAAATAAAAAATAGAATTTGATTTATTTTTTTTGCCAAACTCATATTGAAAAAAAGTCCAAATATTTTATAAATTACTTATATTTGCCATCCGAAAAGTGATACTTTATGTACGCAATTGTAGAAATAGCAGGGCAACAATTTAAAGTTGAAAAGAATAAAAAGTTATTTGTTCATCGATTAAACGAAAAAGAAGGGTCAAAAGTTTTACTTGATAATGTTCTTCTTTTAGATGATGGAAAAAAAATAAACATTGGCACTCCAGTTATAAATTCAGCAACTGTTGAAGCAAAAGTTTTAAGTCACTTAAAGGGTGATAAAGTCATTGTTTTCAAGAAAAAAAGAAGAAAAGGATACAAAATAAAAAATGGGCATCGTCAATTTTTGACAGAACTATTAATTGAAAAGATTAACGATAAGATAGTCAGTAAATCACCAATAAAAAAAACCGCTCAAAAGACTGATAAGGTTTATGAAAAAAAATCTGGCGAATTGAAGCCCAAGTCAAAAAAATCTGTTGCAACTAAAAAAACAAAAAAAGTTTCAAAAAAGACTGTAAAAAAATAATTTATAAAAATGGCACATAAAAAAGGAGTTGGTAGTTCAAAAAATGGAAGAGAATCAGAATCTAAACGTTTAGGTGTTAAAATTTTTGGAGGTCAAAATGCAAAAGCAGGTAATATAATTGTAAGACAACGAGGAACTCGCCATAACCCTGGAAACAATGTTTATTTAGGTAAAGACCATACATTACATGCCAAAATTGATGGTATAGTAGATTTCACAAAAAAGTCTAATAAATCATATGTGTCAATTCTTCCAATGAAAAAGGATTAGACACCTTAATATCTGTAATGCTCAGGTTTATAGGGTCCATTAGTATTCACACCAATATATTTAGCTTGTTCTGGAGAAAGCTCTTCAAGCTCAACCCCTAGGTGTTTAAGATGCAATGAAGCAACCTTCTCATCAAGATGTTTAGGTAACATGTAAATCTTATTCTCATATTTATCTGAATTTTTCCAGAGCTCAATTTGAGCAAGTGTTTGGTTAGTAAAAGAATTGCTCATTACAAAACTTGGATGTCCAGTTGCACAACCTAAATTTACCAATCTTCCTTCGGCTAAAATAATTATCTGTTTATCTTTTTCAAGTGTATAAATATCTACTTGGGGCTTAATTTCAATTTTAGAATCGCCGTAGTTTTTATCAAGCCAAGCCATATCAATCTCATTATCAAAATGTCCAATGTTACATATTACAGCTTTATCTTTAAGTGCTAAAAAATGTTCTTTTTTTATTATATCTTTATTTCCAGTGGCAGTAATCACAATATCTGCATTAGTTATTAGAGAGGAGAGTTTTTTAACTTCATACCCGTCCATTGACGCTTGAAGAGCGCATATAGGGTCAATTTCTGTAACACTAACAATAGCACCAGCTCCTCTAAAAGATGCAGCTGTTCCTTTTCCTACGTCTCCATATCCTGCAACAACAACTCTTTTACCAGCTATCATAAGATCTGTACTTCTTCTAATAGCATCAACTGCACTTTCTTTGCAACCATATTTATTATCGAATTTTGATTTAGTTACTGAATCATTCACATTAATTGCTGGAATTGGAAGAGTTCCATCTTTCATCCTTTCGTAGAGGCGAAGAACACCAGTGGTTGTTTCCTCAGACAATCCTTTGATTCCAGAGATTAATTCAGGGAATTCATTTAATACTTTATTTGTAAGGTCACCTCCATCATCTAAAATCATGTTTAATGGTTTTCGATCTTTCCCAAAAAATAAAGTTTGCTCAATACACCAATCAAATTCATCTTCATTCATTCCTTTCCAAGCATATACAGCAATTCCATCAGCAGCAATTGCTGCCGCTGCATGATCTTGAGTTGAAAAAATATTACAACTACTCCAAGTAACCTCCGCACCTAGATCTTTAAGTGTCTTAATAAGGACAGCAGTCTGAATTGTCATATGCAAGCATCCTGCGATCCTTGCTCCTTTTAAAGGTTTAGATTTTCCAAATTCTTTTCTTAGAGACATAAGCCCAGGCATTTCAGCTTCAGCAAGACTAATTTCTTTTTTACCCCAATCTGCAAGGCTAATATCCTTAACTTTATAACCTATATAACTAGTTTTGTTTTTTGTATTCATGTATATGTTTAGTTTTAATAAACGGATCACAAAAATACTGACTTTTAATACAAATTCAAATGCCTATATACAATAGTTTTGAGTTAGATAAAAATAAATCAATTTACATATGGAACATTAAAGAATCCTTGGAAAATTTGGAAAAAGAGGTTAATCTATCAATTTTTGATAAAAAAAAACTAGATTCAATCAAACTCGTAGAAAGAAAGAAAGAGTTTTTAGCATCAAGGAATTTATTGAATTTTTCTAAACTTAAAAATAAATCTATAGTATATAATATTAACGGCGCTCCTAAATTAGATAATGGTAAATTTATATCCATCACACATTGCAAAAATTTTGCTGGGATAGCGATAAGTAAAAATAAAATAGGATTTGATCTAGAGATTTATCGGAATAAGATTTATGAAATAGCCACTAAATTTATTAATAATGATGAAAAATTTATCTATGAATTTGACTCTGCAATTACAGGTCTAACTCTTATATGGACAGCAAAAGAAGCTATTTATAAAGCTTTTTCAGCTAAGGGAATTAGTTTTAAGAATAATATCATAATATCTCCTTTTAAAAAAGAACAAAAAAAAGGGAATGCAAGAGTATATATAAATAAAAAAGAAACGCAATTTTATCTTAATTTTATCATTGAAAAAAATTTTTGTGGAACTATTGCATATATTGACTAAAAATGAAAACATCAATAGAATTAACTCTTACTCCTCTTCAAGATAATTATGAAATTCATATTAAAGATTTTATTAAGGAATTAAGAAAATCAAACTTTAAGGTTATAGAAAATTCCTTAAGTACTCATTTATATGGAGATTATGATCAGTTAACAAAATTCTTAATTCCACTAATAAAAAATAATTTTAAAGATCAAAAAAATGTTGTTCTGCAAATGAAAATTTTTAAAGGAGACAGAAGTGATTATTCTCCTAGTTTTTAATTCTGTCAAATGTATTTATTGTGATTTTTTTTTTAGAATTTATAGCTGTAATCTTTGGTTTTTTAAGTGTTTGGTTCGCTAAAGGAAATAATGTTTTAGTTTATCCGACAGGTATTTTAAGCACCTCTATTTTCGTTTATCTCCTAACAATATCTGAATTATATGGAGATGCCGCAATTAATGGTTATTACTTTTTAATGAGTTTTTATGGATGGTATTTTTGGACACAGAAAAAATCTGGACAAATAATAAATCAAGTCGGAAGGACTAGTTTAAATGAAAAAATAGGATCTATTTTTTTATTTGTTTTTGGTATTATAGGAATTTTTTTAATCTATAATTATTTTAATAAGTGGTCAACAGTATCAGCATATATTGATACTTTGACTACAGGAATTTTTTTCGTCGCTATGTGGCTAATGTCAAGAAGAAAAATTGAACATTGGACTTTTTGGATTGTTGGCGATGTTTTATCGGTTCCCTTATACATTTATAAGGGTCTTTTTTTAACAGCGATTCAGTATTTTGTATTCACTATAATTGCCATAATAGGTTACAGAGAATGGAAAAAAATAATTCAAAAAAATCAGGAGATTGTTTAAAAATAGTCCTCTTTGGGCCTGAATCAACTGGTAAAACTACTCTAGCAAAAGAATTAGCCTCTTATTATAAAACTAATTGGGTCCCTGAGTTTGCAAGGGATTATCTTCAAAGAAAATGGGATCAAAAAAAAGAAGTATGTTCCCTTGAGGATTTACCAATCATTGTTAAAGGACAAAAATCACTTGAAAAAAAAATTTTAAATAAATCTAAAAGAATCATTTTTTGCGATACCAATGTCGTTGTAACTCAAATTTGGTCACAGTCTCATTTTAACGGATATTGTTCTCCTGAAATACTAAAAGCTGCAAAAAATTCAAATTATGATTTTTATTTATTAACTGATATTGATGTCCCTTGGGAAAGAGATAGTCTGAGAGATCGTCCCGATAATAGAGAAATAATGCTAAGTCTTTTTAGAGAAGTATTAGAAAGTCATAATTTTCCTTATAAACTTGTTTCTGGCAATATTGAAACTCGTATAAAATCATCAGTAAAAGTTATTGATAAACTTTTTTAGCTTAATAGATTTTTTAAAGTCTTTCATTTGTATATTTGAAAAATAAAAAAGGGGGGGGTGCTTTAAAGGCTGAGAATATACCCATAGAACCTTAGCAGATAATGCTGCATAGGGAATTGTGTTTTTAAACTCATCCTTTATAATTTCCACACTTTTTTATTTAAATTAATTTTTTCAATGAAATCAATTTATAAAGGATTAGTCCTTTTAATTAGCTTAAATATTTTTTCTCAACAAGAGAATGAAATAATCGATTCACTAAATGTTTTTGAACTTGAGGAAGTCAGAGTTTCAACAATCAGAGCAAAAACTACGGATCCAGTAACTCAAACGAATATTACTAAGGACTATATTAGTTCCCGTAATTTAGGACAGGATATACCTATTCTTTTAAATTATCTTCCTGGAGTTATAACAACAAGTGACGCAGGTACTGGGATTGGATATACAGGGATAAGAATAAGAGGTAGTGATGCTTCAAGAGTGAATGTGACTCTTAATGGGATACCCTTCAATGACTCTGAGTCGCAGGCAACTTATTGGGTTAATCTTCCTGATTTTGCCAGTTCAATTGAAAATATTCAAATACAAAGAGGAGTTGGGACATCAACAAATGGACCTGGTGCTTTTGGTGCTAGTTTAAATATATTAACTGATGTTATGCAAGAAGAGACTTCAGCTTCACTAAGTAGTAGCATTGGTAGTTTTAATACATTTAAAAATACGCTTAAATTTTCGACAGGACTTTTAAATGATCACATTGAAATATCTGGACGGCTATCAAAAATTACTTCTGATGGATATATTGATAGGGCAGCTTCTAATTTAAAATCATATTTTTTACAGGGAGCATTTAAGGATAAAAATACACTAATCAAAGCCATTGCTTTTGGCGGTCATGAAATTACTTATCAATCCTGGTATGGCACAGAAGATCTATCTCAAAGAACATATAATCCTGCTGGAGCTATTTATGATCAAAATGGTTTAATAACTGGATTTTATGATTCACAAGAAGATAATTATCGTCAAGATCATTATCAATTTCATTGGAATGAAAAAATTAATAATTTATGGACTCTTTCTTTTGGTTTAAATTATACTCATGGCAGAGGTTATTATGAGGAATACAATGATTCATTTATTGGGAATACTGATTTCACATACTTACAACTGAGTCCATTTGAAATTGGCCAAGAAACTGTTTCAGAAACTGAAAATATCACAAGGAAGTGGTTAGATAATGATTATTATGTTTTTACAGTTAGCTCAAATTTTGTTAAAAATAAAACGCGATTAGATTTAGGACTATTACTTAGCAGATATTTAGGCGATCACTTTGGAACTCTAATATGGGCACAAACTCCAGGAGACATCTTACCAAGGAAGAGGTTTTATGATAATCAAGGAGATAAAAAAGAAATAAATTTCTATGCAAAATTAGAACAGCCATTCAATGATAGGATCAATGGATTTATTGATCTTCAGTATCGTTATGTAGATTATTTCATTGATGGAATCGCTGCAGGACCTCAAATATTTGAAGTAGATAGTAATTTTAAGTTTTTTAATCCTAAAACAGGATTAACGTATCAGGCAAATGATGTAAATCAGTTTTATTTTTCTTTTTCAAAAGCTCAGAGAGAACCCAGCAGAGTTGATTATGAAAATGGGAATCCAAAACCTGAAGTGCTAAATAATTTTGAATTAGGTTGGAGAGTCAATAGAAATTCTTTTCAAGTTTATTCAAATTTATACCTAATGCTCTATAAGGATCAATTAGCCTTGACTGGATCTTTAGATGAAGTTGGAACTCCAATAAGAGAAAATATAGGAGAGAGTAGTCGATTGGGAATTGAAATTGAGATTAAAGCAAGTATATCTGATAATTGGTTCCTACAACCTAATCTTTCAATCAGTAAAAACACTAATAAAAACTTTTATTTTAAAAGAGATGGAGTTTTAACATATTTAGGTAATACAAAGCTGTCTTACTCCCCTGAATTAGTGTTTGGTAATATTTTGTCCTATAAACCTTCAAATAATTTTGGAGCTTCCCTGCTAACAAAGTTTGTTGGGGAACAGTACATGAGCAACATTGAATCTAAAAAATCTAAACTGGAACCCTATTTTGTCAATGATATCAATATAAGTTATCAATTGAAGCCAAAAAAATTCTTCAATAAGGTGAATTTAACCCTTTTGATCAACAACATTTTTAACCAAAAGTATGTATCCAATGGATATTTTTACACTTATGATGATGACTGGTCTTCACCAAGTCAGATAAAAACTATTGAAGGAGCTGGGTATTACCCTCAAGCAGGCACTAACCTTATTGTTGGTTTAGATCTAAAATTTTAGTTTTTTTCAATTTATAATTAACTGTTATTCTCAATGTTGGTGATTTTAACATTGAGGATCTTTCTGTATTCATCAATTGATTTAATAATAAACCCATCTTTAAAAACTTATTATATTCAATTCCTAGTTGAAATGAATATCCATAAGATTTTGATTTTAAACTATTTAAGAAAAATCTTTCAATATCATTTTTTTTAGAATAGCTAAAAATAATCTTTGGAGAAAATCATAACATTAGACTTTTATTTTCTAGAATTTTTTCATTAAAAAGTTTTTGATAAATAAAGCCCATACTGCCATTTGTATTAAGAAAGTATCTGTTTCCAAGACCAACTGAATTTCCAATTGGATTAGAAATAATCATTCGTTCTCCAATTGACGAGGTGAACTTATAAGAAGTTTTATCTTGAAAACCTATTTGCTGGGTAAATGAAATTATTCCACCAATTCTTCCTCCTAGGGGATTCATTAGTTGTGAAAATGAATTTAACTTATCATTTTTACTTCCAAAATATAGAATTTGTGTTCCGATTAGTGAAAAAGAGAGGTCAGTATTTTTTTTCGAGATATACCTGATATTTATTGCTTCAGCTGTCATTCCAATAGTTCCATTTGTATCATAACTAAGCATAAATTGCTTTAAAAGCTCTACTTTTAAAAGCCTTTCGCTCTTTCTTTTAAAAGAGTAATCTAAATCTAATAATTGTGAATAAGAAAAACTTATGTTAAAGATTAAAAAAAAGAAAATTAGCCTCATTATGTTTTCATCTTTTAATTTGAAATGATTAATTGGTTATTTGAGAATGTAGTGTTGTAGTAATGCATAGGGTAATTTGTTTTTTGATTTTCAGATGGATTAATTAATTGACCATTTGCTAAGCTATATTTATAATTTTCACACCTACATTGAGATAGTAATCCAAAAATTTCAAGTTTTGAACATTCCTCTGGAATGTGATTCGGACAAGTTGCTTCCCAGGCAGTAAAATTTTCACCGTTAATATTAAAGATAAGAATACCATTTAAACCACCTTGGTTAAGTTTCATTGAACCACCCGCATACCTGAGTTGATCATATTGAGGGAGATTAAGATTAATCTCAAGATTAAATTTTGGAGTAATCAAGTACGGATTTTTTACAATTTTTTCTTTTCCACAGGAAAAAAACAGGAAAAAAGCAAGAATAATTTTTGGGACTATCTTTTTAAGAAGATCTTTCAATTTTTTTATATTTGTTATATATCCCGTTTTAAGGGATTTTTTCTTTTTTAAAGAAACGTAAAAAAAATGAGTAAAGTATCTTATTATTCAGCAAAAGGATTAAAAAAACTAAAGAGAGAACTCGATCATCTCCGAGACATTGAGCGCCCTAAAGCCTCTATGGCTATTGCTGAAGCAAGAGATAAGGGAGATCTTAGTGAAAATGCTGAATATGACGCAGCAAAGGAAGCTCAAGGAATGTTAGAATTGCAAATTTCTAAACTTGAAAAATTAATTGCTAATGCCAGATTAATTGATGAATCTCAACTTGATAACTCCAAAGTTCTTATTCATTCAACAGTTGAAGTTAAAAATAATCAAAACAGCTCAGCCAAAATGAAGTATAAACTAGTTGCTCAAAGCGAAGCAAATCTTAGTGCCGGGAAAATCTCTGTTGATTCTCCAATAGGTAAGGGAATTCTTGGCAAAAGTGTTGGAGATATTGCGAAGATTCAGGTACCTAATGGAACAATAGAACTAGAAATAGTTTCTATTTCTAGAGATTAGTGAAATGAAAAGTATTTTTTCAAAAATTATTTCAGGTGAAATTCCAAGCTACAAGGTTTTTGAAGACAAGTATTGTTACTCTTTTTTAGATATTAATCCAAATACGATGGGCCATGTCCTGTGCGTTCCAAAAAAACAGGTTGATAAGATTTTTGATTTAAATGATCTAGAGTATAATAGACTAATGATTTTTTCAAGAAAAGTTGCTCATGCTATGAGGAAAGCTATTCCGTGCAAAAGGATAGGCATGATGGTAATTGGAATAGAAGTGCCTCACGCTCATGTTCATTTAATTCCTATTAATTCAATGGATGATGTTTCTTTTAATAAAAAAATCAAACTAACTGAAAAAGAATTTAAGCAAATAGCAGATAGAATTAGTAGTTTTTTTTAATTTTTCCTTAATACTATTTTGATAGTAGTTCCTTTTCTAGGATGAGATTTTTTAATTTCAATTAATCCTTTATGATAGTCTACGATTATTCTTTTTGCAAGCGAAAGACCTAACCCCCACCCAGTTTTTTTTGAGGTATAACCGGGTAAGAAAATTTTATCATATAATTTTTTTTGAATTCCTGATCCAGAGTCAGTTATTTCAATATTTACAGTTTTCTCTTCTTCCTTCAACAAAAATTCTATATTCCCCTTGCCTTTCATTGAGTCTATTCCATTATTAATAATATTTTCAAGAGTCCAACTGTATAATTCTTGATCAAGAGGAATCATAATCTTCTTTGTTGGAATTAATACATTAAAAACTATCAGTTTAGATAGTCTTTTAGATAAATATGAGAGAGTTTTGTTTGTTGCAGAAATTATATCTGTAGGATTTAGTTTAGGACTTGAACCTATTTTAGAAAATCTATTTGTAATTACTTTTAATCTTTCCAAGTCTTTCTCTATCTCGGGTAAAAGAAAATTTGAATTATTTTTTTTTTCTTTAAATAGTGTGATCCATCCAAAAAGAGAGGTCAAAGGAGTCCCAATTTGATGAGCAGTTTCTTTTGCCATTGCAGCCCAAAGGCGATTCTGTTCCGAAATTTTAGCTGTCCAGAAAATAAAATAGATGACTATTGCAAAAAGTAAAATTATTAGTAAAAGAGCTAATGGGTAATATTGTAATTTTTTTAGCATTAACGAGTCACCATAATATACTTTTTGATTGATGCTTATACTTTTATCTAAAGTATCTTTATACTTTATTAAAATAGGCTCATTTTCTTTTTTTATTTTTTTGAGTTCATTATATAATTCTAATGAATCTTTAGCATTCAGATTCCAATCAATATTTTTATATCCTATAATATTATCGTTGTTATCTACCTGAATTATTGGATTAATTGCAACTTGTTGAAGTACTTCAAAAGTAATATTAGTGGGATTATTACTTTCTATTAATTCTTTTTGAGCCATTGCCCAAAGTTTTATTTTTTTTCTCTCTTCATTTTTAATAGTTTGAAATAGAATATAGGTATTCCACAAAATGAAGGTAACAACAATAAAAAAAATTAAAGGCCAAATCTTTTTGGGACTTAAATTTATTCTTTGGATCATTTTAGAAAACTATACATACTACTAATATAATCTAATTATAGAAATCGTTTTAGATTCTTAATAGTCAAAAGTTTTTATACTTTTACGCTAAAGTTTAATTTAAAAAAATGGAAGTAGCTGGTAAAATCAAGTGGATAGATGAGGTTAAAACATATGGAGAAAGTGGTTTTCGTAAAAGACAAGTTGTAATTACAACACAAGAACAATATCCGCAGAGTCTTTTGATTGAGTTTATACAAGATAAATGTAATTTACTTGATAATTTTCAATTGGGGCAAAGTGTCAAAATTGGGATTAATCTTCGTGGCAGAGAATGGGTAAATCCTGAAGGAGAAACAAAATATTTCAATTCAATCCAAGGATGGAGAATTGACGAAATTCAATCTGAGGACTCATCTCAGGAGGATTCATTTCCTCCGCTAGATATTGAAAATGAAAATGAGAATGATCCTGAGGATGATCTTCCATTTTAATTTTCAAAAATATAATTAAGTCAAAGAAAATCTTTGGAAATCAGTAATTTTCAGGTCTGAATCTGAAAGTTTTAAATAGTCCTTTACAGTCATAGTATTATCTTTAATATAGGACTGATTAATGAGTGTATTGTCTTTAAAAAATCTTTTCATTTTACCCTGTGAGATTTTTTCTAGCATTTCTTCTGGCTTTCCTTCTTTACGAAGTTGGTCTTTTGCAATTTCAATTTCTTTTTGAACAATTTCAGTTGGAACTGTATTTTCATCAAGAGCAATAGGATTCATAGCAGCAACTTGCATGCAGACATTTTTAGATATTTCTTCTGCACCCTTAATAATTCCTGAAAGACCAATAATGGAAGCTATTTTATTGCCATTATGTATGTAATGACCAACATATGGTGCGGTAAGTTTTTTGAAGGTGCTAATTTCAATTTTTTCACCTATCACACCAGTTTGTTCAAGTAATTTTTCAGAAACACTCATATTATCAAAAGAACTAGATAGAAAATTTTCAAGTGAATCAAAAGACAGAGCATGATCAGCTAGATCGTTTGCTAGTTTTAAATAGTCTTGATTTCGAGCAACAAAGTCTGTCTCACAATTTAATGAAATGATAATTCCTGCAGTTTTGTCTGAATTTACTTTTGCGAGCACGACTCCTTCAGAGGACTCTCTGTCGGCACGATTTGCTGCAACTTTTTGGCCTTTTTTTCTTAAAATTTCAATAGCCTTTTCGTAGTCTCCCTCAGATTCTTCTAATGCTTTTTTACAGTCCATCATACCAGAACCAGTTGATTTTCTTAGTCTATTAACTTCGGATGCAGAAATTTTCAATTTAAGTTTAATTTAAGTTAGTAATATTTAAGATTATTTTTTTTTGGAAGATTCTTTGTCAATTTTGACATCTTCTACTTTATTTTTTGTTTTTTCTTCAGATTCTTTGGCTTCAATTTGTTCTTGTTCTTCCTTTTCCTTTTTTCTTTGATTCAAACCTTCTTCAATAGATTTACTGATAATTGAAAATATCTTTTCAATTGATTTTGTAGCATCATCATTTGAAGGAATTAGAAAATCAATATCCTTAGGATCTGAATTTGTATCAACCATGGCAAAAATTGGAATTTTTAATTTTTTGGCTTCTCTTATAGCTATTTTTTCTCTAATTGTATCGACAACAAATATAGCACCAGGTAATCTAGTCATATCAGTTATTGAACCAAGATTTTTTTCAAGTTTTGAGCGAAGTCTATCGACTAAAAGCTTTTCTTTTTTTGATAATGTTTCAAATGTGCCATCTGATTTCATTCGATCAATAGCAGACATTTTTTTGACTGCTTTTCTGATAGTTACGAAATTTGTTAGCATTCCTCCTGGCCATCTTTCAGTTATATATGGCATTCTTAATTCCTTAGCATATTTTGCAACAATATCTTTAGCTTGTTTTTTTGTAGCTACAAATAGGATTTTTCTTCCAGACAAAGCAATTTTTTTTAATGATTCGGATGCTTCTTCTAGTTTGGCTAGGGTTTTATAAAGGCTAATAATATGAATTCCATTTCGCTCCATATGGATAAATGGAGCCATGTTTGGATTCCATTTTCTGGTAAGATGTCCAAAGTGAACACCTGCTTTCAGTAGTTCGTTGATTTCTGTTTTTGCCATAATTTTTTTAGTTTACAATCTCTTTAATAGTTGCAATAAGCTTAAAACTTATTTAGGTACTAAACTAACATCCACCTTAGTGGTTATTTAGCAAATTATATTTTATATCAATTAAAAATTTCAAATTAAACAAATTATCTCTTTGAAAATTGATGTTTTTTTCTGGCTTTTTTCTGACCAAATTTTTTCCTTTCAACCATCCTGGGATCTCTACTAAGAAGACCTTCAGGTTTTAGAAGAGAATGATTCTCCTCATTAGTTTTACAAAGGGCTCTAGAAATAGCTAATTGAATTGCTTCAGCTTGACCATTAATACCACCGCCCTTTACGGTAACTTTAAGGTCATATATTTTTTCACTGTTGGTTAGAGATAAAGGTTTTAATATTTTGTATTGTAATGTTGCGAGCGGAAAATATTTTTCCATCTCTTTATCATTGATAGTAATTTTTCCTTTACCCTTATTTAAGAATAATCTAGCAACAGATGTTTTTCTTCGTCCAATTGTATGAATGATGTCTGTCATATCAACTCTTTAATATCAATTTTTTTTGGTTTTTGAGCTTCATGTTCATGATTTTCTCCAATGAAAACCTTAAGATTTTTATAGATAGCAGAACCTAGCTTATTTTTTGGCAACATTCCTTTTATAGCTTTTTCAATAATTTTTCTTGGATCTTTATTTTTGATTTCTTCTGCACTTGAAAATTTTTGACCACCTGGGTATCCAGTATATCTGACATATTGTTTTTGCTTCCACTTTTTGCCAGTTAAAGCAATCTTTTCAGCATTAATTATTATGACATTATCTCCACAATCGACATGGGGAGTAAAATAAGCTTTGTTTTTACCTCTAAGCATAATTGAAGCAATTGACGCAACTCTTCCTAATGGAATTTCTGAAGCATCAATTAGGACCCATTCTTTTATAACTTCTTTGGGTTTTTTTGAAACCGTTTTATAACTCAAAGTATTCACTAATTCTACTTTTAAAGGCAGCAAATGTACAATTATTCCTTTTTTTTCAAAAGGCTTTTGCTTTTTTTATTTTCTTAAGTAATTGGAAGATTATTAATTTTTTTGAAAATATTGAAGTGCGTCTTTAGCCATTAATTCATAATCATGCCCAACATTTTTAACCTCTTCAGTTTTAATCCAATTAAAACTAGAGTTCAAAAGCTCAGCATTTTCTTCAGAAGTATTAAAAAAATACCTACCCCTTGCCCTTCTATTTGTTCCTTGCTGCTGATCAACAATTTCATTATGCCTTAAGGACGGAGAATCTGAATCTGTATCTTCTTCACCAAGATGAATGTATAGTTTTTTCAAAAATGCCTTTTTAAGAGTAGAATCGCTCAATTGACTTTTACTTAAACCGTATGGAAAAGGAATTTTTTTTTCGGGGACAGTATACCAACCCGCATTTGAACATACTATAATGTTTGATTTACTATCGGGTTGATACATTACATAACGTTGAAGGAATTGTGCACCTGCTGAATGGCCCCAAGCATCAAAATTTATTTGATTACCATTAAATGTTTTTACTATATGATCAAACAACTGATCGATTATTGAAAATGTCCACTTTTCACTAGAATTATATGTTTCGGAACTGGGATTATCTCCATCGTAAAAAATATTTGCTAAATTATATTGATCCCCTGTTGGAAAGTCTGTTCTATTAAATTCTGGGGCGAAAACCATGAAACCATTTGAATTTGCCATTTCTATCCAACAATCTCTGTAATCGTCTGCATTACGAGAATTACCATGGAGAGATATTAAAATCGGTAAATTTTTGACATTACTATTTGGAATGTGATAATAAACATTTATTATTTTATCATTGTGAAAACCTTCTGGAGAAAATTTAAAGATTCCAGTTGAGTTTGGATTTAGTAAAAATTCTTCAGCTTTTGGAACGACTATTAATTCTTCTTTATTCGGACTACAGCAAATCATAAAAATAAAAAGAGTAACAATTTTAATTGTGAAGTATTTTTTATTTCTCATTAATTAATGTGCATTAAGCCAATTCTCACCTTCTCCAATTTCAACTGAGAGAGGAACAGACAAGGGATAGGCATTTTCCATTTCATATTTAATAATACCTTTAATTTCTCTGATTTCATTTTTTGGCACTTCAAAAATTAATTCGTCATGAACTTGAAGGAGCATTTTTGCTTTTAAATTATTCTCAGTTATTTTTTTTTGAATACCAATCATTGCTAATTTAATAATATCTGCTGCACTTCCTTGAATAGGACTATTGACAGCATTTCTTTCGTCAGCGCTTCTAATTATTGAATTTTGAGAGTTGATATTATTTAAATATCTTCTTCTTCCCAAAATTGTCTCAACATATCCATTTTCTCTAGCAAAAGAAATTTGATCAGATATATAATTTTTTAGCTTAGGATATGTTTTGTAATAAGATTCAATAAGAACTTTAGATTCTGCTCTGTTTAGGTTTGTTTGTTGGCTAAGGCCAAACGCTGATACTCCATAGATAATTCCAAAGTTTACTGTTTTAGCATTGGTTCTTTGTTCTCGTGTAACTTCATCAATTGGAATATTAAAAATCTTTGCAGCTGTGGAAGAATGAATATCTTTTTTTTCTTTAAACGCATTAATCATATTAGAATCAGAACTAAGTGCAGCTATAACTCTCAACTCAATCTGAGAATAATCAGCAGAGATCAAGACATGACTTTTATCTTTAGAAATGAATGCTTTTCTAACTTCCTTTCCTTTTTGTGTTTTTATTGGAATATTTTGCAGATTAGGCCTATTACTACTTAGTCTGCCCGTTGAGGTAACAGTTTGATTGAAAATGGTATGTATCCTTCCAGTAGATTTATTTATTTCTAAAGGCAGAGCAGTTACATATGTATTTTGTATCTTTTGTAACGATCTCCAATTTAGAATATCAGTAACGATCTCATTGTCTTTTGCAAGGGAAGAAAGTATTTCTTCCGATGTAGAATATTGACCGGTTTTAGTTTTTTTAGGTTTATCCACAAGTTTTAACTTATCAAATAAAATAATACCTAATTGTTTGGGAGATGCAAGGTTGAAAGTTTCCCCAACCTTATTATAAATTATAGCTTCCAAACCAAGAATTTCTTTTGATAAAGATTTTGACAGTTGATTTAAAAATTTTACATCTAAACAGATGCCTTCTATTTCCATTTCTGAAAGAATTTTAAGCAGGGGTAATTCAACTTTTGTCATTAATTCATGAGCATTTCTTTTTGTAAGTTCTTGTTCAAATATTTTTTTTAATTGAAGTGTAACATCAGTATCTTCTGAAGCATAAGCAGTTTGTTTATCTATTTCCACTTCTCTCATGCTTATCTGATTTTTTTTATTTTCACCAATTAAATCAGTTATTGGGATAGGGATATAATCTAGATAGGTTTCAGATAAAATATCCATTTTATTTCTCATTTCAGGATTTATCAGATGATGAGCAATCATTGTATCAAAAATTGGGCCAAGTACTTTCACATTATATTTAGAAAGAACCTTAAGATCATACTTCAAATTATGACCAACTTTCTCAATCTGATTATTCTCAAAAAAAGGCTTAAAAAAACTTACTACTTCTTTAGCTCTTGACTCCTCTTTGGGGATAGTTAAATAATATCCTTTTTGTTCTTCCCATGAAAAAGCGATGCCAACTAATTCTGCTTTTAACGAATCAACGTTAGTTGTTTCAGTATCAAAACAAACCGATTTTTGAAGCATTAATTTATCCAATAACATTTTTTTACCTATATCAGAATCAATATATTGATAGAAGTGTTTTGAAGATTTAATAGTTTTTTTACTTTGACTTACTCCTGTTTTTTCAGTTAAAATTGGAGAATTAAATAAATCCAGTTGGGGATTAGCTTTTATGGAATCATTTTCAATTTTTTCTTTAATATTTTCAGAAGAGTTAGTTTGAGTATTTAATTGAAAAATTTTGCTAATACTTTCTTTAATTCTTCTAAACTCCAATTCATCTAAAATTTCATTTAATTCATTTAGATTTGGACTTGAAAACTTTAATTTTTTTTCTTCAAACTTTACAGGAACATTGGTGATAATAGTTGCTAATTTTTTAGAGAGTAATCCTAGGTCCATATTTGCTTCTATTTTTTCTTTTAGTTTTCCTTTAATCTTGTCAAGGTTTTGAAAAAGATTTTCCATTTTTCCAAATTCTTTAAGAAATTTTTTAGCAGTTTTATCTCCTACTCCCGGTAAACCAGGGATATTATCAACGCTATCTCCCATCATCCCTAGGTAATCTATAACTTCAATAGGATCAGAAATTTCAAATTTTTCTTTGACTTCTTCAATTCCCCAAATTTCAATATCATTCCCCATTCTAGCAGGCCTATATACAAAAACACTTTCAGAGACTAACTGAGCAAAATCTTTATCAGAAGTTACCATGTATGTAGTATATCCATTTTTTTCAGCCTTTTTTGCTATTGTTCCAATAATATCATCTGCTTCAAATCCTTCTTCTTCTAGGATTTGGATATTCATAACTTTGAGAATTTCTTTAATGTAGGGGATTGCAATTATTATAGGCTCTGGAGTCTCATGTCTATTTGATTTATATTCTGGAAATATTTCTGAGCGAGTTTTTGACCCTCCTTTATCAAAACAAACTGCAAGGTAATCAGGTTTTTCGCGTTTTATTATATCCAATAGAGAATTCATAAATCCCATTATCGCGGAAGTATCCATTCCTTTTGAGTTTATTCTGGGATTTTTTATAAATGCATAATAAGCCCTAAAAATTAGAGCGTATGCATCTAACAAGAAAAGTCTTTTTGGCATTTTACAAATTTAATTTAAATGTAAAAAAGCTTTATAATAAATTACACCAAATCCATAATAGTAAATGGTTTTTGTTTAAATTGAATGTAATGAAAATTTTATTTGACGACAACTATTTTATGGGTCAAGCAATTGCGGAAGCTAAAAAGGCTTATTTGGAGGGAGAAATTCCAGTTGGCGCAATTATCACAATAGATCAAAGGATTATTGCCAGGGCACACAATTTAAGCGAAAAGTTAAATGATGTAACTGCTCATGCAGAAATGCAAGCAATTACTTCCGCGTCTAATTTTTTAAATAGTAAATATCTATCAAATTGCACCATATATGTAACTCTTGAACCTTGTGTCATGTGCATGGGCGCACTATTCTGGTCTAAAATAGAAAGAATCGTTTATGCTGCTTCAGATCCTAAAAGCGGATTTAGAAAAAAACATGTACTAACTCATCCAAAAACTAAAATAAGTTATGGAATTAGAGAAGAAGAATCATCTAACCTTTTAAACGCATTTTTCAGAGCCCAAAGGGAATAGAGTATTGTAGTAAAAAGCGATTTGATTTTTAATTACAGAATAGATATTTTGGAAGCAAGTTTACCTTTCTCCCCTTCTTCTTCAGTATATTCAACTTTATCTCCTTCTTTTATTGTTAATCCCTCAAGAGCAGATACATGAACAAAAATATCTTCTGAAGTTTCATCATTAGTGATGAAACCGTAACCTTTTGAAACATTAAAAAATTTAACTGTACCAGTCATATTATTATATTATTTACCGCAAAAATAAGATTTTATAAAAGAAACCATATAAAATTCTATTTTTTTTGATTACTGTTTTTTATTTTTTTTATGTTTTCCTCTGTAAGAGTGTAATTTTTTAGGGATTTACCTTTCCATCGATGGTATAAAAACAAAGGCATATAAATAAATGCTCCAATCAATACAGAAACCCCAATAAATTTTTCTCCATTAGGCATTTCACTTTTATTTAGATAAAAACCATAGGACAATAATGTTAAGATAATTATGAATAATAGTCTTAATAGCAATTTCATTTGTAAGAGATTTTATTTATTAAGTGACTTTAAATTAAGTTCTTTTAACTGATCCGTTTCTAATTTAGAGGGGGCATCAATCATTACATCTCTAGCGGCATTATTTTTTGGAAATGCTATAAAATCTCTTATTGTTTCACTTTCTCCTAAAATCGCTACTAATCTGTCAAGACCAATGGCAATACCACCATGAGGAGGCGCACCATATTTAAATGCATCTATTAAAAAACCAAATTGTTCAATATATTTTTTTTCTGAAAAGCCTAGCAGTGAAAATAATTTCTTTTGGAGTTTAGAGTCATGAATACGAATTGAACCTCCTCCAATTTCATTTCCATTTAAGATTAAATCATGAGCATTTGCCCTAACGCTTGATGGATCTGTATCAAGTAGATCTATATCTTCAGTTTTTGGAGAAGTAAAAGGATGATGCATTGCATAATATCTTTTATCATCCTCATTCCATTGCAAAAGAGGAAAATCTATTATCCATAAAGGCGCATATGATTTGGGGTTTCTAAGACCTAGTCTTTCTCCCATTTCAAGGCGAAGCATGCCCATTTGACTTTGAATAGATTTTTTTGCACCAGCCATTATAAGAATTAAGTCACCAGCTTTTGATTTTGTTTTTTCAAAAGTTTTTTTAAAATCATCATCTGTAAAGAATTTATCAATTGATGACTTAAAGCTTCCATCACTTAAATATTTTATCCAAATTAATCCCTTTGAACCTATCTGTGGTTTTTTAACCCATTCAATTAAAGAGTCAATTTCTTTCCTGGTGAAGGAAGAAGCTTCTGGTATTGAAATCCCAATAATTGATTCACTTTTATCAAAAACATCAAACCCTTTATTTTTTAATACATCATCTAAATAAGTTAGTTCCATTCCAAAGCGAATATCAGGTTTATCTGATCCGAATCTACTCATGGATTCAGAATATGTTAGCCTTGGGAAAGAATTGATTTCAACACCTTTTATTTTTTTCAATAAATGTTTAATCATCTCCTCAAATTGGATGAGAATATCATCTTGTGTAATAAATGCCATTTCACAGTCAATTTGAGTAAATTCAGGTTGCCTATCAGCTCTAAGATCTTCATCTCTAAAACATTTAACAATCTGAAAATATCTATCAATTCCACCTATGATTAATAGTTGTTTAAAAGTTTGAGGTGATTGAGGTAAAGCATAAAATTGACCAGGATTAATTCTAGATGGGACAACAAAATCTCGAGCCCCTTCAGGAGTAGATTTTATTAAACATGGAGTTTCTACATCTATAAAATTAGCATTGGATAAAAAATTTCTAATTTCTAAGGTAACTTTGTGTCTGAAAATTAGATTTTCACGTATTGGATCTCTTCTTATATCAAGATACCTATATTTCATTCTCAGCTCTTCTCCGCCATCAGTTTCAGTTTCAATGGTAAACGGTGGAGTTTCAGATTTACTTATAACATCTAATTTCTCAACCATTATTTCAATTTCGCCTGTTAAAAGGTTTGAATTTTTAGATTCTCTTTCCAGAACCTTTCCCTTTATCTGTATTACGTACTCTCTTCCTAAACCAAGGGATTTTTGAAAAACTTCTTTAGAAGTTCTTTGCTCATCAAAAACAAGTTGAGTAATTCCAAACCTGTCTCTCAAATCTACCCAAACAATAAATCCTTTATTTCTTATTTTTTGGACCCAACCACATAGAGTTACTTCTTGATTTAATTGAGTTTTTGTTAGCTCACCACATGTATGCGTTCTTAACATTTTTTTTAGATTAACTACAAAGGTAATAAGAACCTCTTTTTCCCATTACATAAAAGTAATATTTAGAATGCGTTTTTAATTTTCAATTTTAATTTATATGAAATCAAGAAGATTGATGGGACTATGACTAGTGTAAGAAAAGTAGCAAAAGATAGACCGAAAATCACAGTTTTTGCAAGAGGCCCCCAAAAAGCAACATTATCACCACCGATATAAATTTTAGGATCCCATTGAGAGAATAAAGAAAAAAAGTCAAGGTTTAAACCAATTGATAATGGGATTAATCCTAAAATTGTTGTAATAGCAGTTAAAATTACAGGCCTTAGTCTTGCGCTTCCCCCATTAATTATCTCTTCTTTAACATGATCTAGAGAAAGCAATTCATTTTCTTTAATTTTTAAAGAGATTTTTTTTCTATCAATTAGTAGTTGAATATAGTCTAGTAAAACAACCCCATTATTAACAACTATACCCGAAAGAGCTATAATACCCATCATTGTCATCATTATTACAAAGGTCATATCAAAAAGTATTAATCCCATTAAAACTCCTGTAAAACTTAAGAATATTGAAATTAAAATAATTACAGGTTTAGAAATTGAATTAAATTGAAAGACTAACAATAACATAATCAAACCGATCGCCGTAAGTAAAGCAATTGATAAAAAAGACATATTTTCCTCCTGCTTCTCCATTTCACCTGTGAATTTAAAATTCACTCCTTTTGGAATATCATAGTTTCTTAGTACTTCTTTTGTTTTTTCTACTACTTCATTAGCATTAAAACCAGCTAATACAGGTGAGTAAATAGTTACGACCCGAGAAAGATTCCTATGCTTTATTGCACTAAAAGAAGAAGTATTTTTAAGAGATACTATAGATGCAATTGGAACCTCTTTAATTTTACCGCTTGCTTGATCTCTGAAAGTTACATTTTGATTAAATAGAGCATTATTATCATATCGGTATTTTTCATCAAAGCGAATATTTATATCATAATCTTCCCCCTGTTTTTTATAAATTCCTGCTTTTCCACCAAAAATGGATGCTCTTAATTGACGCCCAACCATAGAGCTAGAGACACCTAGCTCTCCTGATTTTTTTCTATCTAAACTTACTTTTAAACCAGGTTTATTCTTATTCACATCAATTTTTAATTCTTCAATTCCTATTACATTTTCTTTATTGATGAAATTTTTCATAGATTCAGCAGTTCTAATGAGTTGATTATAATCTCTTCCATTGATTTCAATATTAATCGGATATCCAACGGGCGGACCTGTTTGATCTTTTTCAACAGAAATCGATAATCCAGGATATTTATTCTTTAAATTCTTTTGGATTTCACTCCTTAATTTTTCACTTGATAGACCTTCCCTGAATTTAAACTCTCGCATTGATAAAACTATTTTTGCCTTGTGAGGCATTTCATTTGAAGGGCCACTATCCGACTCTGTATTTCCCGCACCTTCTCCAACCTGCGCAACAGCATCTTCAATCATAAAATTGAAATTTTTATTCTTGTATTTATCAGAGTTGATTATGGTGAAGATTTGATTTTCAATTTCTTTAGTAATCTTATTTGTCTTGAATATACTTGTTCCTTCAGGATATTCTATATAAGTTATAATTTGATTTGGCTCTGCACTTGGAAAAAATTCAATCTTTGGAGGTAAAATTCCCATTAATACAAAGGAACTGAATAATAAAAAGATGGTTCC